>ERZ779622.74-NODE-74-length-71574-cov-11.118989_pt1 | contig 71574 bp, 63 predicted proteins | sample MGYA00514188_ERZ779622 | MGnify/ENA primary metagenome ERZ779622 (study PRJEB29562, sample SAMEA4376702) | mouse gut metagenome | isolation source: Cecum | study: EMG produced TPA metagenomics assembly of the A DSS colitis mouse model was used to assess the... | reverse complement strand
CGGAAATTTCTGAAGCCTTATAAAACAAGGGGTTCGAGTTTCCGAGAGCACACAGCTTAGAAAAGAGGTGAATGCAGTATGGACGGGTTTGAGGAATGTGCCTGTGATGAAGCTGATAAATATAAGATCGGGCATGTGATCAGGGAGCTGCACGGTGCATTTGGCAAGAAATTTATGGCGTGCGGCATGGAGGCGGGACTGGATGAGGTGACACTCATGCATGGCTGGATTATGGGCTATCTCCATCACAATCAGGAGAAGGCAGTTTACCAAAAGACCATTGAATCGAATTTCAATATCAGACGCTCCACGGTGACTGCAATTCTACAGCTTATGGAAAAGAAAGGGTATATCAAGCGGTCGGCAGTGGAGAGCGATGCCCGGCTCAAGCAGCTTTCTCTCACGGAACAGGGAACAGCAATCGCCGTCAAGACAAAGGCGATGATCGGCAATATGGAGAGCAAGATCTTGGAGGGCGTCGATCCAGAGCAGCTTGAAATCTTCTATGAGGTTGCACAGAAGCTCATTACAAATATGAATCAATAACGAATGGAGGTTACTTTATGCTAAAGGTATTAGGCGCACAAATTAAGGAATTTAAAAAAGATTCCATTCTTACGCCTGTTTTCATGATATTGGAGGTAATCATGGAAATGATTATCCCGCTGCTGATGAAGTCGATTATCGACGAAGGCGTCAATGCGGGAAACCTTAACCACATCTATAAGATTGGCGGTCTGATGGTCTTGATGGCGCTGATTGGCCTGTGGGCAGGACTGATGGGCGCAAAGTACGGTGCGAGGGCATCGACAGGCTTTGCCAGAAATCTCAGAAAAGCAATGTTTGAGAATATTCAGACCTATTCTTTCTCAAACATTGATAAGTACTCTACATCAAGCCTGATCACGCGTCTCACAACCGATGTGACAAATCTGCAAAATGCATATCAAATGATACTGCGTATGGCAATGCGTGCGCCGGCATCCATGATTATCGCGATGGTGATGGCGTTTTCCATCAATGTGCGGCTTGCCAGCATTTATCTTGTCGCAGTAATTTTTCTTGGCATCTGCCTTGCCTTTATCCTGCCGCGCGCAAACACGTATTTTCGGCAGGTGTTTGAAAAGTATGATGATCTGAATGCAAGCGTGCAGGAAAATGTATCTGCGATACGTGTCGTGAAGGCATATGTGCGTGAGGATTATGAAAAAGATAAATTTGCCAAGGCAAACCAGAATATCTACAACATGTTCTTAAGGGCAGAGAAGCTCGTTGTCATCAATATGCCGCTGATGCAGGTGACAGTGTACGGCTGTATCCTGTTGATCTCATGGTTTGGCGCCAAGACGATTGTTGCAGGCGGTCTCACGACAGGCGGGATGATGAGCCTGCTGGCGTACTGCATGAATATTCTGATGAGTCTGATGATGGTGTCGATGATCTTTGTCATGCTCTCCATGAGCCACGCCAGTGCAAAGCGTATCGCAGAGGTTTTGACAGAACAGACCGATCTTAGCAATCCCGAGAAGCCCGTTCTGACAGTAAAGGATGGCAGTATTGTATTCAACAACGTGTCCTTTGCATATAACAAGGACAGCAAGCCAATTTTAAAGGATATCAATCTGGAAATCAAATCGGGCGAGACGATTGGCGTGATCGGCGGCACGGGCAGCGCGAAGTCAAGCCTTGTCAACCTGATCAGCCGATTGTATGATGTCACGTCCGGGGAACTGCTTGTCGGCGGGCTCGATGTGCGCAAATATGACATGGAGGCGCTCAGAAATCAGGTCGCAGTCGTCTTGCAGAAAAACGTGCTGTTCAGCGGTACGATTCTTGAAAATCTCCGCTGGGGCGACAAGGAAGCCTCCGAGGAGGAATGCATCAGGGCTTGTAAGCTTGCCTGCGCAGATGAGTTTATCCAGAAAATGCCTGACAAGTACAATACACATATCGAGCAGGGAGGAACGAACGTGTCCGGCGGACAGAAGCAGCGGCTCTGTATCGCAAGGGCGCTGCTCAAAAAGCCGAGGATTTTGATACTCGATGACAGCACCAGCGCGGTAGATACTGCCACAGACGCCAAGATTCGAAAGGCGTTTGCGGAGGAGATTCCAGACACGACGAAACTGATTATCGCGCAGCGCGTGAGCAGTGTGCAGAACGCGGACCGCATCATCGTGATGGACAACGGCGCAGTGACCGCGTTTGGCACACATGAGGAACTGTTAGAGCACAGTCCGATCTACCGTGAGGTCTATGAATCACAGACTGGCGGCAATGCGGACTTTGACCAGAATGGAGGTGACAACTAATGCCGGGACCGGGACATCCAATGAGGGGACAAAGAGGAGCAAAACCAAAGATTGACAATCCGGGGAAGCTGTTAAAGCGGCTTATGGGAATTGTCATGAAAAATTATACACCGCATGTTATCATCGTAATCATAGGCATTTTTGTCGGTGTGTTTGCAAACATTCAGGGAACGTTATTTACACAGACATTGATTGACGAGTATATTATGCCGCTCTTAGGAGCAGAGCATCCAGACTTCTCCGGGCTTGCGCAGGCGATTCTGCGCGTGGCATGTTTTTATGCAGTTGGTGTGCTGTCCTCCTATGTATACAACAGAGTGATGATCAATGTCAGTCAGGGGACGATGCGCAATATCCGTACAGAGATGTTTAACAAGATGGAATCACTGCCAATCAAATATTTTGACACCCATCCACACGGTGACATCATGTCGAGATACACCAATGATATTGACACGCTCAGGCAGATGATCAGTCAGAGTATTCCGCAGTGTTTCAGCAGTGTCATCACGATTGTCAGTGTCTTGGTCAGCATGATTATTCTGAGTGTGCCTCTGACCATCACAACATTAATTATGGTATCGCTCATGCTGTTTGTGACCAAGAAGGCGACCGGACTTTCCGGCAGATATTTCGTGGCACAGCAGACCGCAATCGGTGCTGTGAACGGATTTGTCGAGGAGATGATGGAAGGGCAGAAGGTGGTGAAGGTATTCTGCCACGAGGAAGAGAGCATGGCGCGTTTTAATGAGCTGAATGAAGAGCTGTTTGAGAGCTCTTACAACGCGAACCAGTTTGCGAACATGCTTGGACCAATCAATGCACAGCTTGGCAATCTGAGCTATGTGGTATGCGCGATTGTCGGCGGAATCTTGGCGCTTGGCAATATCGGGGGGCTTACGCTGGGCGGACTTGCGAGCTTCCTCACCTTCAACAAGAGCTTTAACATGCCGATCAATCAAGTGAGTATGCAGTTTAACTCGATTGTCATGGCACTCGCCGGCGCAGACCGCATTTTCAAGATGCTGGACGAAGAGCCAGAGGCAGACAACGGTTATGTCATGCTGGTCAATGCGGAGGAAGTGAACGGCGCACTCAGAGAGACACAGAAGCACACGGGAATGTGGGCGTGGAAGCATTATCATAAGGACAGCGACACAACGACCTATCAGCGTCTTGAGGGCAGCGTGGTGTTTGACGATGTGGACTTTGGCTACACGGATGAGAAGATCGTGCTGCACAATGTCAAAATGTTTGCAGAGCCGGGGCAGAAGATCGCGTTCGTGGGTTCCACCGGTGCAGGAAAAACAACCATTACGAACCTGATCAACCGATTTTATGATATTCAGGACGGAAAAATCCGCTATGACGGGATCAATGTCAATAAGATCAAGAAAGCAGATTTGCGCCGCTCGCTGGGCATCGTTTTGCAGGATACACATTTGTTTACGGCTACGGTGATGGAAAATATCCGCTATGGCAAATTAGATGCCACGGATGAAGAGGTGATCGCAGCGGCAAAACTTGCGAATGCGCACGAGTTTATCGAGAAGCTGCCAGACGGCTATCAGACGCTGCTGACGGGCGACGGCGCAAACTTAAGTCAAGGGCAGCGTCAGCTGCTTGCCATCGCAAGAGCTGCCATCGCAGACCCGCCCGCCTTGATTCTCGATGAGGCGACTAGCTCGATTGACACGCGCACCGAGAAGATTGTACAGGACGGCATGGATAAGCTGATGAAGGGCAGGACGACGTTCGTGATTGCCCACAGGCTTTCGACTGTCAAGAACAGCGACTGCATTATGGTGCTTGAGCAGGGCAGAATTATTGAGCGCGGCACGCATGATGAGCTGATCGAGGCGAAAGGCAAGTACTATCAGCTTTATACTGGAAATGCGATCGCGGCGAATTAGCCAGCTTGTTTATAAATTGTTTTTTGCCAGATTTCCTTGCTATTTTCGGCTATAACTGTTAAGATTAAATTAGTAAAAAAGTCATGTGATTCAACCATATCCTAAGGCTGAAAAACATGACTTTTGTATCTTGACAGGTAAGGAACTGTAGAAAAATAACTGACGCATCTTGACTTGTCTATTTCTCCGATTATATATTTCATATGCAAATGCATATGAAATTGACAAAAAGCCTCGCCGTAGCCCGCTACGCCTACGTTTTGTGACATACATCCTCGAAGAAATATCCTGCGCAATCTGCATCACTTATTTTCCTGCAATTCCTAACAGCCAACAAAACCATGACAGTATAAATACGAATGGGGTGGGAAAAATGGCATTCTCAAAGGGAAAACGTATTGAAGATGAGACAAGCGAGCGCATTGTAGATCTTGCAGTAAACATTGGCTGCCGAGAGGGTGCAGATGCATTGACCGTTACGAGGCTTTGCAGGGAGCTGAGCTGTGACAGGAGAGTGATCTATAACAGATTTCGCGATATTGATGAGATTAATTTGATTGTCGCGCAGCGGTGCAATGAGGAGCTGATGGCAAAAGCAAAGGGCGCCCTGAATCCGCAGGCTTCTTTTGAAAAAAATTTTATCACACTCATCAAGGCAGCATTTACCTATATCTATGAAAAAAATTCTTATTTTCAGTATTATACTGCGCTCTACAAAGTGACTGATAAAGGAGTGAAGAATGAAATTCTTCAGGAGCTTGCGGCTTTGATAGAGGAGGGAAAGGCAACAGGCGATGTGCGTGTAGAGACAGACAGCTACATGGCTGCACAGAATGTCTGGCTTCTTATGACAGGAATTGGCACGATTCTGGCGACGAATATTGATTATAAGTATCAGGAGGGGCTGGATACTCTGTTGTATGGTATTGAGGCGATATCATCTTATATGAGAAAATAGGAGGAGAGAACAGTGATAACTGTAAAACTTGGAAATACTGGCATCGTTGCAAACAAGAACGGATTTGGGGCGCTTCCGATTCAGCGGATTGACTTGGACAGTGCTGTCAGACTGATACATATGGCGCTTCACGGCGGCGTGAATTTCTTTGACACCGCAAGGGCGTACAGCGACAGTGAGCAGAAGCTGGGCACTGCACTTAGGAACGTTGACAGGCATACTTATTATATTGCGACAAAGACTGCTGCCCAGACAGGTGAGAAGGTGTTAGAAGATCTGGAGACTTCATTGAATCTGCTACAGACAGATTACATTGATATCTATCAGCTGCATTGTGCGCCAAAGTGCTTCCGCCCGGGGGATGAGGACGGTGTGTACGATGCCGTTGTCAAGGCAAAAAAGGAAGGCAAGATCAGGCATATCGGCATCACCGCGCATTTGCTGAATGTGGCGGAGGAAGCCATTGAGAGTGGTCTTTATGAGACGTTGCAGTTTCCGTTTGCCTATATCTCATCGGAGAAGGAAATTGCACTTGTAGAAAAATGTGAGGGGGCTGGAATGGGCTTCCTTGGCATGAAAGGACTTGCGGGCGGGCTGCTCACCAACTCCAAGCTCTGCTACTGGTTTGCGTGCCAGCACAAGTCTGTGCTGCCGCTGTGGGGCATACAGCGGGAATCGGAGCTTGCCGAATTTTTGTCCTATCAGGAAAAGACACCTGAGATGGACGAGGAGATGAAAGCGGTTTATGAGAAAGACCGAAAAGAGCTTTCGGGGGCGTTCTGCCGCGGATGCGGCTACTGTATGCCGTGTCCTAAGGGAATCAAAATCAACAACTGTGCGCGGATTTCCCAGCTTCTGCGTCGTGCTCCTTCGGCAAACTGGCTGAGTGAGGAGTGGCAGGCAGAAATGGCTAAAATCAAAGAATGCCTCCATTGCGAACAGTGTGTATCCAGATGTCCTTATGGTCTCGATACTCCCAAGCTGTTGGAGAAGAATCTCGAGGATTATGAAAATGTGCTCGCAGGCAGAGTCTGTGTGACGCAATAATTCAGTAATTGATTCTCATTTTGAAAACATGTTCTCACGGACAGGAATGCACAGAAAATGTGTACTCCTGTCCGTGAATTTTTACTGAGACAGGCGAGGGCTTTGCTTGACACAAAATATAAAAACTGATATATTAGAATTAACCAAATGGTTAATTGATAGGCAGTGATTGGACATAAAGATTACATACGCCAACAGCAAGGTAGAAAAATATTTCACGGATTATAAAAAGATGCAGAAAGAACTGCCTGCTGATTGGGTGCGAGCGATAAAAAAGCATATGGATCGACTGGCAGCTGCTGAATGTTTTGGAGATTTTTTAAAATTAGGTTTAGGTAAGCCAGAACAGCTTACAGGATATCAGAATATTCGGTATTCTTTGCATATTTCTCCAAATGTCCGTCTGATTCTTGAATTAAATGCGGAGCAGGATACTGTAATGATATGCAATGAGATTGAAGTGGAAGGAGTGAGTGATTACCATGGCAGTAAAGAAAACTGGTATATCCCGTGATTTGATTATTCATCCGGGGGAAACAATAGCAGATGTACTTGAGGACAGGGGAATCACACAAGCGGAATTGGCGACAAGAACGGGGATGACTCCTGCATATGTAAGCAATGTTATTGCGGGCAAAAAGGATATTTCTACTAATTTTGCAATGGCTCTTGAGTATGCGCTGGGCGTTCCTAAATCATTTTGGCTTAATTTGCAGGCAAATTATGATGCAGAACTGTTAGAATTAAATCAGGAACAGACGATATCGGAAGAAGAGCGGTGTGCCAGAGAGGCATTGGCAGATGTGGTCAAATTCCTGCGTAAAAAAGGGAAAATGCCGACAGGTGAAAAGAAAGATGCATCTATCTTGTCGCTGAGAAAAGCACTGGGAATCAGTGATATATCAAGACTGGGCAATATTGTTCCCGCTGGGGCGTTCAGAATGTCCTCATGCCAGCAGGTAAATCCGTATGTATTGGGGGCATGGATTCGCCTGTGCCAGATGGAAAGTGAAGGCAGAGCGATTGAATCACAGTATGATGTTTCAAAAATAGATTTTCTTATTATGGAAATCAAAAAAGTTATGCTTGATAAGAATGCGGATATTCAGTCTGATTTAAGACATGTGATGCGGAATTATGGCATAGATTTTTCTGTTGCAGTAAATTTCCGTGGCGCGCCAGTACAGGGATATCTGTCCAAAAAGAACGATGGAACATACCAGATGGTTGTGACAATAAGGGGATCTTACGCAGATATTTTCTGGTTTTCGCTGTTTCATGAGATTGGTCATATAGTAAATGGGGACTTGGGCAAAAATGTTAGATTTTTAGATGACGGCAGTGATCTTGAAAAAGAAAAACAGGCTGATTTATTTGCGCGAAACAGACTGATGGACCCGGATGCATACCAGCTTTTTGTGGCGGGCAATCATTTTACAATAGAATCAATAGAGCAGTTTGCTGCGTCGCAGAATGTTATGCCGTACATTGTTATCGGCAGACTACAAAAGGAAAAATATCTGCGATATGACCAATATAGTCACTATAAATTAAGATATAAATGGGTAGAATGAATGCAGATAGAAGCATATTGGTTACAATTCAACTCAGGACTTTGCATTTACTGTAAAGTCCGTGAAATAACGTAGTGGCTGAAAAGCATCAAGCCCATCGCGAAGCGATTTTGCATGGCTGGATGCCTGTAACAGGAAGCCAAAGGTTGAACTGTTACGCATATTGGTAATAAATTCTATATATTGGTTGAATTTTCCTAAAACATTGTGTATAATAACAATAACAGGGCTTCCAATGGAAAGTTGGGAGCCTTATGATGTAACGCGTTAGAAAACGTTTTCTGGAAAGGGAAAGGTACGAGTATGGAGTTTGCGTCAGTTTTTCACAGAACTGTTGATAACTATTGTTATATGCTTGATGAAAATCAACTGATCATCAATCTCAAAACTGGATATGATGTAAAAGAAGTGAATATTGTATATGGAGACCCATTTGCAAACGGAATCTTGGGCGGCGGCGAGGAATGGACGGGTGAGAAGGCGAATATTCCATTCAAAAAGCGTGGACGACGACGATCAAGCCGGCATTTAAGCGGTTAAAATACTATTTTGAGCTGGTGACGGAGACCGAGCGCTGGTACTATTTTGAGGATGGTTTTGTCAGTGAGGAACAGATGCAGATCAAGGGGCGCAGCAGACAGTGTTTCACAATGCCGTGGATGAACCCTATCGATGTCAACAAAGTGCCTGCGTGGGTCAATGAGACGATCTGGTATCAGATTTTCCCGGAGCGGTTCTGCAATGGGGATGCTTCGTTAAATCCTGAAAATACAAAGCCATGGAAATATGAGGGTGGTATCGGGCATAATGATTTTTACGGCGGCGACTTGAAAGGGATGACGGACAAGCTTGATTACCTGAAAGATCTGGGTATAACCGGGATTTACACGACACCGATCAATGAGTCTCCCTCCAACCACAAGTATGACACGACAGACTATGAGAAGATTGACTCTCATTTTGGTGATGATGAGACCATGAAGCGTTTTGTGGACGAGGCGCATAAGCGCGGTATCCGCGTCATGCTCGATGCGGTGTTCAACCATAGCGGATACTTCTTCAAACCTTGGCAGGATGTGCTGAAAAATGGGCGTGATTCTGAGTATTTCGACTGGTTTATGATCAACGATTGGCCTTTGTCAAACCAGTGGGATGCCGCAAAGAGAGGACAGCTCTATACGTTTGCTTTCTTTGATGAGATGCCAAAGCTTAATACCAACAATCAGGCAGTGCGCGACTATTTGATCGGTGTGGCGTGCGGATGGGTGAAGAAATATGACGTGGACGGTCTCCGCATGGATGTGGCAAATGAGGTGTCTCATGTGTTCTGCAAACAGCTTCGGATGGCATTGAAATCAATTAAGCCGGAAATCTATATTTTAGGTGAAGTGTGGCATGATGCGATTCCTTGGCTGAGGGGCGATGAGATTGATTCTGTGATGAATTATCCGCTTGCAGGAAGCATGAAGGATTTCTTCTTAGACAAGAGTCTTACTGGCGAGGACTTTGAGTTTATGGTCAACCGCTGTTATACAAATTATATGCAGCAGACGAATGATGTTTTGTTCAACATGCTTGATTCCCATGACACAATCCGTCTCAGAAATGTGACAAGCGGGCTTGATATGTACAACTGTCTCTTTGCCCTGTTATTTACGATGCCGGGCAGCACCTGCATCTACTATGGGACAGAGATTGGCATGGAGGGCAGTTTTGACCCGGACTGCCGCAGATGTATGCCGTGGGGAGATATCGAACAGGGCAAGTACAATGAGCAGATTTCCATTACCAAGCAGCTCATTAAGCTCAGAAAAGAGGAGCCGCTGATGCGGGAGCGCAACTTCCATTTTCCAGCCGAGTATAAAAATCCCCGTGTGATACAGTTTCAGAAAATGGGCTGGGGGGAGACGCTGGAAGTGATCGTCAACAGCAGCGACGAAGATATTGAAGTCATCAAGGATGAAGATAGTAAGATTATGTTCTCAAGAAAGCTTGAGGGCGATGTGCTTCATATGAATGGGGTGTGCATACGGTATTTGAGTAATAAGCAGAACATCTAATTTTTATAAAAATAATCTCAGAATCTGGATTTTTCAGAATGAAGCACTTGCCAAAATGGAATCTATCATATATGATAAAAACAGATACACAACTGGCGGAAACAGCATTGGCAGAAGATGCTGCGTAGGAGTACCTACAGGGAGTGTATGGAATTTAGAAGCCGACCGCCTGGGCAGCATGAACTTTGTGTGCCCAGACGGTTTTTTATGCACACGGGCATACTTTCATACACATTTTAAACATATAGGAGGATGAGACATGAAGATGCTATCATTGGAGCAGGAGCTCAAAGGAAACGCTTACCCGGGAAGAGGAATTGTGATTGGTAAGACAAAAGACGGAAAAAAGGCTGCTATCGCGTACTTTATCATGGGGAGAAGCGAGAACAGCAGAAACCGCGTGTTTGTGGAGGATGGAGAAGGCATTCGCACACAGGCTTTTGATCCGTCCAAGTTAAGTGACCCGAGTCTTATTATTTATGCGCCGGTCCGTATACTGGGCAACAAAACGATTGTGACAAATGGAGACCAGACAGATACGATTTATGAGTTGATGGACAAACAACAGACGTTTGAGCAGGCACTCAGAACGAGGGAGTTTGAGCCGGATGCGCCGAATTACACACCGCGGATTTCAGGGATTCTGCATATCGAAAACGGCGGTTACAACTATGCGATGTCTATTCTAAAGAGCAACAATGGCAATCCTGATGCCTGCAATCGTTATACCTTTGCATATAGCAGTCCTGTAGCGGGAGAGGGGCATTTTATTCATACCTATATGGGAGATGGCGATCCGCTGCCAAGCTTTGAGGGAGAGCCAAAACTTGTAGAGATTCCAGATGATATGAACACGTTTGGCGATCTGGTCTGGAACAGCCTGAATGCGGACAATAAAGTATCGCTGTTTATCCGTTATATTGATATCGAGACAGGCGGATATGAGTCAAAAATCTTTAATTAAAATGTATAGACACTTGGCGGACAGCTAAAAGGAGTAAAAAACGAATGAAAGAATTAGAATTAAAATATGGATGCAACCCAAACCAGAAACCATCTAAAATATACAGGAGAGACGGGGAACTGCCCATTGAAGTACTGAACGGAAAACCCGGTTATATTAATTTTCTGGATGCGTTTAATGGCTGGCAGCTTGTGAAAGAATTGAAGCATGCTACAGGGCTTCCTGCTGCAACTTCTTTTAAACATGTATCACCTGCCGGCGCAGCGGTAGGGCTTCCTTTGGATGAGATTGGCCGCAAGATTTACTGGGTAGATGATATGGGGGAATTGTCACCGCTTGCATGTGCTTATGCTAGGGCAAGAGGTGCGGACAGAATGTCCTCTTTTGGTGATTTTATTGCATTGTCCGATGTTTGCGATGCAGATACCGCAAGATTAATCAAGCGGGAGGTTTCAGATGGAATCATAGCACCCGGATATGATCCAGAGGCGCTTGAGATGCTCAAGGCAAAGAAAAAAGGCAATTATGCAGTGATTCAGATCGATCCTGATTATGTACCCAATCCCATAGAGACAAAGGACGTCTATGGCATCACCTTTGAGCAGGGCAGAAATGAACTGGTGATTGACGACGCACTGTTTGCAAATGTCGTGACAGCGAACAAAGAAATTCCCAAGCAGGCGAAGATGGATCTTGCGATTGCCATGATTACACTGAAATATACGCAGTCAAACTCTGTATGCTATGTAAAGGATGGACAGGCAATCGGGATCGGTGCCGGGCAGCAGTCGCGCATTCACTGTACCAGACTTGCCGGAAACAAAGCTGACAACTGGTTTCTGCGCCAGAATCCCAAAGTGTTGAATCTGCCATTTAAAGAAAAAATCGGACGCGCCGACAGGGATAATACAATTGATGTATATATGAGTGATGACTATATGGATGTGCTTGCAGACGGCACTTGGGAGACTTTCTTTACACAAAAACCAGAGGTACTTACAAGAGAGGAGAAGCGTGCATGGCTTGACCAGATGACAGAGGTAACACTTGGCTCAGATGCATTTTTCCCGTTTGGCGACAATGTGGAGCGGGCACACAGAAGCGGTGTCAAATATATAGCGCAGCCGGGCGGCTCGATCAGGGATGACAACGTCATCGAGACCTGTAATAAATATCATATCGCGATGTGCTTTACAGGAATCAGACTGTTTCATCATTAATAAAATCATTTAAGAAAGGCGGTGTCAAAGTGACAGATAGCGAAAAACTGGATCTTCTTTTGGCTGATATGCAAAACATGAAAAGCGACATGCAAAACATGAAAAGCGACATGCAAAACGTAAAAAACGACCTTCAGGAAGTAAAACAGAAGGTTATAAACATTGATTTAACACTTGAAAATGAAATTCGGGTGAATATCAGGCGTGTTGCAGAGGGACATCTTGATTTATCAAGAAATCTGCATGAAGCGATGAGGATTGATAATGAAAAGGAAATGCTTTCTATTCGAGTGAATATACTCGAGAGTGAACTGCGCAGAATCAAAGAGAGATTAGACCATATTGCATAAATATGATTCTCATAGAACAGCCAGCAGGGTAGTTGAAGCTGGCTGTTTTATTTTTGGTTCTATTTTTCTGTTCATGTGCTGGGTGGTATTTGGATGTCGTGTGTACAAAAAAAGAAGCTAACCGAATAGCTTCTTTTTATGCCGGTGGCCGGACTTGAACCGGCACGAGGTTACCCCCGGCAGATTTTGAGTCTGCTGCGTCTGCCATTCCGCCACACCGGCAATTACTAAAATGTGTGTCGTAACGACAAGAAATATAATAGCATATTTTGGCGAGGGAAGCAAGTACTTTTTGTAAAATTTTTTAATTAGTTCATCAGATAAATCATAAAATTCAGATACCCGGCAAAAGTCACCCACAACAGATAGGGAATTTGCAGGTATGCGGCAGCAGTGTCAATCCGGCTGAACTTAAAGATCATTTTGATGATGGCGCACCAGAGGACGACAAGCCATATGAAAGCAAACAGGAACGTAAGCATATTAAAGAAGATAATGGGCCAAAAAAAGTTCAGGATCAACTGGAGTGCATAACTGAGCAGAGCATCTAATACTTCATAGGAATATGCTGGCTTCTGCAAGTAGATGCGGGCGCTGCCAATTCCCATCAGAACATACAAAACGGTCCATACAACCGGGAAGAGAAGGGCAGGAGGCGCGAGCGGCGGCTTGTTCAGCACCGCATAGAGTCTGATATTGTCCCGCACCAAAAAGGCGGCCAGAGAACCGGCACAGAGTGCTATAGCAACTGAAATAAGACAGGGCTTACATTTCATGATAGAAAACCTCATCACAGTGATAATTCTATAATCATTCTATGCAGATGACAAACCGCTTAATACAATTGCTGGCGTGGTGTATATATTTATTTCCTGTGGTAGATGGAATAGTGCAGGCTCTTGAGCAGCGTGACAGCCTCATTCAGCGCCGTCTGCTCATAAAACTCAACCCGCAGCACGCCTTCTTCAAAATCGCGGTTATGTATGATACCGATATTTTTGATCGAAATCCCAGCTTGTGCGAGCAGCGAGGCGATGGAGGCAATCGCGCCGGCTTCATCTGGAATGTCCACATAGCAGGCAAATACCTTGGTGATAGGACCTCTTGGCAAATCAGAGAAGGAGTCGCGGTATTCCTTGGAGGCAGCGAACAGATCATAGGTGAAGCCATTTTGTTTTGCCCGAACAGCGCTGCTGATCGTCTGTAAGGAGACGATATAATCATCCAAGAGATTTGCGATATTCTCGGTGTTTGACATACAGATGGACTCCCACATATCAGGGGAGGAGGAGGCAATGCGGGTGATGTCCTTAAACCCTCCGGCAGCAATCATTTTCATCGTCTCCTGTGCAGAATCATGGTCGTGTACCAGATTGGCGAGCGCGGCGGCGACAAGGTGCGGGACATGGCTGATTGCTGCTGTCACATAGTCATGCTCCTGAGCGCTTAACTGTATCGGGATCGCACCCATGCTCTGAACAAGGGAGGAATATGCGGCAACCGCCTCATTGGCAACTGATTCTGTGGGCGTAAGAATATAATATGCATTTTCCAGCAGAACAGGACTGGCATTTGAAAATCCCGTTTTTTCACTGCCTGCCATAGGATGGCCGCCAATAAAGCGGCTGTCTAGTCCAAGCCGCGATATCGTCTCGTGGATGGGGCCTTTGACACTGCCGACATCCGTGAGGATGGTCTTTTCCGATAAAACGGGTTTGAGCTGTTCTAAAAACTGGTTGTTGACAGCGACAGGGGCACACAGAAAGATCAGATCGCAGTCAGAAAAAATGTCATTGATGGTCGTCGTACCGACATCAATTGCGCCGGCTAAGAGCGCCTCATCGAGTGTGGACTGTCTGCGCGCATAGGCGGTGATATGCGCGCCGGGGCAGATCTGCCGCAGGGCAAGCGCGATCGATCCGCCGATTAAGCCAAGACTTAAAAAGCCGAATTTGTTCATTATCATAATATTTTCAATCCTTTCTCGTTTAACAGGTTAAAAAATGACAGGCATGGAATATATTTTAACATTGTATCATAAATCTGTAAACAGATATGTCAAGCAAAAAAGCTTTAGCAAATCTCACGAATTTTTAGACAGTATTTTATGCAAAATAATATATACAAAATGCACAAAAAAGATTGTATTGTCTGAAAATATATAGTAAAATTGTAATAGGTTTCATTAATCGGGCAGAGAAGATTCATCTCACTCTGCCCGCACATATAGGAGGTAGCTGCAATGAATATTTACACAACTGATAAGATCCGAAACGTCGTATTGTTAGGTCATGGCGGGGCTGGAAAGACAAGTCTCGTGGAGTCCATGGCATATCTGTCAGGAATCACTTCGCGCATGGGAAAAGTGGAAGACGGCAATACAGTCAGCGATTATGGCAAGGAAGAGCAGAAGAGAAGGATTTCCATTAGTACTTCTGTCGTACCGATTGAGTGGGATGGCGTGAAGATCAATGTTCTTGATACACCCGGATATTTTGATTTCATAGGCGAAGTTGAGGAGGCAATCAGTGCGGCAGATGCAGCGGTCATAGTGGTATCGGGCAAATCCGGTGTCGAGGCAGGGACAGAGAAGGCTTGGGAACTTTGCGAGAAATATAAGCTGCCGAGAATGATTTATGTGACTGGAATGGATGCAGACAACGCGTCATTTAAGAATGTTGTGGAGAAGCTCACAGAGATGTACGGCAAGAAGATTGCGCCGTTCCATTTCCCAATCAGGGAGAATGAGAAATTCGTGGGGTATGTGAATGTTGTGAGCGAGACAGGAAACCGCTGGAAGGGCAAGGATGTCGAGGCATGCGAAATCCCAGATTACAGCATGGACAATCTGAACCTGTACAGAGATACTTTGATGGAGGCGGTAGCAGAGACAAGCGAGGAGTTTATGGACCGGTATTTTGGCGGTGAGACATTCTCTGAAAATGAGATTCGGGCGGCGCTGCGCACCAATGTCATTGACAGTTCGATTGTTCCGATCAGCATGGGCTCTAGCCTGTTATGCCAAGGTACATACACCCTGCTTGACGATATTGTGAAATATATGCCAAGTCCTGAGAACAGACAGCTTGCAGGCTTTAATATGAAAACCAATGAAGTCTTTGAGGCAAACTATGATTTTTCCAAGGCAAAGTCAGCGTATGTGTTTAAGACCATCGTAGACCCGTTTATCGGCAAGTATTCGCTGATTAAGGTATGTTCCGGCGTATTTAAGGCGGACGATACGATCTACAACAAAGATAAGGATATAGAGGAAAAAGTAAATAAACTTTACATATTACAGGGGAGCAAACCCATTGAAATCAGCGAGCTTCATGCAGGCGATATCGGCGCGATTGCCAAGCTCACGGCTGCGAGGACAGGCAACACGCTCTCCACGAAGGCGACCGTGATCGAGTACGGCAAGTTTGAGATCTCCAAACCTTATACGGCAAAGCGCTATAAGGTGCCAAACAAGGGGGACATTGACAAGGTTTCACAGGCATTGCAGAAGATGTCGCACGAAGACCAGACGCTGAAGGTAGTCAATGATGTAGAGAACAGGCAGACATTGCTCTACGGTATCGGAGACCAGCAGCTTGAGATTATCCAGAGCCGCTTGGCAAATGAGTACAAATGTGAGATTGAACTGAGTGATCCCAAGATTGCATTCCGCGAGACGATTAAGAAGAAATCAGATGTGGAGTACAAGTATAAAAAGCAGTCCGGCGGACACGGACAGTATGGCCATGTCAAGATGCGCTTTGAGCCGTCTGGGGATTTGGAGAAAGCGTATGTGTTTGAGCAGGAGGTCGTAGGCGGCGCTGTTCCAAAGAACTATTTCCCCGCTGTAGAGAAAGGAATGCAGGAATCTGTCCTGAAAGGACCTTTGGCTGCTTATCCAGTTGTAGGCGTGAAAGGAATCTTGTATGATGGTTCTTATCATGCAGTGGATTCCTCAGAAATGGCATTTAAGACCGCAGCGATTCAGGCATTTAAGAAGGGCTTTATGGAGGCAGGACCTGTGCTGCTTGAGCCGATTGCATCGCTCAAAGTGACGGCGCCAGAACGCTACACAGGCGATATTATGGGCGATCTGAACAAGCGGCGCGGCAGAGTGCTTGGCATGAATCCGATCGGAAACGGCAAGCAGGTGATCGAAGCAGACATTCCGATGATGGAGCTGACCGGCTACTGCACCGTGCTTCGCTCCATGACAGGCGGGCGCGGCAGCTTTGAGTATGAAGTGACAAGATACGAGCAGACACCAAACGATATTCAGGATGCGCAGGTGAAAGCGAGAGCAAACAAGGTAGCGGATTCTGCGGACGTATAATAAACTAGACAGACTGGCTGCGCAGCAGTATCAAAAACGTAGTGCCGCCGCCCGGCGTGTCGGTTACTTTGATACTGCCGTGGTGTGCGGTAATGATATCATAGGCAATAGACAGACCCAGCCCGAAGTGATTTTTGTCACTTCGGGCTTTTTCACTGCGGTAGAAGCGGTCAAATATTTTCGTCTTTTCCTCGTCGCTGATTCCGACACCAGTGTCAGAAATTTTGATTTCATAATGCTTGTTCATATAGTCTGCGGACAGAAAAATTTTTCCACCCTCTGGTGTATAACTGACAGCATTGTGCAGAAAGATTGTGAGGACCTGTATGATGCGCTCGCTGTCACAGATGCAGTCAGGAAGCGGCTCTTCTGGAAGGGAGACTCTGATTTGAATGTGTTTTGCAGCTGCCATGTTCTCAAAAGCCTCACAGGCATTCAGAAGCAGCGTGTCGAGCTGGGCGCGCACTGGCTTGATGTCGAGATGCCCTGTATCACAGCTGAGCAGGGTGAGCATGTCATTCAATAGTCTTGATGTGCGCAGCGCTTCGTTTTTGATGGTGGTCAATTCAGAACACGCATTTTTGTCAAGCCCTGCCTCCGCGCAGGAGAGGATGACCGCGAGCGGTGTGCGCAGCTCATGTGAGGCGGAGGCGATAAATTGATTCTGGCGCAGCCTGCTTGCCTCGATGGGATTGAGCAGTTTTCCAGTGAAAATCCATGCAAATATCCAGATCGCAATGAGGGCGAGCGTGATAATGCCCAGAAACAGAAAGCGCTGTCTTGTCATTTGCTTTTGAATGGTCTCAAGCGGCGCAGCCAGCAGAATTTCCAGTGTGGATGTATTTTTTTCCATATGGATTACAAAGCAGCAGTAACCAGATGAATCCTCTATGACCGACGGGGGCAGGATAAAGGAAGTGTAGCTGCTCTTATAGGAGAGCGTGTGGTGCGTCATGGAGATGCTTCCTTCATGGTAATAGTGCCATGCTTTGTCAAGCACCTGCCTTCTCTCGCCGCTTTCCTGTATTTTATTGGTATCATATAGAAATTCTGTATTGTTGTCCATCAGGGATACATAGTATTTTTTGCCAGATTCAAGCTGGGACAGCCATGTGTTGCTGATAATGTCCTGCTGCTCGATGTAGGAGGCGATGGTATAGATGTCGCTTTGGTATGCGTACATTTTGTTTATCATCATGTTATTTTCAGTTATCAGGAGATAGCCAAGTGTCATGACTATTAAAATCAATGTGGTGATACAGCCGTTTAACAGCGTCAGGTGAAGGTGCGCTTTTTTGATGGTATTCATGTGACAGAATTGGATTCCTCTCTCAATTTTCCAGTTATTCTTCCAGCAGACAGTAGCCTATGCCCCGGATTGTCCTCAGTTTCAGGCGGCTTCCGACTGCCTTGAGCCGTCTGCGGACAAAGTAAATATAGTTGTCAAGATTTCCATCTTCGACATCGCTGTCAGGCCCCCAGATTTTTAGCAGAAGCGTGTTCCTTGACAGGGTTTGTCCGCCGTTTTTGACAAAGATTTCCAGCATGGCACCCTCGCGCTTGGAGCAGGTGCAGCTTCCGCTTGGCCCGGTGAGGGTGTTGGATGTCTCATCAAAGCTGATATCACAGTAGGAGGACAATTCTGTCTGGCTGATGACAGGAGAACGCCTGGTGACACACTGGATGCGCGCCAGCAGCTCCTCAAATGCAAACGGTTTTACCAGATAATCGTCGGCGCCTAGATTGAGTCCGGTTACTTTGTCATTTAGAGTGCCAAGCGCGGTTATTATAAGAACGGGAATAAAGATGCCCTGCCTGCGCAGTTTGGTCAGGATCATCGTGCCCTCCATATTGGGAAGCATTCGGTCGAGCAGGATCACATCATGGATATTCTGGGCAGCATAATAGAGCGCTTCCTCCCCGTCATAGCAGGAGTCCACATCAAAGCCTCTTGAGATCAACTGGGCTGTGAGTGATTCATTTAGTTTCTTGTCATCTTCAGCGAGTAGTATTCGCATGGTTGCTCCTCCATAAAGTAAAATATTTTTGTTTTCTACCTGATATTTTACTTTATTTATCTCTAAATTATCTCTAAAAATCTGAGATGTTCGCTGTTTACCGCTTTATTTCTAACTGCCTTTATAGTTTAGTATATTGTACAATGAAAAAAAGTCAAGGAAAATGTTCAACATGCTTAGAGAGTATTTATAGCTTCCTGTGCTATGATAGGGAACATATTTATTAGATTTGGAGGTTTACAATGAGAAAAAATTCAATGATCACAAGAGCGGCGGGATTTCTTCTGTCCGCTGTAATCGCTATGGCGATGGCAGGCTGTGGCACGCAAGGACAGCCAGTGCGTTTTGAAAATGAGACAGACCTGTCTGCTGCGCAGCAGGATAATCCTGATAACAGCGGTATGGGGCGCTATGTGGAACGGACGGTCTGTGAGGGCGACTATTGGGAGCGGGTGGAAAAACAGACGCTCAATGATGGCAGAATTGTGTTTATCAACAGTATGACCAGCCAGAAATTTGTGTCAAAGGACGGCGGGGACACATGGGATATCGAGCGGGAGGAAGCGTTTGCCGCTTTTGTCCAAGAGCACTATCCGGTTTCGACCGCCTTGTCAAAAGACGGTACACTGGCTCTGATCTGCATGGATCAGAAAGATGCTCCAGCGGACATGGAACAGAGGGAGTACGTCTACAATCTTTAAAAGCGTGAATGAGTGTATCTGTCTTGAGAGGCGCTGTTCATTTACTTTCGGTGAGACTTTGGGCGCCTACACCTACCGCGATATGCTGTCTGTGCCGCGCACAGAAGGTCTGGAACAAGTGATCTGCAAACCATTAGACGGGCAGAGCGCCAAGGTGTATCACCCGGAATCCATCGCAGGGATTAACGCGGCAACAGCGTATTCTGACAGGGCAAGACAGTTTGTCAGCATGATGCTTAGCACAAATGTTCAAGATAACACACCGTTTGGCTTTCCTGTCAATAAAAAGTCGCTGGTATCCTCTTTTGCATACAATGAGAACAAGCTGGATGAAAATGGCGGCCAGTATTCTACCTCTTATTCAATAGATGGCGTAAAATATGGATTTACAGTTTATCCGGTCAATCAGGATGGCATTGAATGTCTGGAACAGTGGATTGCAGGTCTTGACACCCCCTATCTGAGCGATATGATGCTTGAAAATAAGGTGCTCGAACAGGGCGCAGAGTACATGGAGGGTCGCAGGGAACTTGATGAGGCGGTGGAGGCGATCGCGGAGAGTGTGGAAATCTATCTATATGAATAGATGCATATGCTTATAATATGCTTAACAGGACGGCTATTTCTTAAATTTGCCGGGTTAATTCTCTGACAAAATTACAAAAATAATATAAAAGGCAGATAACCGAAGTTACCTGCCTCTGCATCTTGAATGAAATAGGTGGGTGACAATCCACATCTTCTAGCTGTCATTTTTACAAACCAAATAAATCAGCATGGGTGCCAGTTCGGTCTAATCTTAATTCATTGCCAATTTGTTTATAAATAAGCAACCAGTCTGGGGCAATGTGACATTCCCTATATCCAGAATAATTCCCAGTCAGATTGTGGTCTTGATTCTTTTCTGGGAGTGGGGCGGGAATACGTAATGTATCAATAGCTTGTTGGAGCAGAGACATTTTATATCCACGCTTCACACATAACTTAAAATCTTTTTTGAACTTTGTGGAGTATCTGACATCAAGCATTGGTCATTCCTCCATCAGTTCAGCAAACAAAGCTTCTGTGCTGCCGGTAAATAAAGTGCCGCCGCCGTTTTCCAGTTCTTCTATAGAGGCGATGGTTTCTGTATTGGGAATTTCATCTGGTATAGAGGCTCCCTGTAAATATGAAATTACATAATACATTCTGTTTTCGGGTATCTGGTCAATCAGGTTCTTGGCAAATTCACGATTGCTCATAATATATACCTTCCTTTCAAAGTTTATTGTATGTGGTTTTTGTTATATTTTGCCGCATCCCTGCATCAAATTAGATGCACAACATCGTGCTCAACGCAATTTTGTTCCCAGCTCCGGGGGAGGAGAAGGACATTTGGCTTTTACCTGTTGCCTACGGGATTATTCCTGTGGGGGGTCATCTGGTTTGGTGTATCGGGGAATTTCGGTTAGTTCCGCTACACGTTTACGCGCTTCTAACTGTCCGATTTCATTTAACATTCTGTAATCCTTCAACAATCTTTTTTCTCCTAAATTGTCAAAAGAATAGGAATCTTCATATGAGTCATATAATTTTTGCAAGTTTGGGTCAATATAAATATCATTTTCCTTATTATGTGTTTGAGATAACGACGCTGTAAAAGGCTTGGTTCTTTTCTCCTCAAACTCTATTTGACGTTCTTCTTGTAGTTTGTCAAGCTCCTCGGCAGAACTGGCATAAGAATGTGAGTGCATAAAGGATATATAATCATAGGCTTTTTGTGCAATCTGCTTTATGTCGTCCTTTTCTTGTTTGAACTGCTCTGATTCAACATATTCTGTAATTATATCTTCTTCTTCGTATGTTAAACCTTCTTTATTCTGTAATTTTTGTATAGCAATATCGAAAGGTCGTTGTTTATTTCCATTAACCCGAATGCTGCCGTCAAATCCCATTAATTCATAAAGAGGGACATTAAGAGCAGTTGCTATTTTTTGCAATTGTTCTCGTCGTGGTTCACGTTTGTTTAATTCATATTGTTGAATCGTTCCAGTTGCCATACCACATTTTTCAGCTAATTGTTTTTGAGTATAACCCTTTTCTTTACGTATTTTTTGCATAATTTGCCCTAGTGTCATAGCTATTATAACCTCCTAGATTAAATAACTATAACATAAAAAAATCTATTGAACAATCAATTTGAATGCATATTTTTTTAAGAATCTATTACACAATCAATTTGAAGGTGATAATATTATACACACAATCAAATTGATTGCCAACAAAAATTGAGGAAGGAGAGCAGAATGAAAATTAAAAGTGATTTTTATGGGACGCGCAGACTGTTCTTCCATTATCTGGACGATGCATTGAGGGAAATGACAAACAAAGAAAAATTAGGTAGTAAAAAAACTTAAAAAGAATTATACTAGTGACAAGCTAGTGACAAAAGATAATGGAATTGCTTAAAATATTTACAAAATAAATACGACTGTCTTAATGAAATCTTAAACATTTACCCAATTGGAATTTAACATTCTATCAGCTATACTCTTTACAGGCAGGGAGAGGCGCGGTTTTCCTGCTGAAGCAAAAATGAACCGGGGAGAGAGAACAATGTACAACGTACTGGTGTGTGATGATGAGAAAGATATTGTGTCGGCTTTGCGGATTTATCTGACGACCGAGGGATATCAAGTGTATGAAGCCTGCAATGGAGAGGAGGCTTTGGAAGTGCTTTCGAGAGAGGAGATCCATCTGGTGCTCATGGATATTATGATGCCCGTGATGGATGGAATCACCGCGATGGCAAAGCTGCGGGAACACAGCAATGTGCCTGTGATCATGCTGACGGCAAAGAGTGAGGATACCGATAAAGTGCTGGGGCTGAATATCGGCGCAGATGACTATGTGACCAAGCCCTTTAATCCAGTGGAGCTTCAGGCGCGGGTCAAATCCCAGCTCAGAAGATACATGCAGCTAGGCAGCGGCAGGATGACAAACGTGAGCGAGACACTTTCGATCGGCGGGATAGAGCTGGATGACCGCACCAAGGAAGTGACGCTGGACGGGGAAAAGGCTGCACTGACACCGACAGAATATGATATTCTCAAACTTCTCATGCAAAACCCGGGAAAAGTATATTCTCCGGCGCAAATTTACGCCGCTGTGTGGCATGACAGTCCATATGGCACAGAAAATACAGTGGCAGTCCATATCAGGCATTTGCGGGAAAAGCTGGAATACAATCCAGCAGAACCAAGATATCTCAAATCTGTCTGGGGACGGGGGTATAAGCTGGAGGAATAGCTGGTATTGTGTATGAAAAGAAGGGTAAGAAGGGTGATGTTTTGTGAGAAAATTAAGAGAGTCCATGCTTGCAAAATTTACAGCGTGGGTAATATGTATCGCTTCAGCGATGGGCTGTGCGGTGCTGGGAATCTGTGTATTAGCAGGGATGATGGATGACTCGCTGCGCAGCAGTACGCGCTCAGAGATATTAAAGGATGCTTACGAAAGTGTCAATATAGACTATTCGATGGATGTCATCAACCATCTTGATTTTGACAAAAATAACTATGGAGAATATCTGCGCAGTCAGTATTTTCAATGCGGTATTATCGAGTCAGACAGTCTCAAGGACATTAATTTTCATCATCGTGAGTCCTATCTGGAGACAAATCTGACAGACAGTGAGCTTGCGGATTTGAATCCAGACCAGCTGTATCTGTGCCGGGTACTTCGGGATGACGATGGCTTTCGGCGCTATATTCCGGCTGGTTATTATGGCGATTATGAAGATATTGCGCTGTTAGATGGCCGAGAGCTCGACAGCCACTATTCCACATGGAAATATTTGTATGCGGACAGAATCTGTTTTGATACCGTCAAAGGAATCATTTACTACCGCGCAGAGGACAATTATTATCCAGTGCAGAAGGTATCTTTATGTTATGATGGCGAAGATACAAGAACGATCTACGAGTATCAGTACGATTTTGATCAAAAGGGATATCGTCTGAATGAGAAGAGACAGGAGGACGGGACTGTGCTGGCAGAACAGTTTGCTTCTGCGGAGATAGAAGAGGCAGTGCGTGAAGAAGAATCCCTTTTGGCAGAACAAGTGACAGAACCGACGGCACAGAGTACGAAGACAGACCCTGTCGAGGAACTCCTTGGCGGCAGCAAGAATACAGGCAGTATCGTCAATCTGGCTGCATTGAACGACACAAAGTTCAATTACAGGAACTGGGGAAAGATACTTCTCGACGATATCAGGAGTATTCAAGGGGATGAGCTTACGCTGATTGATTCTGACAGTCTGCCCCCAAATCGCTTTATCAGCGAGCCGGGGTATTATCTCAATGAGGATTTTACGCTTGTCGTCGAGAAAGAGAAGCCAAGAGAAAGCTATTGGGTCGTATCTATCGTGCCAGATGCCGTCCCAGAGCTGCTTGAAGGAAGCCAGTATAATCAAAAGGGCTGGCTGGTGGATACGTATTATGATATCGCAGAGAGGAACCCATTGCAGGGGCTTGTCATCAGCGTGCTTGTGATGTTATTGTCATTTGCCTTTCTTGTCTATGCGGCGGGACACCGCAGGGGAGCCGAGGGGATTGTCCTTGGGGCAATCGACAGGATTCCGATTGACGTGTTCAGCATTGTGATATTGATTGTGGAAATTGTACTGTTTTATATGGGCGTCTATGCAGCAGTGGAGATCGGACTGCCGCGGTATGCCAAAGCCGGTTTCGGGCTGCTTGGGGTGTTTGCGGTTGTGATGGCTGTGCTTGCACTCGCGTATGTGCTGAGCCTGTGCACACGGTTTAAGGCGGGCAAATGGTGGCGAAACAGTGTCTGCTACCGCGTGTTCCGCTGGTGTCGTGACGGGATTGGATTTATTTTTGGCAATGTCGGTCTGTTGTGGAAGATCGTATTGATGATTGGCGGAATATCTGTTGTGGAGCTGTATATTTTATTCAGATTTAACCGGGGAGCGGTTATGATGTTCTGGCTGCTGGGTAAAATGCTGCTCTGTGTGGTTTTATCCGTGCTGATTGTCCAGCTGAATGAGCTGCAAAAAGCGAGCCAGCATATGGCGGAGGGCAATCTTGCATACAAAGTCAATACGGCGAAAATGTTCTGGGAGTGCAGGAAACATGGAGAAAACCTGAATAAAATCAACGAGGGAATGACCAAGGCAGTCGATGAACGCATGAAGAGTGAGCGCCTCAAGACGGAGCTGATCACAAACGTGTCGCATGATATCAAGACGCCGCTCACTTCGATTATCAACTACGTCGATCTGCTCTCCAAGGAAGAACTGCACAATGACAAGGCGGCAGAATACCTCGAAGTACTGGACAGACAATCCTCCAAGCTGAAAAAGTTAATTGAAGATCTGGTGGAGGCATCCAAGGCATCTTCTGGCAGTCTGACAGTGGACAGCCAGCAGCTTGAGGCCGGGGTATTTGTGACCCAGACAGTCGGTGAGTTCGAGGAGAAGGCCGCCGCCGCCGGGCTGGATTTAATTATCAGCAAACCCGATGAGCCTGTCTATATCATGGCGGATGGACGGCATGTGTGGCGTGTCATTGACAATCTGATGAACAATATCTGCAAGTATGCACAGCCGGGGTCAAGAGTCTATGTCAATCTTGAAGCCGCGGCGTTCAGGGTGCGCATCACCTTTCGCAATATTTCCAAATATCCCCTGAATATCAGCGGGGAGGAGTTGATGGAGCGCTTTGTGCGCGGAGATAAATCGCGCAACACAGAGGGACACGGTCTGGGGCTTTCTATCGCGCAGAGCCTGATGAAGCTGATTGGCGGCGATATGGAGATTATCGTGGATGGGGATCTGTTCAAGGTAATTCTTGCTTTCAACCAGTATGTACCCGCAGTTCCCGAGATTGTGGAAGAAAAGACGATAGATTGAAAATTCGTGCGAACATTGACAGAAATAGTCGGGATTTGATATAATACCAGTGAGACTTGCTCAGAGAGCAGAATGGTTTAGTACTGGATTCGATGAAAAAGGATGTTTGCAATGCGAAAAATTTTTGAAATGAAACGGACAATATTGACATGCCTGATGATAGGTATGCTGGTTGGCGGCATGGGGGAGCGCTCCTATGCCGCCGAAGTTGTTGGCACACAGTTTGGAGAGGAGATGAATCAGCCGCTGCTTGGAAGAGTGCGGCATGTGAGCTGTACAGTAGACAAAAACGGCGTGGTGACGTATGAGGTAGTGCTGGGCAGCGGACTGCCCATGCCGGATGACGGGATGCTTTATTTATTTGAGATGGCGCCGTATGAATACAATATTTCGAGTGAGACAAAGATCATCGAAGCGATGCCGTTTGATTCCTCCGAGACAACGATACAGTTTACATTTCCGGTGAATTTCAGACAGGAGGATACCCGGCTTTACTCAAAATTTGCTGTCGGCATCAAAAGCGCCGGCGCAGTGCATCTGGTGACAGAGCCAAGCTATATTACCAATCCCGAGGCGCTTGCGTGGAATACACTGTCGAGATCTCCAAGAACGAAGAAATCGACACAGGGCGAAGAGTTCAATAATATTTTTATGGATGGGACATATGGACCGGAGCTTGGATGGGTGTTTAAGACATTGCAGGTGCTCAATACCGGAGAATGCGAGGCGCTGACACACCCGCTGTCGAGGGCGGATGCAAGAAACGCAGATTCCCGCAGAATCAAAAATCCAATGTATTATATGTTTAATGCCTCCGATGAGGAGGGCGTCAGGACATTGGCTGCCAATATGGAGTACTATGCGGCAAATTCCAAGGGCGGGGAGAACTGGATTATCGGAAATGAGGTTAATACCCGCACATGGAACTATATGGCATGGACAGACTGGGACACGTATATCAAAGAATACACACAGGCATTCCGCGTGATGTACAATGCGATCATGAGTACAAATGCCAATGCGCGGGTGTATGTCTGCTTAGACCAGATCTGGGACAGGAATCTGACACCGGCGGACAAAGAGTATTATCAATATATGGATGGCAGAGATTTCCTAGAAAAGTTTAATGAGCTGATCAAGCAGGGCGGTGATATCAACTGGGGCGTCGCACAGCATCCCTATACAAACCCTATGGGGTATGCGAAATTCTGGGATATGTCAGGACTCAAAAAGGGAGACGCTTATGCCGCCCAAGTAGCATCTGGGCAGGTCGTTACATTTCAGAATTTGTCAGTGCTCACAGACTTTATGCAGAAGCCGGAGATGCTCGGTACGGACGGAAATGTCCGTCATATTATTTTGAGCGAGATTGGTCTTTCGAACGCGCAGGGCAGTGAGATTCAGGCGGCGGCGCTGTGCGCATCGTATGCGGCAGTTGTGGACAATCCACTGATAGATGAAATGATGTATCTGCTGTTGTACAGCGATCCGGGAATGGATGCATCACTTGATGATTTTTCACAAAAAATCTATGATGAGATGGATGGCGAGAATGCTGCGCTGTATATGGACTGGGCAAAATCTTTTATAGGAATCAGCGATTGGTCTGAAATAATTTGGTAGCTGGGGTAATGGATATGAACAGGGATGCGGAAAATAGTATTCGAAACAGGGTTTGTGAGGGACTTCAGGCGGGCAATGGAAATTTCCTGCTCCTGAGACATTATAATACGCTTGTCCTTTCGGAGAGCGGAAAAGCGCAGATCGAGCAGGAGAATCCAGACATAATTGTATGCCTGCATGATTTTAAAGTGTCAGATATGGTCAGTGTGTTTGAGCCATTTCTTGATTTTGCGCGGAGTGCGTTTGGCCCGCTCACAGAGGAGGAGATTGACCGTCTGCTCGACGAATGTAATGTCTATAGTCTGCACAAGTCTGTGTTTAAGAGTTTTTTTCAAAAAGGGTTGTGTGTGCGGGAGGAGAATCTGCTGATTGACGAGGTTGCGTTTGAGCAGGATAAGATTGCTTCTGCAGTTGTCAATATTGTCTCGCATCTTGCCGGGGACAGGCAGGTGGTTTTTCTGCTGAATGATATGCAGTACGCAAACGGTTCCTCCATGCACTTTGTTCATAATCTGATCGAAGACCGCATGTGTCATAATATCATTGTCATCGCGGCTTACAATGAAGCAAAAGTGCCATTATCCCACATGGAGCCTTTGTGGGATAAATTCTATCGATATGTGTGTGAGCAGAAACTGGTGACGGAGACAAGCTCTGGCGTGCTGGGGAGCCCAAATGGCAGTTTTAATGATTTTATTTTCTCGGTTGATCGTCTGGACAGCTATATCACAAAGATTCATAATCTGCTGTTCTGCCTTGATTTTTTGCAGGCAAATTATTATCTTGAAATCATATATAAGATGATAACCGTCGAGGAGATTAACATTGCGTCGGATTATAAATGTGAGATCATCAAACTGTACACGCTGGTGTCAATCTATACACAGAATTTTTCCCAAGCGCTGCTGCTGTGCGAAAAGCTGAAAGAGCTGCGGGGACAGACCAAAGATTTGTCGCTCGACCATGCCTATTACTATTTTATGTGCATGGCGCATATGTATAATGGAAAACTGGACGAGGCGGATAAGTATGCAGGAAAGTGCCTTGAAATTGCACAAATGCGGCAGTCAGATTATGACATTTTCATTGCAAAGCTTCTGGGCGTCATGGTAAAGATGTCAGGATGGCACAATATATTTTTCTGTGCAAATGATATTCCTGTGGAGGAAGAAGTCCTGCGCATGGCAGAGAGATACCATTTTTGGAATCATCTGTCGCACATCTATGTCTATGCGTATGACAATCAGCCAGCGCTCTTTGCCGATGAGCGCCAAATAGAGAATAAGCTTGTATATTTTAATAAAGGGATTGCGATCATGGAGGCGCTTGGCAACGAATATTTCATGATGGAGGCATACCGCAATAACATTATGATTGCATCCGCAAATGGTTTTTTCAAAACAGCGAACTATTACTATGAGAAATGCCATGAGCTGGTGAAGGGCAAGGATGAATATGAGGTGGCAATGATCTATAACGGCGTCGGTTATATATCGTCTGCGATGGAGGCGTATGATAAGGCTTTTCAATGCTATAACTGTGCGCTTTCTAGCTTTCTCAAGATGGAAAGAATTGATTATGTGGGTGAGACACTCTACAATATGGCAATCAACTGCATTATGACGCAGGATTATAAAAATGCTTATGAGTATCTGGAAATGTCTTTTCGGATTGTCAAGGAGATGAAGATGAACAGCCTCCGGGTGTGCAATATTTCGAAGCTTGTGGGATTATTGGCACTGTGCAGTCATTATGCCGGGAATGAACTCAAATGCGCGATCTACATAGAAAAGACAAGACTTTTCCTCGAACACTTGATAGACAGGGATTATGTGCTGGACGAGAAGGCAATTGTGCATGACTACACCATGTGCAATGATGATTTGTTTATCTATTATTATATCTATGGACTACAGCTTATGGAGAACCAGTCCTACGAGGAGGCCCTCACAAATTTTGAGCTGGCGGAGAGCTGTCTGGATGAGTCGGTGGGAAATCAGTTTTATATTTTCGGACAATATACAATCGAGTTTGCACGTCTGTGCCGCATACTGGGCAATGACGACGAGGCAAGGCGCCAGCTCAGGATGGCGATAGCGTTTTATGACAAGCAGGACTGTCAGGAAAAGGTCGCGCAGTTAACGGCAGAGCTGTCAGAGTCGCAGTATGTATTCAAGAAGCGCCGTCTGGGATTGTCAGAGGAGCTAAAGCAGGAGATTGACAAAGCGCTGAGACACGCATCTGTGTTTAAGGAAAACCAAGAACAGCAAAAGCGCATGAATTTCCTGTCTGCATGGCAGAAGATGATTGAGATTGGCGGAAAGACCAAGAACGAGCTTGTTACGCCGGCGATCAATGCCTTTGTGCACAACTTTAATATCGACCGTCTGATGCTGGTAAAATGCAGTGACAACGGGCCGGAGGAGCTTTTTAACAATACCGGGTATGCCTTTGAGGATGACAGGCGCAGGCGGATTGAGGGATTTTTCCAGCGAAACAGGCTTGGATTTGCCACCTCTAAAATCAATAACAACTATACGGACTATCTTGATATTGTCTCACTTTTTGCCAAGAAGAAAGTATGCTCGATAATGGGGCTGCCATTTTACTACAATGATTCGCTCAAGGCAGTCATGGTAGCTTATATCGAAATGAAAGATAACTGGCATTCTCCGACCAATAGATACCTGCTGGATGAAAGCGATTATGCCGTATTTGAGTTTTTGATGCGCCAGCTTCTAAGCTCGATTGACATGCTTGAGGCAAATGATAAGATCAAGCATATGAATGATAAACTGAATCATCTGGCAGTCACGGACAAGCTGACAGGATTGTATAACAGAGAAGGGTTTTACGGAAATATCAGCAGGATGATTCGAAGCAGGCGCAAGGCAGGAAAGCGGCTGCCTGTCACAATCATGTATATTGATCTGGATAATTTTAAGTACTACAATGATACCTTTGGGCATGGTGTGGGAGATATTATCTTGATAGGAATGGCAGAGATCTTCCAAAGAGAAGTTGAAAATAAAGGATTTGTTACCAGATACGGCGGTGATGAATTTTTGATCACGCTTTACACAGAGGATGAAGCCTGTGCAGGGGAGCTTGCAAGAGGGATCTATGACCAAGTGGAACAGGAGGATGGTTTTGCTAAGGCAGTACAGAAAAAACTTGGGAAAAAGATTCATATTCCAAAGGAGCACCAGATTTCCTGCTCGATTGGCATCAGCAGCAGAAAGGCGCTGGCATCGGAGGAAGAACTTGAGAAGATGGTGAAAGAGGCAGATAAGGTTCTTTATGATGTAAAAAAAGCGGGCAAAGGATCATACAAATTTTATGCATTAAGTTGTTAAAATGTCTATATGTAAAATAACAAAATTTTGCTGTAAAATATTAGTAAAGATGCAATATGAATAGTGGTTGATATTTTTAGAATGATAGGGTATACTATAGTTAATCTGAAATGTGCGATAACTCTTGTCATTTTGAACCTACATCACTTTAAACGGGATTCCTACATTGTCTGATCAATGTCATGCCCCCCAGTATGGCCAGGGGAAGGCAGCGAGAAAGATTGCGGTTGCCCACCTAGCATTGGCTAGGAGTCAAAATACAGGAGCCGGCGTTTCGGGGATACACAAATGAAGCAAAGCAGCCTTAGCGGGCTGCTTTTGTGGTGTATTCGGGTGTACATTTTAATAGGGGGAGGTATGGAAAATACTCTATATCAAAGGGTTTTCAAAGAAGCTTTTCATTGTACTTGTGTGGGTCATCATCGTAGTCGGTGTGTATCGGTGCAGTGCCTATATATCTGATTTCGAGGAGGATACAGCAGATAAAGTGGAAGAGAGCGAACCTGAGAGTAAAGAGGAGGATACCACCGATCTGCCGCCGGATGATAAGGTGCGCATTCTGATTATGAATCAGGGGTATCAAAGTATTTATCATACCGAGCTTGTCATTGAGTGCAACGAGGAGATGGAGATTGACCAAGATGGTAAAATTTCGATATTTCCAGCCCATTCAGAATATGTCTTAACCCAGAATCAATTGGAGGGAGACCAACGAATCTGCATTACAGGAAAAAATAATGGCAGGCTGCAACTCAAAAATATCGGAAGAAACAGTTCGGCGCAATATCGGGGAAAACTGGAGTGTTTTTCTGCCGCAGAGGGAATTGTCGTAGTCAATGAGCTTCTGGTGGAAGAATATCTTTACAGTGTCGTGCCCAGTGAGATGCCTTCCTCCTATCCTGAGGAGGCGTTGAAGGCACAGGCGGTCAGTGCGAGGACGTACACCTATTTTCACAAGCAGCGCTACGCTTATCCTGAGTGGGAGGCGCATATGGACGACAGCACAGCCTTTCAGGTATATATGAACTGCGAGGAGACACCAAGTGCAGTCCGTGCTGTGGATGAGACGAGAGATCAAGTACTGACGTATGAAGGAGCACTTGTGGAGAGTTTTTATTATTCCACTTCCAGCGGATACAATGGAGGCGCTGCGGTGTGGAACGATACGCCGTCGGCAGCAGATGCATATCTGATCGAGTCAGGGGAGGAGCTGTACGCAGCAAACAGTGAGGAGGGTGAGCAGGCATACCGCCAGTATATTGACAATGGAAATGAGACGGATGTCGAATACCATGAGGCGTGGTACCGCTGGAACTATAACCGCACGCTCGATGACAATGCTGTCAGAAATTTGCTGCAAAAGCTCTATGCATTATCCAAAACACAGCCCCAGAAGGTGCGGATCCGCTCGAAGTATCTGTCCTCTGACCAGCTGACAAAGGAGAAGGGGATTTGCGACATCAGGATATTGAGCCGCAGAAAGAGCGGCATGGTGGCAGGCATCATGATTGAGACAGAGCATTTTAAAGTCAGTGTGATGACCCAGCATGTGATCCGGCAGGCGCTTGGCTGTGCGCAGGATACCATCACAAGAAAGGATGGCAGCAGTTACACCATGGGCGAACTGCTCCCAAGCGCGTATTTTTACATAGAAAAAATTTATGATAAGAATGGGGAAAAAGGGGATACTTTAGAACAGATTATGATACATGGCGCTGGTTATGGGCATGGCTGCGGAATGTCCCAAAATGGTGCAAAGGGGCTTGCAGAAAGAGGATTAACCGCAGCAGAGATATTGGCATATTATTATAATGGAGAGATTAAGGCTGTCGATGCGCTCAAAACAGCTGATTGATGCACACGTGGCAAGAAGGAGCTGTCCCAATGTCGATCTACACAAAATTATATGGCTTACAAAAGCAGATACGCAGAACCTTTCAGGAGGCGGAGGTGGGAACCTACGCTTCTGGCGCTGCGTTCTTTTTGTTCCTGTCAGTGATACCGATGGTGCTGATTGTCAGCGGGATGCTGCCGTATGAGATGATGCGCAGGCAGGAGATGGTCAGTATATCACAGGCGGTTGTCCCGGAGAAGATCTACAGCTTTCTGCTGAGTATTGTGGACAGTTACCACGGGAACAATCTGACACTGCTGTCAGTTTCAGCGCTTGTGGTGCTGTGGTCCGCATCTAAGGGCGTGCTGGCGCTGATCAGGGGACTAAATCATATTTATGAGGTGGGCGAGACAAGAGGGTATCTTCTGCTGAGACTCAAAGCTTCGTTTTACACGATTTTTCTGCTGCTTGCGATTCTGCTTTCTGCCGGTGTGCTGGTCTTTGGCAATACGCTTGCCGGCTGGCTGATTCCTGACAATGGGATTGCTGCCCGGCTGTGGCGCATTTTTGGCGGGATACGGCATGTGTTTGTGGCAGGGATGATCTCAGTGGTCTTTTGCACGATGTACAGCCTGCTGCCAAACAATCATATGCCGTGGCGGGAGCATTATCCGGGAGCGGTGGTGACTTCTGTATTCTGGACGCTGTACTCTTTTGGATTCTCTGTATACATTGACTATTTCGGCGGCTTTTCCATGTATGGGAGTCTGACGAGTATTGTGATCGTGATGATCTGGCTCTATTTCTGCATGTATATTTTCTTCTGCGGGGCTTTGGTCAACAAGTGGCTTGTGGATGGGTATGTGGATGATTATATCTCGCAGATTTGGTGAGATATAGATTCTTGTTACTGTAGCTTGATAAATTTTCCAGAGAATGCTATAATGTTGGAATAAATTACAAAAGTTAATATACAAAAAGGGGATAATGTTATGGCAGCTTTATGGAAAGAGGAATACAAGGTAGGCATCGACAAAATTGACGAGCAGCACCGCCAGTTGTTTGACAAAATCGAACAACTGCTTGAGATTGCCAAGAGCGGTGATAAGAGAAGCAACCAGCAGAAATGTATGGAGATTATTGATTTTCTGGTGGATTACACAGTCTTTCATTTCAATACAGAGGAGGCACTCCAGCGGGAACGGAAGTATGTGAGCTATGCGCAGCATGTCAAGATACATACGGAGTTCAAGAATACAGTTCAGGCGTACAAAGAACTGCTTGGCAAAGACTTTACGGCAAAGACGCTAAAGAGTTTTATAGGAACAATGCTCGCGTGGCTGGTGAATCATGTCTGTGTCTGTGACCGTAAGATTTTGAAGAATTTGCCGTTGCAGAATATAGAGTCCTTTGCGAATACAGAGAGTTTTATTGAGAATGTAGCGCATAAACTTCTCACTGAAATGTATGACATTCCAATCAAGGGGGTAAAGAGCTGTATTTATAAGGGCAATGTGGAAGGGGCAGTCATTGTCAGAACCGTTGCAGAGGGCGCCAACAAGCATTTGTTTTTATATGGAATGTCTGATGAGCTTGCTGGGATCCTGTACAATAAAATCAGCGGAATGAATCTGCCGCATCTGGATTTTCTGGATGAGCTTGAGAAGTCGGCGCTGATGGAGATTGGCAATATTATCACGACCTATGCCATGAGTGCGATTGATGAGAGCGGCACAGGCGGCGTTCAGTTTAAGAGTGATCTGTATGTTCATGAGTACAATGAGACCGATTATAATATTATCAACAGCGTTATTCTTGAAATTGCCACAGATTGTGGTAAGATAGAGGTATTGTACAGCAGATTGAAATAAATTTTGCTTGACAATTTTTCTGGGATAACCTATGATAGGTTTTAGATATTTTGATGCAAAGAAAATATTTGTAAATGCAATGAAGGTGTTATGTAGAATCTTAGTTTCTGTCAGAGATCGGAAGTCGCCGGCTGAAAGCTTCCCCAGTTCAACTATGATATCGAATTTCCCACCGGAGCAGCTTTTTTGAAGTTTTGTCTTGGCTTTGACGCCTGAACAGAATGGTAGGAAAAGACGGAGTGACACGTTATGTCTATAGAGTGTCTATAGGATGTGCAGGTGCAGTTGTTTGCAGCTGGCACAAAACAGGCGGCGAGTCTGTTTGATATAGGAATTTGGGTGGTACCGCGGTTTATTCGTCCCTTGCAGTGTTTTTCTGTAAGGGATTTTTTTATGCACACGGGCACCCGAGTAGGGGAAGAGGACTCTTCCTTACTCGATTGCGCAGCCCCCAATAATGAATGAAAATGTAAAGGAGAAGGATCATGAAGGAGAGATTGGAGCAGATCAAGGCAGAGGCAATCCGCCAGATCAATGAGAGTGAAGCACTGGACAAATTAAATGACGTTCGTGTCAGCTTTTTGGGCAAGAAGGGCGAACTTACCACTGTCTTAAAGGGCATGAAGGACGTGGCGCCAGAGGACAGACCGAAGGTCGGACAGCTTGTCAATGAAGCCAGAGCAGAGATTGAGCGGGTGCTTGACGAGGCAAGGACCAACATGGAGCGAAAGCTTCGCGAAGCGCGGATGAAAGCGGAAGTGATCGATGTGACACTGCCTGCACAGAAAAACAGCGTGGGGCACCGCCATCCAAACACCATCGCACTTGAGGAGGTGGAGCGCATCTTTATCGGAATGGGATATGAGGTGGTGGAAGGTCCCGAGGTGGAGAAAGATTATTATAATTTCGAGGCGCTCAACATCCCGGCAGATCATCCGGCAAAGGATGAGCAGGATACATTTTACATTAACCGTGATATTCTGCTCAGGACACAAACCTCTGGTGTACAGGTGCATGAGATGGAAAAAGGCAGGCTTCCGATACGAATGATCGCGCCGGGGCGTGTGTTCCGTGCGGATGAGGTAGATGCGACGCACTCCCCGTCCTTCCATCAGATTGAGGGGCTTGTGATTGACAGAAATATTACGTTTGCCGACCTCAAGGGAACGCTCGCAGAGTTTGCGAGAGAGCTGTTTGGCGAGGAGACGAAGGTGAAGTTCAGGCCACACCATTTCCCGTTTACAGAGCCGTCTGCCGAGATGGATGTGTCGTGCTTCAAGTGTGGCGGAAGCGGCTGCCGGTTCTGCAAGGGAGAGGGCTGGATAGAGATTTTAGGCTGCGGCATGGTTCATCCCAAAGTATTGAAAATGTGCAATATTGACCCCGAGGAATATACGGGCTTTGCATTTGGCGTAGGACTTGAGCGGATCGCGCTCCTAAAATATGAGATTGACGATATGCGGCTTTTATACGAGAATGATATTCGCTTCTTAAAACAGTTCTAAACGCAGAAAAGACTGATGCTATAAATAAGGAAAAATGACACATGTGTCATAGATTGGAGGATAAAATGAACACATCATTATCATGGATAAAGGCATATGTACCTGAGCTTTCCTGTGGGGATAAGGAGTACTGTGATGCAATGACACTCTCAGGGACAAAGGTAGAGGGATATACGCGGCTGGACAAAAATCTTGAAAAGATTGTTGTGGGACATATCGAGAAAATAGAGCGTCACCCGGATGCCGACAAATTGATCGTCTGTCAGGTCAATGTGGGGACACAGACTGTACAGATTGTGACGGGTGCGCAGAATCTCAAAGAGGGGGATTATGTTCCGACTGTTCTTGACGGCGGCAGGGTAGCAGGTGGTCATGACGGCGGCCCGCTGCCGGAAAACGGGATTAAGATCAAGGCGGGGAAGCTGCGCGGCGTCGAGTCGGCAGGCATGATGTGCGCGATTGAGGAGCTTGGTTCCAGCAGGGAGCTGTACCCGGAGGCACCTGAGGATGGCGTCTATGTATTTCAGAAGCCGGTGACACCCGGAGCGGATGCCGTTGAGGCGCTTGGACTGCGCGACACGGTGGTAGAGTATGAGGTGACCAGTAACCGCGTAGACTGTTATAGTATCTTAGGGATTGCAAGAGAGGCGGCAGCTACGTTTCGAAAACCATTTCTGCCGCCAGTCGTTGCAGTAAAGGGAAATGATGAGGATGTCAGAGATTTTATTTCGGTGGAAATCAAGGACAGAGACCTTTGCACACGGTTCTGTGCAAGAGTGTGCAAAAATATTAAGATCGCACCGTCGCCGGAATGGATGCAGAGAAGGCTCGCATCGTGCGGGATTCGCCCCATCAACAACTTTGTCGATATCACAAACTATGTCATGATGGAGTACGGCCAGCCAATGCATGCCTATGACTTAAAGAATGTGGCTGGCAATAAGATCATAGTGCGGCGCGCGAAGGACGGCGATACATTCCAGACACTTGACGGGCAGGTGAGAAAGCTGGATTCGGAGATGCTGATGATCTGTGACGCGGAGAAGGAAATTGGTCTTGCAGGGATTATGGGCGGCGAAAACTCAAAGATTACAGAGGATGTGCAGACTGTTTTGTTTGAGGCGGCTACATTCAATGGCGCAAATATCAGAAAGTCCTCCAAGAGAGTAGGACTTAGAACAGAGGCTTCCGGCATTTTTGAGAAGGGGCTGGACCCAAGAAATGCAGAGGAAGCGATCAACAGGGCATGCCAGTTGATAGAAGAGCTTGGATGCGGCGAAGTGGTCGGCGGAATCGTTGATGTGAAAGAGCCTTTTGCACCATTAAAAGAGATTCCTTTTGAGCCGGAACGCATCAACAAATTTCTTGGAACAGAGATTCCAAAAGAAGAAATGCTTGAGATATTCAAGCGTCTGGAATTAGCGTATGACGAGCATACAAATATAATTACGGCGCCCTCTTTCCGGCAGGACATTGAGTGCTTTGCAGATATCGCAGAGGAGGTTGCCAGATTTTACGGATATGATAAGATTCCGACAACGCTTCCGACAGGTGAGGCGACCACCGGCAAGATGTCCTTTAAGCTGAGAGTGGAAGAGAAGGCGAGAGATATTGCGGAGTACTGTGGTTTTTCTCAGGGAATGTGCTACTCGTTCGAGAGTCCCAAGGTATTTGACAAGCTGATGATTCCGGCGGACAGTCCGCTGCGCCAGACAGTGACGATTGCCAATCCGTTAGGAGAAGATTTCTCTATTATGAGAACGATTTCTCTGAATGGAATCCTGACTTCACTGGCATCGAATTATAACCGCAGAAATAAGAATGTGCGTCTCTATGAACTTGGCAATATCTATATCCCAAAGAGCCTTCCGGTGACAGATTATCCAGATGAACGGATGCAGTTCACGCTAGGCATGTACGGAGAAGGCGATTTCTTTACAATGAAAGGGGTGGTCGAAGAGTTTCTTGAGAGCATTGGTATGACCAAGAAGATTACGTATGATCCAAATGCGGAAAAAACATTTTTACACCCGGGGCGTCAGGCGCTGATTCAGTATAAAGAGGTGGTAATTGGATATCTGGGCGAGATCCACCCGGAAGTGACAGACAACTATGGGATTGATACCAAGGTGTATGTGGCAGTGTTGGATATGCCGGCAGTTCTTCCGTTTGCATCATTTGACAGAAAATACGAGGGGATTGCAAAGTATCCTGCGGTGTCCCGCGATATCAGCATGGTTGTTCCCAAGAAGATTTTAGTGGGGGATATTGAGAAGGTAATAGAACAGCGGGGCGGTAAAATCCTTGAGGAGTATCAGTTGTTTGATCTCTATGAGGGAAGCCAGATTAAGTCCGGCTATAAGTCTGTAGCGTACTCGATTACATTCAGGGCAAAGGACAGAACCCTAGAGGAGAGCGATGTGTCAGGTGCCATGAAGAAAATACTGAATGGTTTGGAGGGGCTTGGCATCGAGCTTAGGGCGTGATTATGCAGGAAGAGTTAAAAAAGGAATTATTAAAAAAAGACTTTTATTTCGACCTGCCGCCGGAGCTGATCGCGCAGGATCCACTAGCGGACCGGTCGGCTTCCAGACTGCTTGTGCTTGATAAAAAGACAGGGGCAGTGGCGCACAGAAAATTTACAGATATTGTAGAATACTTGAATGAAGGGGACTGTCTCGTGCTGAACAACACCAAAGTAATTCCCGCGAGGCTTATGGGGACAAAGGCAGAGACAGGGGCAGCGATTGAGGTGCTTCTGCTCAAACGCCGCGAAAAGGACATCTGGGAAACCCTTGTAAAGCCCGGCAAAAAAGCAAGAGCAGGCGCCGTCATTCATTTTGGCGGCGGTCTGCTCACTGGAAGAGTGCTCGATGTGGTTGACGAGGGCAATCGTCTGATACAGTTTGAATATGAGGGAATTTTCGAGGAAGTGCTCGACAGGTTAGGAGAGATGCCGCTGCCGCCCTACATCACACACAAACTCGCAGACAAAAGCCGCTATCAGACCGTCTATGCAAAATACGAGGGCTCTGCGGCAGCGCCGACAGCGGGGCTGCATTTCACAGAGGAATTGTTACAAAAAGTGCAGGAGCAGGGAGTGCGGACTGCATATGTGACTTTGCACGTAGGACTGGGCACCTTTCGTCCGGTGAAGGAGGAGAACCTTCTAAATCATCATATGCATTCGGAATTTTATCAGGTGACGCAGGATGCTGCAAATACCATTAACAGCACAAAACAGGCGGGCGGCAGAGTGATCTGTGTGGGGACAACAAGCTGCCGCACCGTGGAGAGCGCTGCCAGTGATGACGGCAGGGTTGTAGCTGGCAGCGGTGATACCGAGATCTTTATTTATCCGGGCTATCAATTCAAGGTGCTGGACAATCTGATCACCAATTTTCACCTGCCGGAGTCCACATTAATCATGCTGGTGTCAGCGCTTGCCGGGCGGGAGCATGTGCTTGATGCCTATCAGGAGGCAGTGCGGGAGCGGTATCGGTTCTTTTCATTTGGGGATGCGATGTTTATCAAATGACGAAAGAGCACCCACAAGGAGTGCTCTTGGTTATTCCACTGTGATAAGTTCGTACTCGCGGGAGCCAAACCCTAGATCGGCTGCTGCCTCTATGGTGTGGACACCATTTTTGGACTCAATGCGCTCGAGCAGGTGGTCTCTGCCGGGATCGTCCGATGCATAGACGAGATCAAGACATGCCTGATCAATGGCAACCGGATCAAGCGATGCCAGAATGCCGATGTCAGCCATGCAGGGGTCCTCTGCTACAGCACAGCAGTCACAGTCCACGGACATGTTTTTCATGACATTGATATAGACAATATTGCCCTTAAAGTAGTCGATAATGCTGGAAGCAGCATCTGCCATAGACTCTAGGAAAGAATCATGGTCAGAGCCCCAGAAATTGTTGGTGTCACCTACCCCGTGGATGTAAGCTTTGCCCAGCGAGGAGGCAAAACCGATGGAGAGCTGTTTGATAGCTCCGCCGTAACCGCCCATGGGATGACCTTTGAAATGAGAGAGTACCAACAGGGAATCATAGCGGGTCAGCGTTTTTCCAACGAAATTCTTTTTGATTTTCTTTCCGTTGGGAATGGCGAGCTCGAGATCTGGACCTTCGGCGTCCATCAGATCTACATCAAAATATTTGCTCCATCCATGTTCGCGCAGCGTTTTCATATGCTTTGCAGTGGTGTCGCGGCTGCCTTCATAGGCTGTATTGCACTCCACGACAGTGCCGCCCACATGGTCGATAATTGGCTTCCAGAAGTCCGGTTTTAGGAAATTCTGGTTTCCGACTTCGCCGGAGTGAATCTTGATCGCAGTGCTGCCGTCAAGTGTTTTGCCTGTTAACTGGAATAGTTCTACAACTTTTTCTGGTGTGATTGTCTTGGAAAAGTAAACCTTTGATTTCATGTTTGAATCTCCTCGTATTTTTATACAGACTATTCTACCGCATAAATAAATTTTTTGCAAATGACATCGTGGAATAAAACAAAAAAATGAGTGAAAAATGTTAACATTTATAAAAAAGTATGGTACACATTTATAAATGTATAACTTTAAATAATTAAAGTGAAGGAGAAATATAAATGGCAAATTATTATCAGCCGATCATTGAGACAATGCCGGTAGAGCAGATTCAGAAGCTGCAAAGTGAACGCTTGGTAAAACAGGTAAAGTATGTATATGATAACGTAGCATTTTATCGGGATAAAATGGACGCAGCAGGTGTAAAGCCAGAGGATGTAAAGGGGATAGAGGACTTACATAAACTTCCTTTTATCAACAAGGATGACCTGCGCGACCAGTATCCATATGGGCTGCTGGCAGTTCCATTGTCAGATTGTGTGCGCATCCAGTCCACCAGCGGTACAACAGGGCGGCGCGTGGTGGCTTTTTACACGCAGGAGGACATTGATGTGTGGGAAGAGTGCTGCGCGAGGGCAATCGTGGCAGCAGGCGGCACGAGGGAGGATGTGTGTCATGTCTGCTATGGCTACGGACTCTTTACAGGCGGTCCGGGATTAAACGGCGGTTCGCATAAGGTAGGCTGCCTGACACTGCCGATGTCCTCTGGAAATACAGAGCGCCAGCTGCAATTTATGGCGGATCTTGGTTCGACGATTCTGTGCTGTACGCCGTCTTACGCTGCGAACCTCGGAGAGGAAATCAATGCGAGAGGGCTTCGGGACCAGATCAAACTCAAGGCGGGCATCTTTGGCGCGGAGCCTTGGACAGAGGAAATGCGCAAAAATATAGAAAATTCGCTTGGAATCAAGGCGTATGATATTTATGGACTGACTGAGATTTCTGGTCCCGGTGTTTCCTTTGAGTGTGAGGAGCAGCAGGGAATGCACATACAAGAGGATCATTTTATTCCTGAAATCATCAATCCTGATACGGGCGAAGTGCTTCCTGAGGGTGAGATTGGCGAGTTGGTATTTACCTGTATCACCAAAAAAGCATTTCCGCTTCTTCGATACCGCACGCGTGATTTGTGCTATCTTACCAGAAAGAAATGCTCCTGTGGACGTACACATATTCGGATGCATAAACCGATGGGGCGCAGCGATGACATGATGGTGGTAAAAGGGGTCAATGTATGGCCGTCACAGATTGAAACAGTGCTGTTAAACAAAGGATATGAGGCAAATTACCAGATCGTGGTAGACCGTATCGGGAACAATGATACCATCGAAGTGCAGGTAGAAAAGACACCTCAGATGGCAGAGGATGCCTCGTTCAATAAGGCAGAACGGGAGCGCTCGATCGTGGCGGGCTTAAAATCCATGCTGGGCATCAAAGTAGATGTGAAGGTGGTCGAGCCTAAGACAATCGCCAGAAGCGAGGGCAAAGCAGTCCGCGTCATTGACAGAAGAGATCTTTATAACAAATAAACATATAGGCGGGAGAGCAGTTACGCGTTCTCCTGCCCTTTCGTTTCCTGCCCTTCCTTATCTTTTTTCGATACAATAAAATAGGACTGGGTAGAGGTGGCAACCATTGTGCCATCCGTCTTATAGACATTGACTTCGTAGACGGCGATGGTGGAGCCGTATTTGATTTCTTTGGCTTCAGCAATCAGTTTTTCAGTGTTGCAGGCGGGCGCCAGATAATGAATATTGCTGTCAACCGTCACAACGCTGTTGCCGTGCGTGAGCGCAGCACTGCCGCCGATGGTGTCAGCGAGTGCGAAGGTGCAGCCGCCATGTACGGTGCCAAGTGGATTTAGAATTTCAGGCCGCAGGGGCATTTCGCCTTTGCAGTATCCTTCTGAGAGTTCTGTGATCCGCATATCAAGCAACTGTATAAAACCCAGTGTTCCATAAAAGTGATTTCTGATTTCATCATAGTTTTTCATAAGAGGACTCCTTCCTTATTATAATTATTTTATCCTATTTTTCCTGTTTTTGAAATCATTTTTAGAAAGTATTTATATTAGAAAATATTTTGCGGAAAGTTCTTGACTATTTGCCTTTTTTCTGATACGATAAATTAACCTTGATGAGTCAAGGGGTAGTAAAGGTTTCGACAGGGAACTTGAAGATGGAGAAGCAGGCCGCAGGTATGCGTTAAATCCACAATTAAAATTAAACGCTGAAGATAATTTAGCATTCGCAGCCTAATGGCTGCTGTCTGACCTAGTGCACCTACACATTAGGACTCAGGCATCGATTATGTAGGAAACGACACATATTAAGCTTTGCGTATGTGGGCGTATCATGAAGCTACTGACTATATGGGGGCGTTGGTTCGCCTGTATAGAAGGGAATGGGGCTTTGCCCGAAACAACCAGCTAAACCTGTAGAAGTACATGGGATGGTTTTTTGGACACGGGTTCGACTCCCGTCTACTCCACTAAGAGAAATGCTTGAAAACATTGGATTTTGGGCATTTCTTTTTTCTGTTTATTTAAAAATAATGCATTTTAGACCGTTTGAAGACGTATATGTGTAATATTATTGGTTAGCTTTTTTTATTCCATACTTTATGTAGTTTTATTTTAAATACCACACCCATATTCCAGAGTGTGGTGTTTTGAAGTGTTAGAAAATTGATAGACTTTGCTGCCCGGTTTTGTTATACTAAATACGATACAACAATGTGTTTCATAATTGGGAGGTGATACAATGCCTAGTGATTTAGAAATAACACAAAGAGCAATTGAAGATTTTGCAAAAGTTCAAGAAAACATGATGTTAGCAAAAGAAGAAAATGCAACAAAGACATATGCTAATTTAAAAAAGATTATATTTCATTAAAAGCATTATTAACAGTTGCCGGCGTAAACCTTACAGAACTGGACAAGATTAAAGAGTAAAAACAGAATGATGTTGTATAATAATATTGCTCGAAATATATTTGTGCATGGTTGTGGTGTCTCAAATATATATGCCAATATATATTATCTGTTTAATCAGCATCCAGCCATCCCCGCCGCATTCCTGCTCCTATAGGACGCGGCGGGATTTTAATTCCAATTTTATTGCACATGCAAGTATTCCATAAGTGCATTTTGAAATATTTTAGAGCAGTTGACATTGTTTTCGTCAGCTTTGGCTGCAAGCCACGCAGGGAGAGAAAGAGTTTTTTTGACAAATCTATTGTTAATCCGTTCTCTTACAGGAGGCATAAAAACCTCAATAAGCACAGGCACTTGACAAGACTCAAGTGGAAGGGCAGTAATAGGCGTTGGGGTTGGCAGCTCTTCATTATCTTGTTCCATGCCCCAAATATGAAGCCCCATAGCTTCCTTGGCATTTTTTAATGCCATATCTGTATTATCTGCATCAGCGCAGGGGCAACAGCCGGGCAAATCTGGAAAATCTATACATATTCCGTCATCATTATAAGAAAATACCGCAACATATGAATATCTGTCTTTAAACATTATAAATACCTCCTGAAGAATATATAGTGAGTAGGTCAGGGATTATGAAAATATAATCCCTGACTGTCTTGAAATGCTTTTAATAGTTCCTATTGGTATGTCTTTTCTGGGATGTGTAATTGTTACTTTTCCCTGTTTATGAGGATGTTTATATTGATGATGATCTCCATCGCAAGCAACTTCATACCAGCCGTCTTTCTTAAGTATTTCAATGACTTCTTTTGATGAGTAGCTTTTCATTTATGTAGGTCCTCCTTATGTATATATTATAATACATAATAAATTGCGTGTCAATGATTGTTGATAAATAATTTATTATGTATTATAAATTTATGGAGCTGCACACTAATTACTTAGTACAATAACCTCTTACGTTATTTTCACAGACTGTACAGGCTGTTTTGTCTTTCTCAATTCCTCTTTCATTGTTAAAATAAGTCTCGGAATATTTCTTCCAAAGAAATACAGAAATCATTGTAAAGTGAAACCTGTATCTCTTTTTTTGTTTCTTCCCGTTCCTTATCCGTAACGCTTAATCCTTCAGGATAAAGCGCATATACTTCATCTAAAGCAAACTTCCCATCTGTCAGGAGATAAACTTCTATGGAACGCGGTGCATGTCTTACCTTTCAGATAGCTGCGGAAAGCATAATAGATATTTGATGCGATCTGGCTGTGGTTTATTGTTGGGCTCGACATCATGTAGATTTTGCCATTGAGCAGCTCTTCTCTGGGTTCTTCTTGATATGTTAGATTTCCATTCATGTTATTGTTCCACCTTTCTTTACATGGATTATTGTTATTTCTTTAAGCATTTTTCTTTTTTTCGTCGGTAGTATTCGAAGCAGATAAGGTCGTTTTATGCGCAGAAGTCAAGCGACTTTTTTTATATGCTGCTTCTTTATCTTCTACAGTAGGCTCTAAAGGAATGGTATTTTCATTCTTCTTCATATCATCTGCAAGATTGTATATAAATTCCCTGAACAGCTTCTTATTCTCATCATTCAGTTTCCAGTACTGAACCATCATGCTGCGCACAAGAGAGTCGTTGGAAAGCTGTTTGGCGGCTTCTTCGTATTCTTGGTCTTTGGAAGGTTTTACAAATATGTTGTCGTCACCGCCTTTACCTGTGTTTAACCTTTTCGATTTTGAATAGTTCCATTACAATCTCCTCTTTTTCGTACTTGGCTTGGCAGAATCTATATAGAAAGGATAGCACTAATTGGCAGAAAAATAAAGAAAATTACAAAATAGATAGGAGGTGTAGCTATGGCTTAAAAGGAAAACAAGCAAATCAACGATCAGACTGACAGAGATTTTTTCGAACGGATGGAAAGCCTTGATGAAAAATCTAAAATACTAGCAAAAGCGTATTTATTCTTTTTGCCTTACCACGACTGATAAAACTTTGTAGATTTTTAGATAAAAGAAGGAATTTTGAAATCCGCGTGGAATATATTAAATATGGAATCATTTTGTGAATCATACACAAAGCGGGGGTTTTATTATGACAATACGAGAAAACCTTGAACAGTGGGAGAGTGAGTACCTGAGTCCCTATGCCACGTTGAGCGCCAGATCTAAGGGCAGGGACCGGGAGGAAGAACAGTGTGATATCCGCCCGGTATTTCAGCGGGACCGGGACAGGATACTGCACTCCAAATCATTTCGGCGACTCAAGGATAAGACACAGGTTTTTTTGTCACCGGAGGGGGACCATTATAGAACAAGACTGACACATACCCTTGAGGTATCGCAGAATGCGCGGACGATTGCGCGTGCATTACAGCTCAATGAGGAGCTGGTCGAGGCGATCGCACTGGGGCATGATCTGGGGCATACGCCCTTTGGCCATGCGGGAGAGCGCGCGCTCAATGAAATCTGTCCCTATGGTTTTAAGCACAACGAGCAGAGTGTCCGCACCGTGGAACTGCTGGAGAAAGACGGGGACGGACTCAATCTCACATGGGAAGTGCGGGACGGAATGCGCAATCATCAGACCTCAAGTATGCCGGCGACGCTTGAGGGGAAGGTGGTCCGCTTTTCAGACAAGATCGCATACACCTATCATGACATGGACGATGCGGTCAGAGCAGGCATTTTGAAGGCGCGTGATATTCCAAGAGAAATCGGGGAGATCATCGGCTACAGTCCGCGGGAGCGGCTCAATAATTTTATTCATGATATTGTGACGCAGAGCAAGGGGACAGATGATGTGCGCATGTCAGACGATGTGGAGCTGGGGATGCGCAATTTAAGACGATTTATGTATGACAAGGTGTATAGCAATCAGGTGGCAAAGTGTGAGGAGAAGAAGGCAGTTTCACTGGTAAAGACGCTCTATGAATACTATATGCGGCACACGGATGCGCTGCCTAAGTTTTTTGTGGAACTGGGGTTACAGGGGGAGCCGCGGGAAAAAGTAGTCTGTGATTATATTAGTACGATGACGGACCGTTTTGCAATCTCGTTGTATGAGCAGTTATATGTTCCGAAATTCTGGATGGGTTAATTGAAATATTGATTGGCATTGTAATAAAACTTGGAATAAACTTTGGAATAAAGAAAGAGAGTTGGATATAGATGTTTTATCCAGAGGAATTGATCGAGGAAGTCCGGCAGAAGAGCGATATCGTGGACGTGATTTCTGGGTATGTATCGTTACAGAAGAAGGGCAGCAACTATATGTGCTGCTGCCCTTTTCACGGGGAGAAGACCCCATCCTTTTCGGTGAACCGCGCGCGGCAGATCTACAAGTGCTTTGGCTGCGGCGAGGGCGGTAATGTGATCACGTTTGTGATGAAATATGAGAACTGTGCATTTCCCGAAGCCTTGAGAATACTTGCGGAGAAAGCGGGGGTAGCGCTTCCTGAGCCAGAGTACTCGGAGGAGGCAAAACGGCGTGAGAGCCGGCGGCTGCGGCTTCTCGAAGTCAATAAAGAGGCGGCAAAATTTTATTATGTGCTTCTCCGAAACGGGCGTGGCATCAAGGCAAAGGAATATTTGGACAAGCGCAGGCTCTCTGATGAGACGCGCAAAAACTTTGGGCTGGGATATGCGCCTGCAAGGGGCGAGGAGCTGTTGGCATATCTGCATCAGAAAGGATTCAGCGATGATCTGATCCGCGATGTGGGACTAGCCAAGATGGATGAGCGCCGCGGAACGACGACACAGTTCTGGAACAGGGTAATGTTTCCGATACAGGATATCAATCATCGCGTCATCGGTTTTGGCGGGCGTATCATGGGGGATGGAGACGGTGGTCCTAAGTACCTGAATTCACCGGAGACAGAGATTTTTGACAAGAGCAGAAATTTATATGGCATGAATTATGCGCGCTCTGCAAGGACTGGGAATATGATATTGTGTGAGGGTTATATGGATGTGATCAGTATGCATCAGGCGGGCTTCACGCAGGCGGTGGCGTCTCTGGGAACAGCGTTCACGCCGGGGCAGGCAGGACTGATCAAGAAATATACCAGAGAGGTCCTGCTGGCATACGACAGCGACAAAGCCGGTGTGAAGGCGGCGCTGCGCGCGATACAGATTCTCAGGGATGCGGGCATGTCTGGCAGAATTATCAATATGTCGCCGTACAAAGACCCGGATGAATTTATCAAGAATCTGGGGCAGGAGGCGTTTCAGGAGCGCATCGATCACGCAGAGAATGCCTTTCTGTTTGAGATTCGGATGCTGGAGCGGGAATTTGACCTGAATGACCCGGAGGGAAAGACGGATTTTTATAATCAGATTGCCAGAAGGCTCTGTGATTTCGGGGAGGATGTAGAGCGGGAGAATTATCTCGAAGCCGTGGCTGAAAAGTATCATATCGGCCTTGAGAATCTGAGGAAACTGGTGGTGAACATGGCGGCAAAGACAGGGGGATATGCGGTGCAGACGATCGAGCGTCCAAAGTCAGGCATACAGAGCAAAAAGAGAAATACCCCTGAGGAGAATGCCAAGAAGTCCCAGCGGCTTTTGCTGACATGGCTGACAGATTATCCCCAGCTATATCCTAAGATTAAAGCGTTTTTGTCTGCGGAGGATTTTACGGTGGAGCTGTACAGCAAAGTAGCAAAGCGAATGTTTGAGGATATAGAGAAGAATGATCTCAATCCTGCGGGCATCATCAATATGTTTGAGGAGGAAAAGGATCAGAGTGAGGCGGCCTCTCTGTTTACGACAACCCTGCCGGAACTGGAGAGTGATCAGGAGCGAGAGAAAGCCTTTCACGATATCCTTGTGAGCGTGAAAAAAAACAGCTATGAATACTATTTGGCGCGTTCTGGCACAGACTTGTCAGCGCTCAGTAAGGTAATAGAGGGCAAAAAAGCGCTGGAAGAACTTAACAAAACGCATATTTCTTTAAATTAAGGATAAAAATAATATGGTATGGAGGATTGACCAGAATGGATGAAAACACACAAGCAAAATTTGATGCGAAATTAAAGGAGCTGCTGGCGGTTGCAAAGAAAAAGAAAAATGTGCTGGAATATCAGGAAATCAACGACTTTTTCAAAGATATGCCGCTTGAGGAGGAACAGTTTGAGCGCATTCTCGAGCTTCTTGAACAGAACAATGTAGATGTGCTGCGCATTACGGATGATGACGATGATCTGCCGGACGATGACCTGCTTCTTGTGGACGACGAAGAGATGGATATGGAAAATATTGATCTTTCTGTGCCAGACGGCGTCGGCATCGAGGACCCTGTCAGGATGTACCTCAAGGAAATCGGAAAAGTGCCTCTTCTTAGCGCTGACGAGGAGATTGAGCTTGCAAAGAAGATGGAGCTTGGAGATGAGGAGGCCAAAAAGAGGCTTGCGGAGGCTAATCTGCGTCTGGTTGTGAGCATTGCCAAGCGGTATGTCGGGCGCGGCATGTTGTTTCTGGATCTGATACAGGAGGGTAATCTCGGACTGATCAAGGCAGTGGAGAAATTTGATTACAGAAAAGGGTATAAATTCTCCACTTATGCGACATGGTGGATTCGTCAGGCGATCACAAGGGCAATCGCAGATCAGGCAAGAACGATTCGTATACCAGTGCATATGGTTGAGACGATCAACAAACTAATCCGTGTGAGCAGGCAGCTGTTGCAGGAGCTGGGGAGAGAACCGACACCGGAGGAGATCGCCAAGGAAATGGATATGCCCGAAGAGCGTGTGCGTGAAATCCTCAAAATTTCTCAGGAGCCAGTGTCCTTGGAGACACCAATCGGCGAGGAGGAAGACAGCCATCTCGGTGATTTTATACAAGATGACAACGTTCCAGTGCCCGCAGATGCTGCTGCCTTTACACTGTTGAAGGAACAGCTGGTCGAGGTGCTTGACACCTTGACAGACAGGGAGCAGAAGGTGCTCCGGCTTCGCTTTGGTCTGGATGACGGCAGGGCGCGCACACTTGAGGAGGTGGGCAAAGAGTTCAATGTCACAAGAGAGCGCATCCGTCAGATCGAGGCAAAGGCACTCCGCAAACTGCGTCATCCTTCAAGAAGCCGTAAGCTGAAAGATTTTTTGGATTAGGAGAGTATCAATGCTGTTATCGGATAGGATGAGGGCTGTGGCAGAGCTGGTGCAGCCCTGTAAAAGTATCGCTGATATCGGCTGTGACCACGGATATGTCGCGATGGAGCTTGTCAGGAGCAAGATTTGCAGACATGTGATTGCGATGGATATTAACAGTGGACCGCTGGACAGGGCAAGGCAGAATATTGCGGAGTATGACATGCAGGAGTATATAGAGACTAGGCTGTCTGACGGTGTCAGCGCACTACAGGAGGGTGAGGTGGAAGGCATCGTCTGTGCAGGCATGGGCGGAAGACTGGTCATATCCATACTGGAACAGGGAAAAGAGCGGGTCGGTGCCATGAGACAGGTTGTTCTACAGCCGCAGTCAGAACTGGCAGAAGTAAGAAAATATCTGCGCAAAAAAGGGTTTTTGATCGACAGGGAGGATATCATATACGAGGACGGAAAGTATTATCCAATGATGCGTGCGCTGCCCGGTGCTTTTGGCAGGCTCGAGTGGCAGATTGGCGGGAATCTTGAGCAGAAATGCAGGCAGAGCGGCGTGTATAGAAATGGTATTCCTGCGTACAGGCAGCCGTTTGATGTGTCTGAGATCTCGAGAGAGGAAGTCAAGCGCATGACGAGAGTGCAGGATACATATGGTCCATGTCTGCTGGAGATGGCACATCCTGTTTTAAAGAGATATCTGTTGTGGCAGAAGGCTAATTTAGAGTGCATCAAAAGGGGGCTGCTCTGTCAGCCGCAGATAAATGACAGACAGCGCAGCCGTATCGAAGAGATTGATGAGAAGCTAAGTGATATTGTGTTTTGCCTGTATTGTTATTTTAAAAATACTATATATTAAGAAAAATGGAGAAACTTTATGAGATGCAGTGAGATTATAGAAAAACTCGAAGCCCTTTCTCCGGAATCCTTTGCGGAGGAGTGGGACAATGTCGGTCTGCTTGCGGGCAGGCGTGACAAGGAGGTCCATACCATATACATTGCGCTGGATGCGACAGATGAGGTAATCAAAGAGGCCGTGCGCCTTGGCGCAGACTTGCTGCTTACGCATCATCCGCTTATTTTTAAGAAGATGAGCAGAATCACAACGGAGGATTTTATTGGCAGACGGCTGGTTGAACTGCTCAGAAAAGATATCAGTTACTTTGCCATGCATACGAATTTTGACGTGATGGGGATGGCGGATGCGGCGGCAGATTATTTGGAACTGCAAGACAGACAGGTGCTCAATGTTACGTATGAGAATGAGAAGACTTGTGCCCAAGAGGGACTTGGCAGGGTAGGACGGCTTGGCAAGCCAATGCGCGTGGCAGAACTTGCAGCATTTGTCAAGCTCAAGTTTCAGGTGCCCAATGTCAGATTGTATGGAAATCTGGAGGATATTGTTGAGATGGCAGCAGTGATGCCCGGCTCTGGCGGCAGTTTTATACGCGATGGTATCAATGCAGGCGCGGATGTGATGATCACAGGGGATATTGATCATCATGAGGGAATTGATGCAGTCGCGCAGGGGTTGACGGTCATTGATGCAGGGCACTATGGCATCGAAAAACTTTTTATTCCATATATGGCAGCGTTTATCAAGAGGGAGCTGCCGCAGCTTACGGTCTATACAGCAGAGATCAAAGAGCCTTTTGCAGTGGTATAGAATAAATCAGATATAGGAAAGGGGAGAAGCCGATGGGGGTAAATAACGGTAAAATTCAGAGTTTTCAGGTGACAGTGAATGAAAAAAGCAGGTCTTATCCAGCGGGAATTACCTTTGGTGAGATTGCCAGTGTATATCAGAAGGAGTATCCATATCCGATTGCGCTGGCAGTCAGAAATGGAAAGATCAAGGAGCTGTTCAAAAAAGTAGATCAGGACTGCACTGTGGAATTCCTCACGCTGGCGGACGATACAGGACATAAATCTTACAACCGTACAGCGACGATGATTCTCATGAAAGCGATTGATGATGTAGTCGGAACTGACAAGGTTGAACAGATCAAGATGGAATTTACGATCGGCAATGGTTATTATTGTGCCAAGAAGGGCGACTTTGAGGTGACAGATGCGCTTGTTGCAAAGATTAAGGCAAAGATGCAGGAATACATAGATAAAGATTATTGTATCATCAAAAAGTCCATGCCGATTGATGAGGCAAATGTGCTCTTTGCACAGCAGAAGATGGCAGACAAGGTGAGTTTGTTCCGCTACAGGGGCAGCTCGAGTGTCAATGTCTATAACCTTGATGGCTATTATGATTATTATTATGGATTTATGCTGCCCAGCACAGGATATGTGCGGTGCTTTGACCTGCAAAAGTATGAGGATGGCATGGTGCTGATTCTGCCCAATAGGTCGAATCCTACCGCGCTGGATGAATTTAAGCCCTTGCCAAAGCTCTTTAAATCTATGGAAATTGCATCAGACTGGGGCGAAAAACTCGGTGTTGACACTGTGAGCGACTTGAATGATGAGATACGAAAGGGCAGATTTAATGAGCTGGTGCTGGTGCAGGAAGCGCTGCAAGAGCGCAGAATCAGTGAGATTGCATCGGATATTGTGTCGCGCGGCGGTATCAAGTTTGTCATGATCGCAGGTCCGTCTTCATCTGGCAAAACGACTTTTTCTCATAGATTGTCTGTACAGCTTCGGACACATGGGCTGACGCCGCATCCGATTGCTGCGGACGACTATTTTGTAGACCGCGAGAATACGCCCAGACAGCCGAATGGTGACTATGATTTTGAGTGTCTCGAGGCGATCGACACCCAGAAGTTTAATGAGGATATGTGCGCACTGCTGGCGGGAGAACGCGTGGAGCTGCCAACCTTTAATTTCGTGACAGGAAAGCGCGAGTACAAGGGAAATTTCAAGCAGCTTGGACCTGACGATATCCTTGTGATAGAAGGAATCCATGGACTCAATGACAAAATGTCCTATGCGCTTCCTGCTGACAGCAAATATAAAATCTATATCAGTGCACTCACGACGCTGAACATCGATGAACACAACCGCATTCCAACCACAGATGGCAGGCTGCTGCGCCGTCTCGTGCGGGATGCCAGAACAAGGGGCGCGACAGCAAAGCGCACAGTCCAGATGTGGCCCTCCGTGCGAAAGGGGGAGACAGAGAACATCTTTCCATTTCAGGAGAGTGCGGATGCGATGTTTAACTCTGCGCTGATCTATGAGCTGGCTGTCTTGAAGCCTTATGCGGAGCCGCTGCTCTACAGCATTGAAAAAGGTGAGCCAGAGTATTTTGAGGCAGTGCGGCTCTTGAAATTTTTGAGCTATTTTCTCGGCGTCGGGACAGAGGAACTCCCGAAAAATTCGATTGTGAGAGAGTTTGTGGGGGGGAGCTGTTTTAAGGTGTGATGTTGGTTTAATGCCAAACTTATTATAGATAAGAGAGTGAATTTATTTAGTAATCGCTGACAAAAAGTAATGATGAAAATGTGTACCAAGACAGCTAAAGAACATGCGCAAGTAGGCAAGATTCATATGGGTATTAATGGAGTTTTTAAAGAAATGCTTGAAAAAGTAAAGAAACCATTATATAATAATACGGCAACTGTAGTAAATGATCGCGGCTTATCGAGTTTTCGATAAGGTGAGGAAAGTCCGGGCTTCACAGGGCAGGATGCCGGATAACGTCCGGTGGAGGCAACTCCAAGGCGAGTGCAACAGAAATATACCGCCGAAACGGGATTTTATCTCGTTCCGGTAAGGGTGGAAAGGCAGTGTAAGAGACTACCGTGTGGCTGGTAACAGCCATAGCCATGTAAACCCCATCCGAAGCAAGACCAAACAGGGAACGATAGACTTGCCCGGTCTGTTTCTAGGTAGGTCGCTTGAGGCTGATGGCAACGTCAGTCCTAGATAGATGATCATTCGTGCTGCTGCACATGTGGCAGCGCTGACAGAACCCGGCTTATCGCTGCGGTTGCCAATGATGATACTCTGGTTTCAAATACCAGAGTATTGTTGATGTAGAATAATTGTTTCAGCATGGGAGAGGAATGCAAAAATCAGAGGTACATTTATGAAAAGAAGAAAAAAGAAAAGATATGCTGTGGTGTTGGCTGTGTCAGCCGTTGCAATTATTTATTTTGGGTTTGTATTGTTTTTTACCAAGCATTATTTTTTCAATACCATTATCAATGGAGAGAATTATTCTGCCGATTCAGTCAAAAGTGTACAGAACCACATCCTTGATACTTCCAGCGATTATGTGTTGGAAATCAATGGGCGTGACCAGTTGACGGACACAATCACTTCGGCAGACATTGCACTGCGGATGGATGCTGGCGATGCATTTACGGATATTATTGATGAGCAGAATGCATTCAAATGGCCGGCTTCGATCTTTCGAAAATCGGAATATACCGTGGATGCTTTGGTTACATATTCAAAGGAGGAGCTTGAGCGCAAGATTGATACGCTCTGCTTCTTTAAGTCAGAAAATATCAGACAGCCGCAGAATGCTTATCTGAGCGATTATACTGAAGATGGATTTCAGATCGTCCCCGAGGACAAAGGGACCGTGCCAATCCGCGAGAAAATCTATGATGCGGTGGAGGAAGCGGTACAGAAGCTTGCTGCGACGGTAGACTTAGATGAAAAGGGCTGTTATAAGGATGCGCCGGTCGCTTCCGCGAATAGTGCACTGCAAAAACAGTGTGAACAGTTAAACCATATGACAGGTGTCGAGATTACTTATACCTTTGGCGACGAGGTTGAGGTGTTGGATGGGAATACGATCAAGGACTGGCTGGTAATGGAGGACGACACACTGGATGTGGACCCTGAACTGGTGAGGGAGTATGTCAATGCGCTCGCCCGCAAATATGATACATGGGGCAGAAAGCGTGAATTTCGAACGACGAGCGGAGAGACGATCACGATCGCAGAGGGTGCTTACGGGTGGTGGATGAACCGCCCGAAGGAGACAGAAGCACTCATCGAGTTGATTCGAAGTGGGAAAAGCGAGGAGAGAATCCCGATCTATCATGCACAGGCAGCACAGTATGGAGAGGATGATATCGGAGACAGCTATGTAGAGATCGACCTCACGAGCCAGCATCTGTGGGTCTATGAGGATGGCGTGCTGGTGGAGGAAACAGATTTTGTATCAGGCAATGTGAGCAGAGGATATAATACACCGGTCGGGATCTACGGCATTACATACAAAGAGCGCAACACAACGCTCAGAGGGGCAAATTACGCCTCAAAAGTAAGTTACTGGATGCCATTTAATGGAAATGTGGGGATGCATGATGCTTCTTGGCGCAATTCGTTTGGCGCAGATATTTATCTGAGAAATGGTTCGCATGGCTGTGTCAATCTCCCGTCTAAAAAGGCAGAAAAGATCTATGAATACGTTGAGAAGGGAGAGCCAGTCATTGTCTACGGCGGACAGACCTCTGTGCCAAAGCCGGAGACTTCCGAGGAGCCGGAGACGGTGATGGACCCTGAGGAGGCTGCCTTTACGGAACTGACACAGGAACAGCAGATACAGCTTTTAATAGAAGCGGGCTTGCTCAATCCAGATGGAACGCCAGTGCAGCAACCGCAGGAAACGCTGCCACAGACACCACAGGAAACACTGCCGCCGGCATCACAGGAAATACTGCCACCGGCACCACAGGATATTCCTGTAGAAAATATACCGCAAATACCGCCAAATCTTCCACAAGAAGGACTGCCAGAACAGCCGCAAAATACCAGTGAAATGTAAAATTGGGTATTTTTTGTATATATTTGTTTTAAAATTTGTAAATAATTACCAAAATATTACAAAAATGTAAAATACTATTGAATTATTATGCTAGTACGATATAATGAATTTTGACGTAAGAGTACAAAATAAAGCTAACAAAGTTAGCTGAAAAATCAGGAGGATTTTAACAATGAAATTCAAGAAAGTATTAGCAACAACAATGGCAGCAACAATGGTAATGGCATCAGCTATGACTGTATGCGCAGCAGATCAGTATCCAAATCTTAAAATTGCAAAGGAGAACGTACTGGTAGCAGGTGATGTTAATATGACAAATGTTGCAGGTGATTACTCAGCAGAGAGTGTTCGCGGCGTAGCTGTGACAACACCGTTTGAGGATGTTAAAGCAGCACTTGGACTGACAGCAAATCAGAGACCTACCGTTGTAATTTATGATGCAGAGAAGAAAGCAAGCCCAGAGGCAATTGCATGTCTTGAAGGAGCAGAGAAGGATGCCGGCGCAACAGAGGTTGCATCGCTTTACTTTGAGTTAGGTGCTAAAGAGGATGGAAAGTGGCTTACAAATGTAACAGATGCTACTGTAAACGTAAAGGTGGGACTTCCTAAGACAGCAGATAGAACAAAGACATATTCTGTAATCCGTATCGAGAAGAATGGCGTTATCACAATGCTGAACGATCTTGATACAAGCGATAAGACTGTTACATTTGAGGCAACTACAGGTGTTGGCGTATATGGTATCGTTACAGATGTGACAAATGCAGCAGCATTTACACCGGTAGTACCTGTTGTTGATGCAGCAGCGGCTGAGCCAGCAGCAGAAGCACCTGCAGCTGACGTAGCAGAGGCTGTTCCAGCAGCAGAGGCAGAGGTAGAAGCAGCAACTGATGCAGAATAGTCTGAGTAGATTGTTTTGAAAATTACATAAATGTAATAGAAAGCTCTGGCATAGTTGACACTGTGCTGGAGTTTTTTTGTATAAGAGTGTTGCTGTTACTGTTCAGACAGGCCTTAGCATTTACTGCTAAGGCCGTGAGAAAACGTATAGCTCTCAAGTAAAAATCCATCACCGAAGGTGATTTTGCATGGATTTTTACTCGTTACTGGCACGGAGTGAACAGTAGCGTGTTACTTACTATAGACTTTGGCCAAATGAAAATTGATTGACTATCACCCGGCGATTCACTATAATAGGAATGTATGATGAGGGGTAGAGCATGAAAAAATCTTTATGCGGCTTATGGAGTATATTGACAGTGCTTGGCGTTGTCGGGATTTTATCAGGACAGAGATATGATTGTGGAGAGCAGTTTGCTGTCAATCCATGTGTTACTGAGAGAACTGCTGTCAGCACAGCAAATGCAGCCGGGGTGTGGGAAATGGAGGATATGCGGATGCAAGTTGTCTATCAGCTGGCAAAGCGCAGTGTGGTGAAACTCATTGTGAAGGACGCCGCAGCCAGTGGTATTATATGGAATACAGAAGATGGAATTGTCATTGTGTCCAACAGGCATCTGCTCATGAAGGATGTCAAGGCGGAGGTTGTTTTTGGCAATGGGGAGACGTTATCTGCGGATGTGATCGGATATTCCCAGCAATATGATATCGGGTTTGTCAGAGTCCCAGAGGAGTTCGTGACAAACAGTGTACTGCGTGAGGTCTATGAGGCAGTGCCTGTCTTGTACGAAACAGAGACAGAGGATGCCAAGGCGGTATTTGAACAAAAGTATTTAGAGAAGCGTGTGTTACAGATGGGGGCGGCACATTTTTCTGTGGGCACCATCCATGCGTTAAAATATATGCCCCTGTTCAACACAACCATCTTGGAGACGGCGTGTTATTCGAAAGCAGGTATGTCTGGCGGCGGTGTGTTTGGGGAAGATGGCATGTTTCTGGGGATGATTTCTGGCGGAGATGTGCCAGAGGATGCCGCAGAACGGGAGGCGGAAATCACATACAGCATTCCGCCGGTGTTGATTGCGGCGGAGTATGAGAACTTAGAGCGAGATAAAGTAGAATAGAGGGTACAGACCAGTGGTAAAACCAGAGGGAAACAAAAGAATTTCAAAAGTGGATGCTTATTTAAACTGTGCAGAAAATTTTGCGTACCGCAGTACCTGCATCAAACGCAAATACGGCGCAGTGATTGTTAAGGACGATGCAGTGATTTCAACAGGATATAACGGTTCGCCCAGAGGATTTGAGAACTGCTGCGACATTGGAGAATGCCCCAGAATCAGACTTCATATGCATCAGGGGGAGGGATATGCGATTTGCAGGGCAGTACATGCGGAGGCAAATGCTCTGTTGAACTGTTCCCGCGAGCAGACACTGGGCGCGGACCTGTATCTGGCAGGGATTAATCCCGAAGATCTGTCGGTGCACAAGGCTAGACCCTGCCCATTGTGTGCCCGTATGATTATACAGGCGGGCATTCGCAATGTGTATCTTAGAAAAGGCGAGGGAGCTGATAATTATGAAGAAATTCCAGCATCGGAGCTGGTGTGGTATAACGAGGCAGCGTTTTAGGAAGAAAATTTTTAAGAAATTTTAATAGCTAAATTATGGTAAGTTCAGCTGCTTTGTGATAAGATAAAATATTAGAGATAAAAGATTGAGGAGGTTCTTACAATGACAAAAATAGATATTTTTTCTGGGTTTTTAGGGGCTGGAAAGACGACACTGATCAAAAAGTTATTACAGGAGGCACTTGATGCCTCCAAGGTTGTTTTGATTGAAAATGAATTTGGCGAGATTGGTATTGACGGCGGTTTTCTGAAGGAGGCCGGGGTAGAGATCAAGGAGATGAATTCAGGATGTATCTGCTGTTCGCTGGTAGGAGATTTTGGCAGCTCTTTGAAAGAGGTGATAGAGACGTATCATCCAGAGCGTATTTTAATTGAGCCTTCCGGTGTGGGAAAACTTTCGGATGTTATGAAGGCAGTGCAGAATGTTGACACAGATGCCAAGGTGGAGTTAAACAGTGCTGTCGTAGTAGTGGATGCCAACAAGTGCAAGATGTATGCGAAGAATTTTGGCGAATTTTTCCTGAATCAGATAGAGCACGCAGGCACGATCATACTCAGCAGGACAGCAGATATCAGTGAGAGCAAGCTCAATACAGCGCTTGAGATTATCCGTGAGCACAATGACAAGGCGACGGTCATCACGACACCGTGGGACGAGCTTGACGGGAAAAAGATACTTGAGACAATTGAGAATGCCAAGGATTTAGAGGCAGAGCTCATGACGGAGGTTGCCAGACTGCATGACGAGCATCACCATCATCACGATCATCACGATCATGAGTGTGACCATGACCACGAAGGACATCATCACGATGGTGAATGTGATCATGACCACGAAGGACACGACCACGATCATCATGATCACAATCATGAAGGACATGACCATGATCACGAGGGACACCATCATGATCACGAAGACCATGACCACGAACACGAACACCATCATGACCATGGCGAGGATTGCACCTGCGGATGTCACGATCACGACCATCACCATCATCACGCAGATGATGTCTTTGGCAGCTGGGGATTTGAGACGCCTACAGCCTATACGAAGGCGGAGCTTGAGCGGATCTTAGCGGAGCTTGAGGAGGAACAAAAATACGGTTCGATCTTACGTGCAAAAGGAATGGTTTCTGCGGGTGACGGCACTTGGCTGAATTTTGACTATGTTCCCGGAGAGAGTAATGTGCGGACAGGCGCTGCTGAAGTCACTGGAAAAATCTGTGTGATCGGCGCACAGCTCAACGAGGAGAACTTGAAGGCGTTATTTACAAAATAATTGTCTGCAAAGAAGGGAGATAGTATGAAGCCCGTATATATCATTAATGGATTTTTAGAGAGCGGCAAGACAGAGTTTATCCTGTACACGCTTTCCCAGCCCTATTTTCAGACGAAGGGTACGACACTTCTGATACTTTGTGAGGAGGGCGAGATTGAGTATGACGAAGATATTCTGAGACGCAGCCGCACGATTGTTGAAGTGGTGGATGAGGAAGCACAGATGACTGCTGCCAATATGGTAGCGCTTGAAAAGAAATATAAACCGGAGCGTATTATCATCGAGTACAACGGCATGTGGAATTTTAAGAATCTCAAGCTGCCGTGGCACTGGAGCTTAGAACAGCAGATTACGACGATTGACGCATCCACTTTTCAGAATTATTATACCAATATGCGTTCTCTGCTGGCGGAAATGATACGCAAATCAGAGCTGATTATTTTTAACCGCTGTGATGGATTGACAGAGCAGCTAAGCAGTTTCAAGCGAAATGTAAAGGCGGTCAATCCGCAGGCAGAGATTATCTTTGAGGATAAAGACGGCGAAGTGAATCAAATTTTTGAGGAAGATCTGCCGTATGACTTAAAGCGTGGGACATTAGATTTGGATGATTATGGCTATGGTATATTTTATCTGGATGCAATGGATCATCTTGACCGCTATATCGACAAGACCATCAAATTCAAAGCGATGGTGCTAAAGCCCGAGAACAGCAATGACGCCTATTTTGTTCCGGGCAGAATGGCGATGACCTGCTGTGCAGACGATATGGCGTTTCTGGGATATGCATGTAAATATGACAAGTGCAGTGCGCTCAATAACAAGGACTGGGTGGAGGTCACAGCGACAGTACACAGGGAGTACTGGAAAGATTACAATGGAGAAGGTCCTGTGCTCCATGCGGTGAATGTGGTGCCGACGAAGAAGCCAAAGGATGAGATTCTAAATTTTTCATAACAATCTTCTTGAAAATATTGATAGAAATATAGCGGGGTTACGCCCGCTATATTTTAAATTTGTCTTTATTTCCATATTTCTCTTCACAGTATTTGCAGCGATAGATTTCTTTTTTTTCATCCGTCAGGACAAAGATGTGTGGAAGCTCCTGCTCGATCGAAGTGATACAGCGGGGGTTTTTGCATTTGAGGACATTTTTGATCTCTTTGGGGAGTGACAGCGGGAGTTTTCTTACAATCTCACAGTTCTTAATGACATTGACGGTGATGTTGTGATCTATGAAGCCGAGAATGTCAAGGTTGAGCGTATCAATATCGCACTCCACCTTTAAGATATCTTTTTTGCCCATCTTGCCGCTTCTGGCATTTTTGATGATCGCGACCGTACAGTCTAGCTTGTCCAGACCAAGATGCTTGTAAATACTCATGCTTTTGCCTGCTTTGATGTGGTCAAGAACGAACCCTTCCTCGATTTTTCCTACATTTAACATATCATATCCCTCCTTAGATTTCCAAAAGTGTTAAGAGCAGTGCCATGCGGACATAGACACCATATTGAACCTGACGAAAGTACACTGCGCGCGGGTCGTCATCGACTTCGACTGAAATCTCATTGACGCGGGGGAGCGGGTGCAGGACGATCATGTCCGGTTTGGCAAGCTCCATTTTCTCTTTGTCGAGAATATAGTAGTCTTTTAACCGCACATAGTCTTCCTCGTTAAAGAAGCGTTCCTTCTGCACCCGGGTCATGTACAGGATATCAAGCTCTGGCATTACTTCCTCTAATTTGCGCACTTCGCAGAACGATACGTTTTTCTCGCGCAGCATTTCAATGATATAGTCTGGTATGGTGAGTTCCTCAGGAGAGATAAATATAAAGTGGATGTCCTCATAGCGCACAAGTGCATTGATGAGAGAATGGACAGTGCGGCCAAATTTGAGGTCGCCGCAGAGTCCGATGGTAAAATGACTGAGGCGTCCTTTGATGGCGCGAATGGTCAGAAGGTCTGTGAGTGTCTGTGTGGGATGCTGATGTCCGCCATCGCCGGCGTTGATCACAGGAATGGAAGAGCGGGAGGCGGCAACCATTGGAGCGCCCTCTTTGGGGTGGCGCATTGCACAGATATCAGCGAAGCAGGAGATCACACGGATGGTGTCTGACACGCTTTCGCCTTTGGCAGCAGAGGAAGAATTTGCATCGGAAAATCCCAGCACCTGACCGCCAAGGTTCAGCATGGCAGCTTCAAAGCTCAGCCGGGTGCGGGTGCTCGGTTCATAAAAGCAGGTTGCAAGCTTCCTGCCTTCGCAGGCGTGTGCATAGTGTGCTGGATTTTTCTCGATATCTTCTGCGAGGGAGAAGAGCTTGTCTAATTCCTCTGTAGAAAAATCAAGTGGACTCATCAAATGTCTTAATTGTTTCATAAAAAAAGCCTCCTAGTTTATAGTGAATAGTACAAATCATCCTCAATTGATATACTTTTGAGATTGTATCACAACCGAATGAGGCTTTCAAGAAAAATATTTCAGAAAAAATTTTCTTGCCTTTTAATATTGGAATGTTATAATGTTTTTAGGCATAAATTGGTTTAGCCAATATGTGATATGAGGAGAAATGAAATGGAATTTAAAGAGAGAAAAAGATGGTTGTTTTTTGGACTGCCATTTACTTTTACAGTATATACGGTCAAAGAGGATGTGATCACTGTCAATACAGGATTTTTTAACAGGGAGGAGAATGACTGTTATATGTATAAGGTGCAGGATGTGACACTCAAAAGTTCTTTGATTGAAAGGATGTTTGGACTGGGGACAGTCGAGTGCCATACAGGGGATGTCACGAGTCCGCTGTTGGTGATACAGCATATCAGAAATGCGAAGGCTGTGAAGCAGTTTATCTTAGAGCAGTCTGAGGAGGACAGGAGAAAGCGCCGGACACTCAGCACGCTTGATATTGGTGCAGTTGAGGTAGACGATGGCGAGTAGGAGGGACGAAGCGGGCAATATAGCACTCAGCGCAGAGGAGATTGCCGCAGTGCTGGCGGATGCCTATTATGATGTGGATAGGATTCGCCAGCACAGCGATGAGGACGATGCTGCCGCAGAACGCGAACGGGAAGTCCGCAGCGCCCGCAGACGGCAGCGGATGAAGGAGATGCGGCGCAGGAAAAAGCAGCAGGAGTTGATACGAAAACTGGTGATTCCGGGGATTGTCGTGCTGGCGGTGGCGGTCTTATTGATTGGAAAAGGGATTGGCGCGCTGCTAAAAAGACAGGCTGCGCCGAAGATTACCTATGACAGCAGTCTCAATGTAGCGGGCTGTACGATCGACATTCCAATTGCCGCACAGATTCAAGATACGCTTCAGGAGCTGAACGCGCTGACCATACAAACACTGGGCGGCACAAACCAGAATGCGCCGCTCAGGGCAGATGCAGACGAGGAGACGAAACCGCTGTCTGACGAATTATTCAGTACGAATGCTGTATTTATTGATGTGGCAGAAGGGAGAATCTTAGCGCAGAAGGATGCCAAAATGCGTATTGCCCCGGCATCTATGACCAAAATATTGACAGTGCTGGTGGCGGCAGAGCATATTACGGACTTAGATGATACATTTGGGATTACAAGGGAAATTACAGATTATGGTTATTCAAAAGGATGCAGCAGCGCAGGATTTGAGATTGGCGAGACGGTCACGATCAGAGATCTCTTCTATGGAACGGTGCTGCCATCGGGGGCAGAGGCAGCATTGGCGCTGGCAGTCTATGTGTCAGGCTCTCAGGAAGCGTTTGTAGAATTGATGAATGAGAAAGTCGCTGAGCTGGGTTTGTCAGAAACGACGCATTTCACAAACTGTGTTGGCGTTCATGAGGATGCACATTACAGTACAGTCTATGACATCGCTGTGATCCTGAAAGCGGCGGCAGACAACAGCTTCTGTCGGGAGGTACTCAGTGCCCACAGGTACACGACATCCGCGACAGAGAAACATGAGGAAGGACTGAATTTGTCGAATCTGTTTCTGCGTAGGATAGAGGATAAAGATACACACGGGGAAGTACTCTGTGCCAAGACAGGATTTGTGGACCAGTCTGGAAATTGTGCCGCAAGTCTTGGCATTGACAAAAATGGAAGAGAATATATCTGCGTCACCGTCAATGCGATTAATAAATGGCGGTGCGTCGAGGATCATGCTGCGCTGTATCAGCAGTTCTTGCCCTGATGGGGCGCCAGTATATGCTCAAACAAAAGTCCTGCCATAAACCAGAATGGAAAAAAGTCTATGCGGATTAGACCGTTGACATGCCAGCGGCAGCGGTTATAGTTCCACGGACACAGCGCATGTTTCTGGAGCAGGCGTCCGCTTGTGTACTCTGCGCCAAAGATCGAGAGTGCATAGACTGTGCCCCGCACAAGAAGATGACAGTGGCGAAACAGCAAAAACACTGGCTGAAAGAATGCTGCGCACCCATAGATGGGAAACATCCACAGCGAGGTCTGTCCGATCAGCGGGAGTTCACGCCGGCGAAGGGCACCCAGCGCGGTGAAGGTGATTTCCATACACCAGCCAATTGTGCCGCATTTTATGAAATTTTTAAGAAAAGGTAAAGGAATCGTTGTTTTTTTCATGCGGATAGCATAACCAGATTTCCTTTACCTTATTCATTGTGATGGTGATATTATTTTAGTTTTTTGTTCGCTTCCTCGATGGCTGCCTGTGATGCGCGCTCAAAAGTGGTTACTTGGACCGGACCATTTACAGGAGTCTTGTAGATGGGGGTAGTGTAGCCAAACTGTGTGAAATATACGTACTGTGAAGTCGCGTTGATATTGCTGTACACGCCCTCTGCGACCACTTCCATGCCAGAACCATCGCGCCGGATGCGTTTTAACTGCGGTGTATTGCCGGAGGTCTGATAATATATGTAGTCGTTGGTCACATTGAGCAGGTCGATTCTGCCAGTGTCCAGCAGTTTCTTGGTTCCGTCTGTGACATTGAGACTGATGAGCGCGTAATTGTCGTGAATATCAATTCCATACACAACATTGCCCTCAATGATGGGCATATATACATCCTCGGCAATCACTTGGCGGGAAGTTTTGGTGTTCAGGTCCAGCGCCATCAGATGCAGATTCTTCTCGTTGTTCAGGTAGTAGAAGGTTGAGTTCTGTATGCTGACTGGAAGGATGTCCAAGTCAAGGAGGGTTTCCTTTGTCTTACCGTCTATAGATGCCTTTTTCAGAGAGACCTCATCATCAGAACAGGTATAGTATACATCATTGTCTGCGAGGAGTACGTATTTGCCAGTCACGCGGTCGAGACAGATGACATCCTTGGGGTTTGTCTTGTTTGTGCGGTAGATGCCGGAGGTGCTCACCATGAAGCCAAGACCGGTGCCGCTTCCTGAACCGCCCTGATAATAATACAGATATTTTCCGTCTGCGTTGATATTGGAGACTTCTGTGTACACCAGCTTCTTGATCTCAGACTCGTCTGGGCGCATACGGTAGAGAGCAGAGGAATCATAGGTGTTTGCAAAGTAGACATACCCGTCATTTTCGCAGAACAAACCGTTATTGTAGAGGTTTCCGGCAGTGTTTCCGATGGTGCCGGGGGGGTTTTTGGGTATTTTGTTGTGGTTGTGGTTCACAATAGCCAGTACTGTGATGAGTATTGCTGCACATACGATGCAGAGTATGATGATAATCTTTTTTTTCATTGTATGTTCCTCCCTGTGAACTGTATAGTAGTATGTGTATACTATCATTATAATGGTTTTGGAAGAAAAATGAAAGAATTCTCTATTATTTTTTTACAAAGTTTACGGTGTGTGCTATACTAATAAAAAAACAAAAGCGGAGGGCAGAGCAGATGGATTTATCACAACTCAGGGGAGAGCTTGACTGTATTGACCGCCAGATTGTTGAACTCTATGAGAAACGGATGGAGGTATGCGCGCAGGTGGCAGCATACAAGATTGAGACAGGCAAAAGGGTTTTCGACAAGGAGCGGGAACAGCAAAAGCTAAAGTCAGTCAGTGAACTGACGCACAATGAATTAAATGCGCGCGGCATCAGAGATCTGTTTGAGCAGATCATGTCGATGAGCAGGAAGCTTCAGTATCAGATGATCACGGAGCACAACGGTGCAGGGCGCCTGTCTTTTATCGAGATGGGAGCGATTGACTGCAAAAAATGCAGAGTCGTGTTCCAAGGGGCGGAGGGCGCCTATTCGCAGGCGGCGATGATGGAGTATTTCGGGGAGGAGGTTGACAGCTTCAACGTTGACACATTCCGGGATGCGATGCTTGCGATTGACGAGGGGAGCGCAGACTTTGCAGTGCTTCCGATCGAAAATTCGTCAGCGGGAATCGTCAGTGAGATTTATGATTTGCTGGTGGAGTTTGAAAACTATATTGTGGGAGAGCAGATCATCAGGATTGAGCACTGTCTGATGGCAGTGCCGGGGACAAACCTCGAGGATATTCGGACGGTGTACTCGCACCCGCAGTCGCTGATGCAGAGCGCGCATTATCTGATGGAGGCGGGCTGGCAGCAGATCAGCATGAAAAATAATGCTTTTGCGGCAAAGAAGGTCGCTGAGGAGAAGGACAAGACACAGGCGGCGATCGCCGGGGAGACGGCGGCAAAAATCTATGGTCTTGACATTCTCAAAAGAGGCGTGAACGATGTGAAAAACAATTCGACGCGCTTTATTATTATCACGAACCAGAAGGTGTTTGCCACCAATGCCGCCAAGATCAGCCTGTGCTTTGAGGTGAGCCATGAGAGCGGCGCACTTTACCACGCACTCTCACACCTGATGTACAACGGGCTGAATGTGACAAAGATTGAGTCACGCCCGATTGCAGGGAGAAACTGGGAGTATCGTTTTTTCTTGGATTTTGAGGGGAATCTGACAGACAGTGCAGTGCGGAATGCACTCAGGGGACTGCGGGAGGAGACCCGCAATATGAAAGTACTGGGAAATTATTAGAGTTCGTATAGTGGAGGGGGAACTGGTATGACATACAAAACCTTTGCGGCGATTGATGTAGGGAGCTATGAGCTCGCAATGAAGGTATATGAGATATCCGCCAAAAACGGAATCAAGGAGATTGATCACATACGGCATAGAATCGAGCTTGGCACAGACTCCTATTTTATGGGCAAACTCAACTATGACCGTGTGGATGAGCTGTGCCGCATGCTGAATGAGTTTACGGCAATCATGAAATCTTACAAGGTAGATGCCTATAAGGCATATGGAACAAGTGCTATCAGGGAATCGCAGAACCAATATATTCTGCTGGATCAAATCAAGACGCGGACAGGGATTCGGATTGACGTGCTGAGCAATTCAGAGCAGCGTTTTCTCGACTACAAATCCGTAGCGTCAAGAGTCAAGGATTTTCAAAGTATCATTGAGAAGAGTACTGCGTTTATTGATATTGGAGGCGGGAGTATCCAGATCTCACTCTTCGATGAGGACAGTCTGGTGACATCCCAGAATATCAGACCCGGCGTGCTCCGCATGAGGGAGGAGCTGGCGCGGGTGCCTTACCGCAGTTATCAGCTGGAGGACATTGTGGGAGAGATGGTCTGCGACAGCCTAGAGAGCTTCCGTGAGATGTTTATCGGGGACAAGAAGATTCAAAATATTATTCTTGTGGATGATTATGTGTCGCTCATCGTACAGCGCAATTTCCTAGAGACGATCAAGAAGGGACAGGTGAGCACAGAGAGTTTTCTGGGCTTTGTGGACTCTCTGAAAAAGAAAAAGGCAAGGGAGATCGCGCTGTCTCTTGGGCTTGCCGAGGAGAATATCTCACTTTTGTATCTGTCTGCGCTGATGTTAAAGCACATGATTAAGCTGCTGGGCGCCGAGATGCTGTGGGCACCGGGCGTGTCTCTGTGCGATGGCATCGCCTATGAGTATGCAGAGCGCAACAAACTGCTGCCGTCAGATACGGAGTCCGTGCTGCATGATTTTGAACAGGACATGCTGGACTGCGCCCGGGACATCAACAGGCGATATCACAGCGGGGAGCACCGCACCCGGGAGCGGGAAATGACCGCGCTGACCATCTTTGACAGCATGAAGAAAATACATGGCTTGTCAAAGCGCGACAGACTGCTTTTGCAGCTCGCAGCGATCCTCAGTGAGTGCGGCAGGTATATCAGTCTGGCAAATGTCGGGGAAAATTCTTATAATATTATCAGTGCGACCGAGATTATCGGCCTGTCACATGTGGAGCGCGAGATTGTGGCAAATGTTGCCAAGTATGCCACAGAGAAATTTGACTATTTTAAGATTTTGGACAGCAATGCATCCCTTGACAGGGAGTCTTATCTGAAAATTGCCAAGCTGACAGCGATTATCAGGCTTTCGGAGGGCTTGGATTTGAGCCATAAGGGAAAATGCGATAAGTTAAAGATTGCAAATGAGAATGATGTGCTGGTGCTCACAGTGGAGACCAACGCAGACATGACATTAGAGTTTGGATTATTTGAGCGGCACGCCACCTTCTTTGAGGAAGTGTACAATATCAAGCCAGTCATAAGGCAGAAAAAGAGCAATATCTGAGGCAGGGGGAATGAGTGATGGGTGATAAGAATAGTGATAAAAGCAGTAAGATCGATTATAGCAGGGCAGAATATTATTACAACAGGGAGTTGAGCTGGCTTGCCTTTAACCACAGAGTGCTTGAGGAGGCAAAGGACAGGGATATTCCGCTGTTTGAACGGATTAAATTTCTTGGCATTACAGCATCGAATTTGGATGAGTTTTTTATGGTACGCGTGGCGTCGCTAAAGGATATGGTCAATGCAGGATATACCAAAAAAGATATCGCGGGAATGACGCCCGCAGAACAGCTTGAGGTGATTAACCGCGCGACACATGAGCTGGTGGGAATGCAGTATTCGGTCTACAATAAATCCCTGCTCCCGCTGTTAGCCAAGAATGGACTGATGGTTGTGGAGAGCCATGAGGACCTTACCAAGAAGGACTGCGCTTTTGTGGACAGGTATTTTCAGGACAACGTTTATCCGGTGCTGACGCCGATGGCAGTAGATTCCTCAAGACCCTTTCCATTGATACGCAATAAATCGCTCAATCTTGGCGCGCTGGTGTCAAGAAAAGAGGTCAAGGGCAGGCGCCATTTATTTAATAAAAAATCTGTCCATGGCAAGGAGGTAGAGTTTGCGACGGTTCAGGTACCGAGCGTGCTGCCGCGCATTGTGCAGCTTCCGGCAGCCGAGGACGGGACAAAGCGTGTGATACTGCTCGAACAGATTATCGAGCGCAATATGGATAAACTGTTTCTGAATTATAATATTGAGTGCTCTTTTCCGTTCCGAATTATGAGAAATGCGGACTTTTCACTCGAGGAGGAGGAGACGGAAGATCTCCTGAAGGAGATCGAGAAGCAGCTCAAGAAGAGACAGTGGGGGCAGGCGATACGGCTTGAGGTCGAAGAAGGGATTGAGAAACGTCTGCTTGACATCATCAAAAAAGAACTGATGATAGATGAGCGTGACATCTACAATATCCCCGGACCGCTCGATCTTACTTTCCTCATGAAAATGTATGGATTGGAGGGCTTTGAACAGCTCAAAAACAAGCCGTATGTGCCGCAGCCTGTGCCGGAGATTGAGGCGGATGATGATATTTTTGAGAAAATACGAGAGCAGGATATACTGCTGCATCATCCGTATCAGACCTTTGCGCCGGTGGTAGACTTTATCAAACAGGCGGCAAAAGACCCGCAGGTGCTTGCCATCAAACAAACGCTGTACCGTGTGAGCGGCAATTCACCGATTATCGCGGCGCTTGCGCAGGCGGCAGAGAACGGCAAGCAGGTGTCTGTGCTGGTGGAGTTAAAGGCGCGTTTTGACGAGGAGAACAACATTGTATGGGCTAAGAAGCTAGAGAAGGCAGGCTGCCATGTCATCTATGGTCTGGTGGGGCTGAAAACACACTGTAAGATTACCTTGGTCGTGCGGCGCGAGGAAGAGGGCATCCGGCGCTATGTACATCTGGGGACTGGCAATTATAATGATGCGACGGCAAAGCTGTATACAGATCTGGGGATTCTCACCTGCAATGAGGCGGTCGGTGAGGATGCGACGGCGGTCTTTAACATGCTGTCAGGCTATTCAGAGCCGCTTGGCTGGAATCATCTGGCACTGGCGCCGCTGTGGCTGAAGGACCGTTTTCTGTACCTGATCAACAGGGAGAAGGAGAATGCGGTCGAGAAACGCCCGGCGAAGATCGTGGCAAAGATGAACTCTCTGTGTGACCCGGATGTCATCAAAGCGCTGTATGAGGCGGCGGCAAAGGGCGTGAAGATTCAGCTCATCGTCAGGGGCATCTGCTGCCTCAGGACAGGGGTAGAAGGCACGAACGACAATATCGAAGTGCGCTCTATCGTGGGGAATTTCCTAGAACATGCACGCATCTTTTATTTTGAAAATGCGGGGGACCCGGAGCTTTATATGGCGAGTGCAGACTGGATGCCAAGAAATCTGGAACGCAGGGTTGAAATCCTCTTTCCAGTGCTTCAGGAGGAACTCAAAGAAAAGGTATGGCATGTCCTTGAGGTGCAGTTAAATGACACGCAGAAGGCGCATTTCCTCCAAGCAGACGGAAGCTATCACAAGGCGGAGAACAAGGGGAAAAGCGCATGCAATGCGCAGGAGGTGTTCTGCAAGGAATATACGGAGCTGGCAGCCAAAAAGCAAAAGGCAGAGCAGCAGGCACGGACTTTTCGGCCGGAATACAACCAGACTATTCAGAATTAAAAGGAGCAGAGGCGGTTATGACAAGATATGTATTGGCGTCCGCATCGCCGAGGCGGTGGGCGCTGTTGGAGCAGGCAGGGCTTTCTTTTGCGATTTTACCGGCACAGGGAGAGGAATTGATCACCAAGGAAAATCCCGTGCAAATCGTGGAGGAGCTTTCATACCAGAAGGCGGTTGAGGTAGCCGGGCGGTATCAAGGATATCATAAAAATGACACGACTGTCATAATCGGTGCGGACACGATCGTCGCACTCGGAAATGAAATCATGGGAAAGCCAAAAGATCACGCAGATGCAGCAAGGATGCTCACGAAGCTGCAAGGACATACACATCAGGTATATACGGGCGTGACGCTGGCAGTCACAGAGGGCAGGCTGGAGAAGCCAGCGCCTGTGATCTATACATTCCATGAAAAGACAGACGTTTGCATGTACCCGATGACGCCAGAGCAGATTGCGGCGTATGTTGCGACCGGGGAGCCGGTGGACAAGGCAGGTGCATATGCGATACAGGGAAGGTGCGCCATCTATATCAAAGAGATTCACGGAGAGTATAATAATGTCGTAGGACTTCCGGTCGCGAGACTGATGCAGGAACTGATTGCACGAAATTTATAACAGTTTTCATATAGATTGTGCAAAAAGGGTTTACAAAATAGTATATAAGCTGTTACAGTATTAATTGATGTAATTAGATATCATTTTATAATAATAAAAAGGAGAGAGGACTATGCACGAATATGATGAGGCGGTACTGAACTGTTTCTTGGAAAACCAGCTTCAGCTATTACCGGAGAAAGTAGCGGACAATATTGATGAGGCGGAGGCATTTCTTGAAGAGTGTGTGGCGGTTGTCGTTGACTCGGTTGATGAGGTTTGGAATTACTTTGATGAGGAAGGCATCGACCTTGAGGGACAGGATAAGGAAGAGATTGTGGATGCGCCGGAGGTTTTTGATATCGGTGACGGCAGATACCTGATCGTGGAGAGCTAGTGCTAGGAATAGGGAGACAAAGTGGAAAGAAGAACAAATATTTCAGTATGGCAGTTAAGGTTATTTGAGGGCTTTGACAAAGATGTGATGGTCATGCAGCGCGATGAGGAGGAAGTCTTTGACGAGGCAATCCATGTATTTTTCGACAGAGAATACTATGATGCATATGTTGCGATGGCTGTCAGGTATAGCACACATCATTACGCATATCACGAGGATAAGCTCGGAGAGATCGTCCACCAGATCTTTGAGGAAAAGATACCCGGGCTGGTGCTTCATATGAGTACGAACCCGGATGCGCCCAAAAATATACTGGGAGACGAGAAGTATATCGCGGCGAGAGAGCTGCTGGGTCTCAGGGATGCAGCGGACAGTTATCATGCCCTCTACACAGTATCCATAGAGCGGGGCAGCAAAGAGGATGCAGTTGCGCACCTGTGGACGAAAAATGTCTATATTATCGGACAGCTTCCCGATGTCAGGATTCAGCCCAAGGAGGGCGAGAAGCCCGTGTTTGAGCTGATGACGATGCGGCGAAAAAAAGACGGCGGGCAGGCAGGGCCGGAGGATTATGATTATGAGTCGCTGAAAGTATTTCTGACAATGGACAGTGCCATGCATTATAATCCAGACAAAAAGCCCGTCAACAAGTACAAGCTTGCCATGCTGGCACAGCTAGTCAGAGGAAGGCTTCAGATCATCATAGAACCCCACAGGGGATATTGGATGGAGTTTGACCCGGCGACGATTGACCTGAAAGGACATCTGGATATTCCCGTCTACAATGAAGAGATGGTGCAAGCCAGAATCCGCGCCTACACACAGATGGATAAGATCTATATCATTCTTGCGTCCATACACAGCGATTACAGGACATCATGCGGCAATCCTCTGTTGATGAAGGCCTCAGAAAATGCGATTTTAATCTATTTATTTGAAAAATATGATGATGCAGTCAACTATGTGCTGCAAAATCCTATGATAATGCCAGTCTTTGACAGCACATTTCCAATCGGCGTGCTGGACCAGAAAAATGCACTGTACAAATTGGAGACTGTGCTGGCACTGGCGGATAAGCTGGGTGTGACAGGGGTAAATCTCGATTTTGACACGGTGGATGCGATTGGCTGTAAGATGCAGTATATCAGGGAGATAACAGGCTATAAACGGGAAGTGGAGGAGCTTTTGCCAGAGGAGGAGCTGTCGCAGGTCATGCACGAGGAGAACGGCGGGAAGAAATATCGTATGCCGATCATTCCGTTTTGCGACCAAGAAGA
>ERZ779622.72-NODE-72-length-73144-cov-11.578856_pt1 | contig 73144 bp, 59 predicted proteins | sample MGYA00514188_ERZ779622 | MGnify/ENA primary metagenome ERZ779622 (study PRJEB29562, sample SAMEA4376702) | mouse gut metagenome | isolation source: Cecum | study: EMG produced TPA metagenomics assembly of the A DSS colitis mouse model was used to assess the... | reverse complement strand
CTTGCCAAAAAAGAGGTATTTTTTTCCATAGACACAAACTTTTTTACACTACCAATCTAACCGCACAGGTAGAAATTTTTCTCTCAGCGCATCCAGACGCTCTTTCTCATGGCGCACAAACTGCGGATGCGGCCGGATAATGATATGATAGCCATATCCCTGCAAGCTGTTTAGCATCTCCTCAATGCAGGTAGATAAAATATTATCTTTCTGCCATGAGGGTGCGATCAGGATCTCTTTGCACTTTTTTTCCTTTTTGTCCATCGCTTTGTAAGACTGTATCATGTTATCAATGACACTCGAACCCCATGGAATAATATTTTTCTGCGGCAGCTTGTACAGTTCCTCGCGCTTTCTGATTTCCGCTGTGCACAGACAGCCCGACGAGAAAATCGTATCAAAATGATCCAGTGCTTCTTTTCTGAATGTCAGGTTTGGACTGTTGACATCATGCGGCACATAGATATACTCATTGTCCTTGCGCACCAGCGAGCGCTTGATATGAAAGCTCTCCAAATCCGGCGTTGTCATCACGACAATATCCGCCTCCATCTTCATCATCAGGACAATCAGCTTGTTTTCACCAATATAGTACGGCTTAAACCGCTCGCTCTCCATCTCAAACACCTTGTCCTGTGGGTCGCTGGTAATATAGTTAATGATGACATCCGACTGTTCAAGAAGCGTCTCTATAATATTTTGAAAATATTTATAAAATCCGTTTTTCTCTGAATAAAAGACAAGCTGCATCTCATAATCTTTGAAAAACCGCTTGTAATCCGCGCGCTCTTTTTTCCGGTAAGGGTCTTTCTCGAACAGCTTCTTTTTGTGCTGGCTGTGAAACACACTGGCTGCCTTGAGTTCCTCACGGCTCTTTTCGAGCGCCTCATAGTCTATATAATGTTTGGGATTCATGACCAGATTCAGAAAATACAACTGCACCACAGAGAAGAGATTGCTAAACGTCCAGTAAATGCCAACGCCGGTCTTGACAAAAAATCCCAGATACAGCGACAGTCCAATCGACAAGATCATGGTTCCCAACTGGTTCAGTTTTCCCTGCTCTGCCTGTAATACGTTGATTTTATTCTGTATAAAGCACATAAACCACGCAGAAAAAGCAGCGATCAGCGGAATCAGATACGAGATTCCCCCAACCTCTGCGGGGACGGACGACAGGTCAAGACTTCCGAGCACAGTGTCAAGCACGCCTGATTTTCCGCGGAAAATGTGCTGTTCAGGATGATTGATCACATCGATCACCCCCATCAGCAATATGAGCTGCAACGCAAGCGGTATCAAATCCGCCAATGGCTGATAATGTTCTCTTTTATAGAGTTCATACTGCTCCTCAGAAATCTTTTCCCCATTTCCATAATATTTTGCCTTGATCAAATTGATCTCAGGCTGCATTTTTACCATCTTGATAGAATTTCTCTGCACCCACAAAGATACTGGCAGCAGGACGATCTTCGTGGCAAATGTAAACAGGATGATGGATATCAAATAATTTGGCAGAATGCGGTAACAGTAATACATGAGCCAGCCTAAAACACTGCCGATCAGACCTACTATATAATCCATAACACTCTCCTGAATTAGTCCTCTTTTTCGTGATGCTTTTTCCGTGCACGCTTCTTCTTTTGGTTTCGGAAAAATTTCATGATCTTATGCCTGTAAACTGTACAGGCAGCGCCAACTGCAATCGCTACGCCCGCCACTGCCTGAATCACATAGGTCACTGCGGATGGATCTATGTACGCAAAAGACGTGTTCCCTAACAATACAAAAAAACACAGAAAAAAATATATAAATTTGCCTATTTTCAATCCTGTTTTCATTTTTTAAAATGATCCTTTCTTCTTTATACAAATTTCTATATGAAACCACTTTAGACCAAAATGGGCTAAATGTCAATAGAACTTTTTTTTGAACATTAAAATTATATTAAAATTATATTAAAAAAGGAGGAACAGTTATTTTCTACAGAATCAAAAACCTGCGTGAAGATGCCGATCTGACACAGACAGAACTCAGCCAGCATCTTAATGTATCCCAGCGCGCCTACTCTCATTACGAGAACGGTACACGGGGTATTCCAACCAATATTTTGATTGCTATTGCTGACTACTACCATGTGAGTATCGACTATCTCCTAGAGCGCACCAACCGCAAAAACTAAATGAAAAAACGACGAGATTTCAAACACTCGTCGTTTTTTCTTATAATTTATTCTGCGTGATATCCTTATATCCCTCGCCAAAGATCTCACTCGCAGAGGATACAATCATAAATGCGGAGGCATCCTCGTCCTTTACGACCTCCTCAAGTTTGGGATATACCTGCTTTCTCGTGACGATCATCAGCATCTCCTTTGGCGCATTCGTGTAGGCGCCCTTTGCCGGGATAATGGTCGCCGTGAGATCGAGCTCGCCAAACAGCCGCTGTTTCACCTGCTCTGGCTTATCACAGATCACGAAAATCATCTTTGCCTCATCCGAGCCATATAAGATCTTATCCATCACAATAGAATCTGTAATCACCGCAATACCTGCATAAAAAGCTACCGTCAGATCTTGAAAAACCATCCATGATGCAAGGATTACCATACTGTCGAAAGCCAGAAATAATATATTGGTCTTGATATGCCTGCGCTTGGTACGAACCACCTTGACAATGATATCAATGCCGCCTGTCGTTGCCCCCGCCTTGAACACGAGCGCCAGCGCAACGCCAATCAATGCCCCGCCAATCACCGCGGCAATCAGCAGATCATCGGTCACTGCCCCGTAAGCAGCAAGGGAGTTGATAAAGACGGTAATCAGCGCCAGTTCATACATGGTTGAACAGATAAACCGCCATCCAAACTTCCACAGCCCCAGCAGTACGATCGGGATATTGATCATCATATTGACTGTACCAGTCGGTATCTTGGTAAAACGGTTCACTAAGATCGAAATGCCCGTCACGCCTCCGGGCGCAATATTGTTCGGGTCCAGAAATAAACTAATAGCAACGGCGTAGATCACTGCCGCTGCTGTCAGTATCACATAATTTTTCAGGTTTTTTACTGCTGCTTCTTTCATAACACCTCGCGAGATTGGAAGATTAGATATTTGTCCTTACCTGCTTTGGCTGATAGCCCTTCTCCTCGAGTGCCTTGATAATTTGATTCTTATGTTCTGTGCCAAAGGTTTCCAGTGTGATGCGCAATTCTACTGCCGCATTTCTGTTAATGGAGACAAACTGGTTGTGTTCAAGCTTGATCACGTTGCCATTCTGCGACGCAATGACCTCTGATACCTTGGTCAGCTCACCCGGCTTATCTGGCAGCAGCACAGAGACGGTGAAAATCCTGTCTCTGAAAATCAGTCCCTGCTGTACTACCGACGACATCGTGATGATGTCCATATTGCCGCCGCTCAAAATCGAGACAATCCGCTTGTTTTGTACATCGAGATGACGCAGTGCCGCCACGGTAAGAAGCCCTGAATTTTCGACGATCATCTTGTGGTTTTCCACAATGTCAAGGAAAGAAACCACCAGTTCCTCGTCCGGTACGGTCACAATCTCATCTATATTATCCCGAATAAAGGGAAAAATATTCTTCCCGGGCGTTTTCACTGCTGTGCCGTCTGCGATGGTGTTGACGCCGGGAAGTGTGACCACCTCTCCTGCCTTTAAGGATTCCTGCATGCAGTTGGCGCCTGCGGGTTCCACGCCGATCACCTTGATCTTGGGATTGAGCAGTTTGGCAAGCGTCGATACCCCTGTTGCAAGACCGCCGCCGCCAATCGGTACTAAGATGATATCTACCAATGGCAGTTCTTTAAATATTTCCATTGCAATCGTCCCCTGCCCCGTCGCAACGGTCAGGTCGTCAAACGGATGAATAAACGTATATCCGTGCTCCTCCGCGAGCTGATACGCATACTCGCAGGCCTCATCATAGACATCGCCTTTTAGAATCACCTCTGCGCCATAACTTTTGGTGCGGTTTACCTTCATGAGCGGTGTCGTCGTGGGCATCACAATCACTGCCTTGACGCCATATTTTTTTGCGGCGTAGGCGACGCCTTGGGCGTGATTGCCTGCGGATGCAGTGATCAACCCCTTCTCGCGCTCTTCCGGCGAGAGTGTGCTTATTTTATAGTATGCACCTCTGAGCTTATATGCGCCTGTGAGCTGCATATTTTCAGGCTTGAGATAGACTTTGTTGCCGGTCTGGCCGCTCAGGTACTCACTGTAGATCAGCTTTGTCTCTGATGTGACTTTCTTCACAATCTCGGATGCCTCTTCAAATTTTTCAAGTGTAAGCATATCTGACATTTTTTTTCTCCCCTATCACTTCCAGAAAAACCATTTTCTTTTCTTGGATTTCTCTACTTCTTCCGCCGGGCTGTCCTCCTCTGCGCTCTGTACCGCGGACGTGTCATTTTCATTGGAATCTTCTGTGCTGCCTAGCAGACAGCTGAAAAAGGACTTCTCCGGCACGGCATCTGCCGCAGACGCTTCTGGTTCAGAAGTTTCCGATGCAAAACTTTCTGGTGCAATATTTTCCGATTCAGAAGTTTCCTGTGCAAATGTTTCCTGTACTGGTGTCTCTGGCGCAGCGGTCTCAATGGCTGATGCCTGCGTTGCGACAGCCTCATCGGACGTTTCCTCCGCGCTTGGGTCTGGCTTGACATCAAACAGGGCATTGACAAATTCATCCGCGTTAAACTTCTGCAAGTCCTCTATCGTCTCACCGACACCGATATATTTTACCGGCACATTCAGCTCTGACTGTATCGCCACTGCGATGCCGCCCTTTGCCGTTCCGTCCATTTTGGTGAGAATGACGCCTGTGAGATTTGCCACCTCGCCAAACTCTCTCGCCTGTGCGAGCGCATTCTGCCCGGTGGTGCCGTCCAGCACGATCAGATTTTCCCGGTGCGCGTTTGGAAATTCCCGGTCAATGATGCGGTTCATCTTCTTGAGCTCTTCCATCAGGTTTTTCTTGTTGTGGAGGCGCCCTGCGGTATCACAGATCAGCACATCCACATTTCTGGCCTTTGCCGCATTGACGGCATCAAATATCACAGAAGCCGGGTCCGCGCCGTCAGTTCCGCCAATCATGTCCACCCCTGCGCGGTGCGCCCACTCTGCGAGCTGGTCTCCGGCAGCCGCCCGAAAAGTATCCGCGGCGGCAATCAGTACCTTCTTGCCCTGTCTTTTCAAGATACCTGCAAGCTTTCCGACAGAGGTTGTCTTCCCGACACCGTTGACTCCTATGATAAAAATAACAGACTGTTCCTTCTCAAAGTCATATGCGGTCTCTCCGACACGCATCTGCTCCTTGATACTCTCAACCAACAGCTCCTTGCACTCCGATGGATGCCGCAGATGCTTCTTTTTCACTTCCTCCTTCATGCGCTCGATAATATCATTGGTCGCATTGACACCGATATCACCCATAATCAGGATTTCCTCTAGCTCCTCATAGAAGTCGTCGTCAATCTCAGATGCGCCGTAGAACACCGCATCAATCCCTGCCACAATATTATCTCTTGTCTTTGTCAGTCCTTCTTTTAGACGGCTGAAAAATCCCTTTTTCTCCTCTGCCATCAGTGCGCCCCCTTTATTGAAAAAATTCTTATGATTCTTCCCAGTTATGATATACTGCCTGTACGTCGTCGTCCTCGTCAAGCATGTCTAACGTCCTGTTTAAATTCTTTACAGCAGTCTCATCTGTGAGCGAAACATAGTTCTGCGGTATCATCGTGACTTCTGCATTTGCCATCTCGATGTGATTGTCCTGAAGCGCCTTGTATACCGCGTCAAAATCCTCCGGCATGGTGAGAATCTCAAAGCTGTCTTCCTCCTCTGCAAAGTCCTCCGCGCCCGCGTCAAGCGCAATCATCATCAGATCATCCGCACTCATAGCACACTCTTCTTTGTCAATGATAATCTGTCCCTTCTCATCAAACATGAAAGAGACGCACCCCTGCGTACCGATACTGCCGTTTCCTTTTGTGAATGCACTTCTGACATTTGCCGCGGTCCGGTTCTTGTTGTCTGTCAATGCCTCCACAATGATTGCAATGCCGTTGGGACCATATCCCTCATATGTAACGTGCTCGTAATTTACTGCATTCCCGTCCCCGGCAGCCTTCTTGATACCGCGGTCAATCGTATCATTTGGCATGTTGTTTGCCTTTGCTTTGGCAATCACCTGCGCCAGCTTGAAATTATTGGCAGGATCGGGACCTCCCTCCTTCACTGCGACTGCGATCTCTCGCCCGATGATCGTAAAAATCTTCCCCTTCGCCGCATCGTTCTTCTCTTTTTTGTGTTTAATGTTTGCAAATTTTGAATGTCCTGACATGTTTTTTCTCCTTTAACTTCTTGATTTCTTAGTATCTTTGATCTATGTATTTTCCAAGGCGCCTTCGTCCGTCTCTGCTTCCGGCTCCTCTTTTGCAGCTTTTGTGACCAGCACGGATTGTATCACATTTTTCTCCACTTTTACAATCTTAAACAGATACCCGTCGATCTCGATCTCAGAGTTTTCATCCTCGTCTGGTATCCGGTCCAGCTTGGAGATCAGATATCCGTTGAGCGTCTCAAACTCCGTCTCGCCAAACGAAATGTCAAATCGTGACGCCAAATCCTCAAGCTTCGTGATTCCTTCTATGACATACTCATTCTCGCCCTTCTCCTCGATATGATTCTCCTCCGGGTCATACTCATCCATAATATTGCCGACAATCTCCTCCAGAATATCCTCCATCGTCACCAGACCAGAGGTCTGTCCGTACTCGTCCATGACGATCACCATCTGGTTCTTGCCTGACTGCATACTTCGGAACAAATCGTCAATATTCTTGGTCTCCGGCACAAACACAGCCTCTCTTAAAAGCCCTTCCACTGTCCCGACTGGCTGATTCAGACTCTCGTCATTGGTATGTGCCCGCATAGCATCCTTCAAGTACAGTACACCGACAATGTGGTCAAGGTTTTCTTCATAGACTGGATATCTGCTGTTGCTCTCTTCCAGCATAAATCCAAGTGCATCCTTAAACGGCATCGAACTGTCGATCGCCATGATATGATTGCGGTGTGTCATGATATCGTTTGCCTTCTTGTCACCAAATTCAAAGATATTGGTGATCATCTCTACCTCTCCGGCTTCAAAGACGCCATGCTCATGCCCCTCTGCCACCATCGAGATGATTTCCTCCTCCGTGACATCCACCTGTTCATCCTCATTGCGCAGGCCAAAGAGCCGCAGCAGGCCATTTGCAGAGACTGCGATAATCCCTGTGAGCGGATACAGCATCGTTCTCAGAAACTGTATCGGGCGTATGAATCTGTACGCCCACGCATCCGGGTATTTCTGTGCGAGCTTTTTGGGCAGCAGAATGCCAAAGGTAAGTATCACATACATGAGCAGGACCGCCGCCAGAATGAGTGCCATCCAGCCCAGAAAAGTCTCACTGGCCTCTTGCAGCAGAGAGAGCCGCTCAAGCGCTTTGCGAAGCACCGCAGTCCATCTTGGCAGGAAGAAATAGCCCATCACCAGCTCAATCAGCGTTGTAATCATCTGAATCGAATTGACATAGATGGTCGCGCGCTCTATGATACGGTTCAAAAGAATGGACTTTTTGTCCTTCTCCTCCTCCGCCCTGCGGCTGATTTCCTTTTCATTCATCAGGACGATTGCCTTGTTAAAGCCCACAAGAACTGCCTCAATAAACAGCATCACCAAAAACAATATCACACTACCGGCCGAAGCCGCTCCGTCGTCCATATTCTACTTTCTCTCCTTTTCACTTTTGAATCTTAATAAAATTTTTACGCGCGCAGTATATTTCCCGTGTGCATAAAAACAGAAGGTGTAAACTGCTTCTTTTGCAGACTACACCTTACTAATATAACATTACTATTGATAAACGTCAATATCCAAAGCCCTATGTATCAAGCTCAAGACTAATCTGTAAGGCTCTGTTGACTCTCTGCATGATTGGCGAGTCGAGATGGCACACCTTATCTTTCAGACGTTTCTTATCTATGGTTCTCAACTGTTCGAGCAGGATGACCGAATCCTTTACCATATCGTAATGTCCCGCATTCAGCTCTATATGCGTAGGCAGGTTCGCCTTGTTCATCTTGGATGTGATCGCCGCACAGATCACGGTCGGGCTGTGCTTATTTCCCACATCATTCTGTATGATCAGCACCGGTCTCACGCCCCCTTGTTCAGAGCCTACCACCGGTCTTAAATCTGCGTAATAAATATCTCCTCTTCTCATTCTCATACACCTCTCTGTTGTTGTATGATACTATTTTTTCCAGCGGAGAAATTTTTATACAATGCAGCGCACAAAAAATGCACTATTCGAAAATTAATGTTCCATCCTGCTTGTAAATCCTTGGTATGCGCTTCCCGATATCACAGGCAAGCTCATAGTTAAATCTGCCCGACAGTTCCCCAAGCTCCTCCATCGTAATACAGGCTGTATTGTCCGTTCCGATCAGCGTCACCTGATCTCCCACGCAGACTGGCTGCGCAATGTCAGTGACATCAATCATAAGCTGGTCCATGCAGACACGCCCTGCGATCGGCACCCGCTGCCCTTTGATCAGCACATGCCCTATATTCGAAAGGCTTCTTGGATACCCGTCTCCATATCCGATACAGATCGTCGCCACTCTTGTATCCCGCTCTGTCGTAAAGGTTCCGCCATAACTGATTTCCTGCCCGGCAGGAACCGTCTTGACATACACAACGCGCGATTTTAACGACAGCATGGGCTTTAACTGTATTTTATCATCTGCCTGCACCTCATCAGACGGCCACAATCCATACAGAATAATGCCCGCCCGCACCGCGTCCATCTGCGCCTCCGGCATTTCGATAATGCCTGCGCTGTTTGAGCAGTGTTTCATTGGAATCTTGATATCCAGCTCCCGCTCAATCCGCTCCACATAGTCCTGAAACAGCGTCATCTGACGATACGCTTTCGTGCGGTCTGCCTCGTCTGCTGTCGCAAAGTGTGTAAAAATGCCCTCAATCTCCAATCCGGGCAGCGCTTGAATCTGTCTGATGAGTGCCAGACCTTCCTCGTCAGGATGTATGCCTATCCGGGTCATGCCTGTGTCGATCTTAATGTGCACGCTGCACTGCTTTCCATGCTTTACAGCAGCCTTAGACAGCTCCTGTGCCGTCTCAAGTGTAAAGACAGTAGAGCGCACCCCCTCACAAACCAGACGTTCATAGCTGTATGGAAACGTATATCCTAAGATCAGAAGCGGCTTGCAGACCCCCTCTTCCTTCAATGCGAATGCCTCCTCCGCAGTGGCAACCGCATAGCCCCATACCTGATTGTCACGTTCCAGCATCCGCGCAATCTGCCCGGCGCCGTGTCCGTATCCGTCTGTCTTTAAGACTGCTATAATCTGTGTTGTACGATCGATGCTTTTCTTAATTTCTTCTATATTAAAGAGCAATGCATCCAGATCAATCTCCGCCCAAGCCCTGTCATAATGTTTCATGCGTTTTAACTCTCCATTTCCTATGATGTAATATTTTTTAGCGATTTTATGATATCCTGTGCCAAGATAAAATATGCAGAAGTCCTCTTTCTCGCATCATCTCCGGCAAGTCCATGTGCATACGTCCCCATCACTGCTGCCTCAAACCCGCTGAATCCCTGTGCCAAAAGCCCTGCTATAATCCCTGTGAGCACATCCCCGGAACCCGCTGTTGCCATCCCGTCATTCCCGCTTCCATTCAGATAGGTCAGTTTCCCTCTCTTGGTCACGATGGAGCGGGCGTCTTTGCATACCAGAGAGATATCATACTTTTTGGTAAACGCTTTGCAGCTGCCAATCATATCCTTCTTGATCTCTGTCACAGGACATTTCTTCAATCTGGCAAATTCTCCCAGATGCGGTGTAAAGATCACATCATTGTCCTTTTTTTTGTGCCCATATTCAAACATCCTCAGAAGCTCTTCCTTCTGTGATAGTATATTCAGCGCGTCCGCATCAAGTACCAGCGGTTTGTCACATAGTTCAAGCGTCATTTCCAAGATCGCATTTGCCTTTGCTGACAGGGAGAGCCCCGGGCCGACCGCAGTCACATCTGCCCATTCGATCGCCGACCGCAGTGTATCGAAATCTTCCTCGCACAAGTCTTCCCCATAGGTATCCACAATCGCCTCCGGCAGCTTTTTCAGCAGACTGTCACGGTTCTCGGATGCGGTAAAAATCCGAACCATCCCCGCCCCGGACCGATACGCACTCAAAGCGGAGAGAAAACATGCCCCGCCCATATTCCTGCTGCCAGCAATCAAAAGCAGCTTCCCAAACGTTCCCTTATTGCCTGCGGGATTCCGCTCTGGGAACCGAAGATCCTCCCTCACATCCGTAAAGGTGACAACGCCTGTCCTCTTGTTCTCTGTCACTGCATGAGGAATGCCAATCGGCACACAGAGGACTTCGCCGGCACAGGAAGCCCCCGGATACAGCATCAGTCCCAGTTTTCTGTACGCAAATGTGACGGTCATGTCCGCCTTCACAGCGCACCCCATAATGCGCCCGTCATCTGCATTGACGCCTGAAGGGATATCGATCGCTACGATCTTTGCCTTCGACGCATTGACCGCCTCGACTGCCTTTCTGTATTTGCCCTCAATCTCACGTGTAATGCCGATTCCAAACAGGGCATCGACAATCACATCATACAAGATATTGCCCACCCCGTAGTGAATTGGAATCTTTAACTTTTTCGCCGTCTCAAGCTGTACTTCCGCCTCTTTTGACAGTTTCGCACAGTCACCGACCATATTGATCTCCGCACGGACACCTTCCTCCTGAAGAATCCGCGCGACCGCGATGCCGTCGCCGCCATTATTGCCGCTGCCTGCCATGATGCCCACATAGATGTCCCTGCCAAACCGTTCGAGAATCACTCTGGCTGTCTCTAGCGCGGCGCGCTCCATCAAAACAAGGGATTCTATGCCGTATTCCTCAATTGCCATCTGGTCACAGGCTTTCATTTCCGCCGATGTCAACACATATTCCATAAGCCCTCCCATCCGAAAAACTCCCTGACAGCTATTCCTGTCGGGGAGTTTTTCCACCAATCAAATCTTTTTCCTTATTTAATACATTTTTGGGGTTGTATTTCATATCAAACATATCAATGACATCTGGTCCGAATATATCATGCATATACTGATACATCTCATCATTCCAGATCTCTTTCTGCTGCCTGAGGATAATCTTTTTCTTGAGCTGTACCTTAAAGTCGGAAACCCACTGGTTGATCTCATTGATATCCCGGACATTCTGCTGTATCCTGCCATAACACACCCGCATACTCGCCAGCATCAGCGCCAGATTCGCCTCATCAATCTGTTTGGGAATCTCCATCAGCTCATCATTGTAGTCCTCCATCTTCTGCTTGGCATCCTCAATCATGCGCTTATTCTCCTCCATCTTTTTTTCTTTTGCAGAACTGTCTGGAAGCTCCATGATCGACACGATTTCCTGCATCAGCTTCTTTTTGAATGCAGCGAGACTCTTTAGCTCCGTATTCAGTTTTCCCTGACGTTTGAGCACTTCATTGAGTTCATCCTCAAGCCGCTTGATCTCCTCATTTTCTCCCGCCTGTGTAAACAGCTTGTGCCATTGGTTGTCAAGCGTCAGAATCGGTATCTTTTTACCGACTAATGCCTCCCGAAAGACCTCATCTTCCTGTTCCATCCTATAACCCTCTTTCCTATTATTATCATTGGTTCATAATACCATACGATAGCTTCATAAGACTGTCGGAAAGGTGTACATTCTCCACAACGATGCTTTCCGGCACATTCAAATCCACATGCGCAAAATTCCAAATGGCTTTGATATTGCACCTGACAAGCAGTTCAGCGGTCTTGACAGCACCGTCCTTTGGTATGGTGAGCACTGCGATATCAATATCGTTCTCTCTGATAAACCGCTCTATGTTCTCCACAGGCTGCACTGCAATTCCCCTGAGCTCCTTACCATACAATGCAGGATTTTTGTCAAATATTCCTCTCAGAATAAAGCCCCTGCGCTCAAAATTCATATAATTTGCAAGCGCCTGCCCCAGATTTCCCGCACCTATGATAATCAGATTATGTGTTTTGTTGAGTCCGAGTATCTTTGCAATCTCATCATACAAATACTCTACATTATAACCGTATCCCTGCTGACCAAAACCTCCAAAATTATTAAAGTCTTGCCGAATCTGCGACGCAGTAACCTTCATCAGCTTACTCAAATCCTGTGATGATATCCGCTCGATACCACTGTCCTTTAGCTCACCCAGATACCTGTAATATCTGGGAAGCCTCGAGACAACCGCCTGTGATATATTCTTATCATCCACGAGTACCTACCTCCATATACATAGTTGCCAAAAAAATAACAAAATATATAGCATAAGTATACAATATTGTTAAATGATTGTCAAATATTTTGCTGATAAACCAATTGCTTTTATTGTATTTCTCTTTTATAATGAAAAAAGACTGTTTTAATACCAATGAAGTATAACAAGGAGGTTCCACATGATTCTGTCATGCAGCAATATAGATAAAACATTTGTAGACAACCATGTTCTCAAAAATGCATCCTTTCATATAGAAGATTACGAGAAAGCCGCCATCATCGGCATCAACGGCGCAGGCAAATCCACCCTGCTCAAGATCATCACAGGGCATTTGTCCGCAGACGCAGGAATCGTAACCTTTGCGAAGGACAAAAATTATGGCTATCTGGCACAGCATCAGGCTGTAGACAGCGAAAATACCATCTTTGACGAGCTTCTCACTGTGAAGCAGGAGGTGCTTGACTTAGAGGCTTCCATACGCCAGACAGAGGCAGATATGAAGCTGGTCTCCGGCGAAAAGCTGGAACTTTTGCTGAAAAAATATGCAAATCTGACACACCGCTTCGAGGACATGAACGGCTATGCCTGCAAAAGTGAGATTACAGGCATCTTGAAAGGTCTTGGCTTTGCAGAAGAAGAGTTTGACAAAAAAGTCGCCACGCTCTCCGGCGGCCAGAAAACGCGCGTTGCGCTCGGAAAGCTCCTGCTGCAAAAGCCCGATCTCATCATGCTTGACGAGCCGACAAACCACCTCGACCTCAATTCAATCGCATGGCTTGAGACGTATCTGCTCAATTATAAGGGCGCTGTCATCATTGTATCACACGACCGCTATTTTCTGGACAAGATCGCGACGAAAATCATTGAGATTGACAACGGTGTTGTCTCTTCTTTTCACGGAAATTACTCTGATTATGCCGTCCAGAAGGAACGCCTGCGCACAGAACAGTTGAACGCTTATCTCAACCAGCAGCGTGAGATCAAACATCAGGAGGAGGTCATCGATAAACTCAAACAGTTTAACCGCGAGAAATCCATACGGCGCGCCGAGAGCCGTGAAAAGATGCTCGACAAGATCGAGCGGCTCGAAAAACCCACAGAAGTCCGTTCAGACATGAAGCTGACGCTCACCCCGCACAGAACCAGCGGCAATGATGTCATGCAGGTTGAGGGACTCTCCAAGCGGTTTGACCAGCATCTATTGTTTGAAAATGTGTCGTTTGAGATCAAGCGCGGCGAACATGTCGCGGTCATAGGAGACAATGGAACGGGCAAGACGACCCTGCTAAAAATCATTAACGAACTCCTTCCTATGGACAGCGGCATCATCAAGCTGGGAACCAATGTCGAAATCGGCTACTATGATCAGGAGCATCATGTACTGCACATGGATAAGACTTTGTTCGAGGAGATCAGCGACGATTATCCTGATCTGACCAACACAGAGATCAGAAATACGCTCGCCGCCTTTTTGTTTACCGGTGAAGATGTCTTCAAGAAAATCAGCGCATTAAGCGGCGGGGAGCGCGGCCGTGTATCTCTGGCGAAGCTCATGCTGTCCGAGGCGAATTTCCTCATCCTCGACGAGCCGACAAACCACCTCGATATCACCTCCAAGGAAATCTTAGAGACGGCGCTCAATGCCTACGAGGGAACAGTACTCTATGTCTCGCATGACCGATATTTTATCAACAAGACAGCAACGCGCATTCTAGAGCTGACACACCAGCAGTTTGTCAACTATATCGGCAATTATGACTATTATCTGGAAAAGAAAGAGCTGCTCACCCCGGTGTCCGATACGCCAGCGGCAAACGGCAAGGCAGAGGCGCCCTCCACCCAGAAGCTCGACTGGAAGCAGCAAAAAGAAACACAGGCGCTGCTGCGCAAAAAAGAAAATGACCTGAAAAAATGCGAAGAAAAAATAGAAACGCTTGAAACCAAAAATGCTGCGCTCGATGACGAGATGGCAAAGCCCGAGATTGCCACAAACTCCGCAAAGCTCCAAGAAATCGCCAAAGAAAAAGCGGCGGTCGAAGCCGAGCTTGAGACGCTCTACACCAAGTGGGAGGAGCTGTCGGAAAGCTAATTTTTTAATTATAGAAAGGTATGGTTCATCATGAAAAAATTTTTGATCATTGACGGCTCCTCCATGCTGAGCACCTCCTACTATGGCAATCTGCCAAAGTCCGTGCTTTTCGCAAAGACAGACGAGGAGAAAGAAAAACACTATCCAGAAATCCTCCGCACCTCCAAGGGCGAGTACACAAACGCCCTTTTCACCATGCTCAGAACCCTGATCTCCCTTCACAAAAAGGTGAAGCCGGACTACGTGGCAGTCGCCTTTGACGTGTCGCGGGATACCTTCCGGCGCACCCAGCTCGGCGCGGAATCCTACAAGGCGAACCGAAAAGAATCCCCCGCACCGCTCAGGGAACAGTTTATCGCAATGGAAAACCTGCTACAGGACATCGGCTGTCAGGTGCTGATGGACAAGGACTATGAGGCGGACGACTTTGCCGCTTCCCTCGTCAGGAAGTTTGAATCCCCTGATCTTGAGACGTATGTTCTAACCAAAGACCATGACTACTTCCAGCTGGTGAGTCCACACACACGGCTGTGGCGCGTCACGGACAAGGACAAAGTCAAGGACATGCAGCAGCGCTATGGACTCTGCGCCGGCAAGGAGGGCTACGCTTCCCTCCCGGCGGGCATCTTTGAGTACACTGCCGACACCGTTTATTCAGAAGAAGGCGTTTATCCTGAAAATATCGTCACGCTGCTCTCCATCACAGGTGACCCCGGCGACGGGATTCCCGGCTGCAAAGGCGTCTCCTCGGCAGCTGCCCCGCTTGTCAATGAATACGGCTCTCTCGATGCCATCTACGCGGCAATCGAGGACTGCGAGGGAAACAAGAAGAAAGAGAAGGCGCTTACCGACTTCTGGAAACAAAACCTTGGCATCGGGCGCAGCCCGCTCAATGCATTAAAAGAAAACAAAGAAACCGTCTATCTAAGCTACCAGCTCGCCAAGATGAAAGACGATATCCCCATCGCACAGACCTTGGAAGATTTCGCGCTGCACATTGACAAAGCTGCCCTAAAACAGGCACTCACGCACTATGAGATGAACAGCCTGATCGCGGAGTTAAGATTATAAATCATAAAAGAATAAAAACAGGCGCATTACGCGCCTGTTTTTATTCTTTTATGATATCCAGTTCTGTCAGATTAATTCCCGAAGCTGTCAAGATTACCTTCAATTCGATATACCGTCTTTTCATTTTCTTATAGGCTGTCGATTCTTTTTCACATTCCTGCATATAATCCTGTAGTCTTGAAAATTCCTCCACTGAAATTTTTAGCATCTCCTTTTCAGACATCTCATCACCATCCTTCTCAAGATCTGACTTCATCCCTCAGTTCCTTAATCTCATCATAACAAATTCTGTCATCCCTGTAAAGACTCAAATGTCGCCCGAATCGCCTTGATAAAGTCCAGACTGTTCAAAATCACTGGCTGCTCACAAGTTGAGATCAGCGACAGGCTCTTAGTCATCTTACCGTCCTCCACGGTCTTGATACATGCCTTTTCCAGCCGGTCCGCAAACTCCTGAAGCTCCTTGATGCCGTCCAGCTCGCCGCGCTTGCGGAGTGCGCCAGTCCATGCAAAGATGGTCGCGATCGAGTTCGTGGAAGTCTCCTCCCCCTTTAAATGCTTATAATAATGACGCTGCACGGTCCCGTGTGCCGCCTCGTACTCATAGACCCCGCTTGGCGATACCAGCACAGAAGTCATCATGGACAAGTCCCCGTATGCCGTCGCCACCATGTCCGACATGACATCCCCGTCGTAATTTTTGCACGCCCAGATAAATCCGCCCTCTGAGCGAATCACACGCGCAACCGCATCATCAATGAGCGTATAGAAATATTCGATGCCCAGCTTCTCAAACTGCTCCTTGTACTCTGCGTCATATATTTCCTGAAAAATGTCCTTGAAAGTATGGTCATATTTCTTGGAAATGGTATCCTTGGTCGCAAACCACAAGTCCTGCTTTGTGTCAATGGCATAGCCAAAACATGCTCTTGCAAAGCTTGAGATCGACTCTTTGGTATTGTGGATGCCCTGAATGATTCCAGCGCCCTCAAAATCATGAATCAGCTCTCTCGTCTCTGTCCCATCCTCCGCTGTAAACACCAGCTCCGCCTTTCCTTTGCCCGGAACCTTGATCTCTGTATTCTTGTATACATCACCGTAGGCATGACGCGCGATCGTGATCGGCTTGGTCCAGTTCTTCACATAAGGCACAATGCCTTTGATTAAGATCGGCGCACGGAAAACCGTTCCGTCCAGAATTGCCCGGATCGTGCCATTTGGACTTTTCCACATCTCTTTTAAGTGATATTCTGTCATTCTGGCAGCATTGGGCGTGATGGTCGCACATTTGACTGCCACGCCATACTTTTTCGTCGCTTCCGCAGAGTCTATGGTCACTTGGTCATTTGTCTCATTGCGGTATTCCAGACCAAGGTCATAGTACTCTGTCTTTAGATCGACATACGGAAGAATCAGCTCGTCCTTAATCATCTTCCAGAGGATTCGAGTCATCTCGTCCCCGTCCATCTCTACCAAAGGTGTTGTCATTTGAATTTTTGCCATACTTGTCTCCTCCTACTTTGAATCCGTTTATTCATGTTTGGTGCTCAAACCACATTTTACCATATTTCGGTACGCATTACAAATATGTTCGTCTGCAAGTTTTTCCGCAAGCTGAGCATTGCCGTCCCGCATCGCCTCCATAATGCTCTTGTGCTCCCTGACAGCCGCCGCGCTCCTCGCCTTGTCAGAGAGTGTCTGCTGCCGCTCCTTCTGTACATACTGGTGAAAATCCTTTAACAGATGAATCAGCATCTTGCTCTCGCACGCCTCATACAGATGCAGATGAAACCGATTGTCCAGCTCAATCAACTGATCGTAGTGCTCTTTGGACAAATGAAATTCACTCAGCAGGATAATCTCCTCTAACTCCTCAATTTTTTCCTTTGTGATCTTCTCGGTCGCCCATCTGGCGCACAGCCCTTCCAAAAGAGAACGGATTTCATAGATATCTGCAACATCTGATGCAGAAATGCCCGTGACATACGCGCCCTTATTTGGTACTATCCGTATCAATCCTTCCAATTCAAGCTGACGGAATGCCTCGCGCACCGGCGTCCTGCTCACACCAAGCTCCTCCGCAATCGCCGCCTCTTTCAACTCGTCATTTTCCTGATAGGAGCCATTCAGAATGGCTTCCCGCAGCTTTCGAAACACCCTGCCCCGCAGTGAATACTTGTCCGATGCATCATGATTTACATCATACTCACACATTTTTCCACCTCGTCATTGTTTTCCCAGCGTGACACCGAGTGTCTCACAGCCCTCAGCAATCACGGCAAGCAGCTCATCATCTGTGAGAACTGTCACTCTGCCGCTCTCGTATTCTGCATCCACCCATGTCTTTACATACGCTACTAGCTCTGAGGATTTGCTGATCTTCTCCTCATCATTTAGCTTGTAATACGTATTAATCCAGTGTGCGATGCCTGCAAGCCCTGATGTGTTGGACACCGCGCAGAGCACAGGGCGGTTCAAAAACTTTTCTGTGTCAAAAATATTGTAGATTTCCTCATTCTTTAGCAGGCCATCCGCATGAATCCCCGCCCTCGTGACATTAAAATTCTTTCCGACAAACGGTGTCCGCTCTGGAATATGGTATCCGATCTCCTTCTCGTAATATTCCGCAAGCTCTGTGATGACCGTCGTGTCCATGCCGTTTAACGTACCCTTGAGCTGTGCATACTCAAATACCATCGCTTCGAGCGGTGTATTGCCCGTGCGCTCGCCGATGCCAAACAGCGATGTGTTGACACCAGAACAGCCATATAGCCATGCTGTCGTCGAGTTTGTGACCGCCTTGTAAAAATCATTGTGCCCATGCCATTCAATCCACTTATGAGGCACACCTGCATGGGTATACAGTGCATAGATAATCCCCTGTACACTTCTTGGAATTACTGCACCCGGATAATTCACACCATATCCCATGGTATCGCAGGCACGCACCACAATCGGAAGCTGATACTGCTCTGACAGCCGCATCAGCTCCTGACAGAACGGAACGACATATCCATAGATATCTGCCCGCGTGATGTCTTCCAGATGGCACCGCACACTGATGCCCTCCTCAAGACATTCACGCACCACAGACAGATAATGCTCCATCGCCTGCCGCCTTGTCATCCTGAGCTTGAGGAAGATATGATAATCCGAACAGCTTACGAGGATACCTGTCTGTTTCATGCCAATCTCCTTGACCAGCTTGAAGTCTTCTTTGCTTGCGCGTATCCATGATGTCACTTCTGGAAACTGATAGCCGCGCTCCATACATTTATAGACGGCATCTCTGTCCTTCTGGCTGTACAGGAAGAACTCACTCTGGCGAATCATGCCATTTGGACCGCCAAGGCGGTGCAGGTAATCATAGATCGTGACAATCTGCTCTGTGCTGTACGGCGCCCTAGACTGCTGCCCATCGCGAAACGTCGTGTCGGTAATCCAGATCTCCTTTGGCATATTGTGCGGAACAACCCTGTCATTAAAAGGAATCTTTGGTATTTCATCATATGGAAACATATTGCGGAATGCATTGGGCTTCTCCACATCCTGCAATTGATACATATGCTCCTCAATCTGCAAAAGATTGTTGTGTTCATTCATGGTAACGGGCCGGTTTTCAAAATATTCATTCTTGTCTGCCATCACTTTTCCTCCTCAGTTTTCGTGCTTTACTACATGCAAGTGCATTTTTGTATTATTGTATACAAATATACAGTTATTGTCAAGACTAAAAATAACCTTGTGCAAGCAGTCTGTCAATCCGAAGCATTCCAGCCCCCTGTACCCCCCAGCTCTCGCCCATATCCATCGCAGACCCCAGCAGCAGGCGCCGCAGCTCCCGGTTGGTAAGCTGAGGATATTTTTGCAGGCACAGCACACAGGCGCCGCTGACAATGGGTGCGGACATGGAGGTGCCGCTCTTAGAGATATACGGCGTCGTCCGAAAATGAGCGCCGCATGATACGATATCTGTTCCCGGCGCTACGATATCTGGTTTTTTCAGCGGATTAATCAGGCTGACAATGGAGGTATCTTTACCGGGGCCCCTGCTGGAATACTCGTTGCAGAGCCGCCCGTTTTTGGGTTTGTAGTCACCGTCATGGCACCCCACACAGACACATCCTCCGCATTCACCGATCGGTGAGAGCGTCATGGGATTAGGCCCCTTGTTTCCCGCTGCTGCGACGATCATCATATTCTGGTCCCACAAATACCGGATATATTTGCGAAATTGTTCCCAGTCCTGCGGGTCAATGCCATCTTCTGATTCCATCTCGATTGATATATTGAGCACCCTGATCGGAACCGTTCTGATCAGCTCCGAAATCCAGATTAAACCTTTCGTCAGATTTTTGAGACTGCCGCCGCCCTCTTTGTCCAATACCTTTCCACATACCAGCATACACTCCGGCGCAATCCCCCGGTATTTCCCCTTGGAAACTGCTCCGTTTCCAGCCAGAATCCCAGACACATGCGTTCCATGCCCATTGTCGTCATAAGCCGTACTCTTATTCGACACAAAATCCTTAAATACTGCAATCCTTCCCCGCAAATCCGGGTGCGCTGCCACACCACTATCCAACACTGCTGCATACACGCCCTTTCCCGTATAAGGCTTTACATCTTTGTGGTCACAGCCAGTCATTCTGCGTACTCTGTCCATCTTCATTCCCTCTGTAATGATCTGACAGGCAAATCATTACGTAGTATCTTCACATTAATATATGTTGGAAACGCTTTAAAGTACACAAAAGGAGCTTCTCTTTTTGAGAAGCCCCTTCTTTCATTGAAGTGCTTATTCATTGCGGATCGCCGCAAGCGGACTCAGCCGCATCGCCCTGAGAGACGGGATAAAGCCTGCTATCATACCGATCACAATCGCAAACACGATCGCGAGCGGACTTAGCCACAGCGGAATCCGGCAGATGGCGCCGGTGATGCCCATATTGGCAGTCGCCTCACTCCCTGCCACCAGTCCATTGATCGCCAGACTCAGCCCATAGCTGAATCCGACACCGACCACACCGCCGATAAAGCCGATAAAGCCAGCCTCCATCAAAAATAATCCCTGTATATTGCGGATATCACAGCCTAACACCTTCATAACACCAATCTCTTTGGTACGCTCATAGATCGACATCATCATCGTGTTGGTGATACTGATCGCCGCTACCAGCATGGCGACCGCACCAATCGCACCGAGCACTGCCTGTATCATGTTCATCGTGTCCAGCTCCTGCTGTATCCACTCTGCGGAGCTGTAGGCATTGTAACCGCTGTCCTTGAGCCATGTCGTCAGCTCTGTCACATTTTTCATGTCATCGACCTGAACAATAATCTCAGAATAAAAAAGTTCATTATAGGGCTTTCCATTCTTTCTGGTCGGCTGTCCCGGTATTGGATTTTTCTTGAAAATGCGCTTGAGCTCTGCCTTGAGCGCCTCCATATTGCAGAGGATGCTCTGGCTGTTGTTGTTATTCCACTCTCCAAGCGCACCCTCCATGATACCGCACGCCTCGATCAGATACTTCTTGGGCTGCTTGACCGGGGTGCCGTCTGGACTGTTGCCGCCTCCCTGAGACTGCCAGTACGCATCCATATCAAAAATGACAAAGATCGGATCTTCCATCAGGTCAATATCCGGCGCCTCCCCTGTCTCCCAGAAGGAATACGTGTTTGTCTTTTCCACATAAAAATTTGTGAGCACATTATTTCCATAGAAAAATTGCAGCTCTGTCTCCGAATCCGGCAGCTTGCCCTTTCCGATTGGTACATTCATCGAATCGAACTCTTCTTGGGTAACGCCATAGATATCCAGATGCCCCGCATACTTTCCGACCTTCGCCATCGCCGAGATATTTAGCCGGGGGTAGACCTCCTTGACATGCTCCATCCCCAGAAGCTGCTGGACAAACGCATCGTCGAGCCGTTTCTCCTCATCCTGACCGCTGCCGCCGCTGCTGGTAGAAAAATAATATCCGCCGCCGGAAATCTGTATCTGTGTCATAGAGCTATAATTGGCATAGTTATCCAGCATGGACTCCTTGAGACCATTTCCGAGTGCGATCATCACAACGATGGAGGTAATCCCAATCACCACACCCAGCACTGTCAGCACAGTACGCAGCTTTCGTTTCCACAGATTAGAGATGCTCATGCGCAGTAAATCAAAGAATTTCATTATTCATCATCCCCATCCAGTAAATCCATATCCTCTTGATGCTTCTTCGCCTTTCTCTTTTTAGAGACAATCACGATCACTGCCACAACCACCACTACTGCCGCAGCGCCACCAAGGATGCCAATCAGCGGAACCCCCTTCTTTACCGGTTCTTCCTCCATTGGCTCCATCGGCATATCCTCCATCATTCCCTCATCCATCATCATCTCGTAGACCAAGAGATTCAGGTCTTTTTCGAAGCGTGTCTCATTCCCTGCCTCGTCCTCGTAGGAGATCACCGCCTTGACAATTCCTTCTCCTGTATCCGGCGCAATACCTGTCAGCATAGAATCTACATTCTGTGTCGCACCCGGCGCAATATTGCCAAGATAGGTAATACCGCTCTCCACGGATGCACTCTCATATGTGACCTTTACATTGTACAGCGTTGTCTTACCTGTATTAAATACGCTAAACATCACATTGGACTGCTCGCCCACTGCAATCGACTCCGGCATAATTTCCGCAGAGCCTGTGTCAATCTTCGCCTCCTGCTTGATCGGCACAGATACATGTGCCACATCCGACATATTGATCTGGTCCTCTGTGTCATATTTCATATTGACTGTCAGCACATAAGGTTTCTGTGAAAGGTCTGATTTTGCCTCCATCTCGATGCTCATATCGTAGGTTTCACCCGGCGAAATGCGCTCTGTGTAGACTGAGCTGGAACCGGATGTCGGCAGAAACGCCGAATAGGTAGCATCTGCATCTTTTCCTTCTACGGTTGCCTCCAAGTTAAAGAGTACATTTTCAACCGCGGTAGCCTTGGATGTGTTTTTCACACTCACGGATAATTTAAAGGTAGACCCTGCGTACACGACCTCTGGCTCTGTGCGGTATCCTGTTACAATAATACGCGGATTGGAGGCTTTCTTATCCGGGTCCTCGATCAATGTCTTGCTCGGATTCGCGCCTTTTACATTGATATACGTCGTGACATCTGTCTCCACCAAGGCGCCGCTCTGATAATATGTTGCATGGAATGTCAAAGGATAACATCCTGTGAGCACGTCCTGCCTCACATTGAAATACCAGCCAATGTCCATGCGCTTGCCAAAGGCATCCACGGTGTCATCCGCCGCCTGTATGATCTGAATCGTCTGGGCATCATACGCCTGATTAATATCAAACGGCCACTTGGTTCTGTCGTTCGAAACGGTTGGCGTCACCACAACGTCCGTGATATCCGTCTTACCCAGATTGATCAGCGACAGTACGACAAAGGTCTGTTCCCCATATTTTGCATCCAGAATCGGCACTTCATTGGAGAGCATCAGGAACTTCTCTGTGCCGGATGTGTTTTCCTTGGCAATCTCACCCAGATACCCTTCAATCTCTGTCTCATAACTTGTCAGCTCTGACATGGTGAGTCCTGCATTTTTCATATATGTCATCGCGCTGTTATAGATTTTATCCATGCGCTTAATCTTCTCTTCTGTCAGGTCATAGCGCAGTTTCAAATCACTGTAATAGCGGTTCAGCTGTCCCCTGATTTGGTCTTTCCACTCATCTGATACATACTCCGGTGAATCTCCCTCCTCCGCAAAGACAGTCCGTGTGCTGCCGCACAGCATCACGACCATCAGCATCATCACCAGTATCCTTTTTAATTGTTTCATCTTCATCCTCCATTCATGAGTTCTTCAACGTTTCCCCTTTTGCATCCTGCTGCTTTTCGATCTGCGCAGTCTCAGAAGCAGCCAGCGCCGCATTCTCCGTATTATCAACCATATCTACAATCTTGCCGTCTACAATTCGAATGATCTTGTCCGCAAAACTTGCCAGCGTATTGTCATGTGTAACCATAATCAGTGTTCGCTTCTGCTCGCGCACGACATTCTGCATCAGGTTCATAATCTCCCGCGACGTGTTGGAATCAAGATTTCCAGTCGGCTCATCTGCAAAGATAATCTCAGGATTCACCACAAGCGCCCGCGCGACACCGACACGCTGCTGCTGTCCGCCGGACATCTGATTGGGTCTGTGATCCCAGTATTTGTCCAGCCCTACCATATGTACCATCTTCTTTGCACGCTTGATGCGCTCTCTCTTAGACACGCCCTGAAAGGTCAATGGAAGCGCTACATTCTCCACTGCATTCATGGTTCCCATCAGATTAAATGACTGAAAAATAAAACCAATATGCTCCCGCCGGAAGCGGACGAGCTGATTTTCATTTTTCCGCTCCATATGCTCACCGATGATGACAATTTCACCCTTTGTCGGTTTTTCCAATCCTGCAAGCATATTGAGCAGTGTTGATTTACCTGAACCGGATGTTCCCACAATGGCACAGAACTCACCGCGGTTGATACTGAAGCTCACACCATTGAGCGCACGCACTCTGTTCTCACCGATGCGGTACACTTTATACAAATCCTTCACCATAATGACCGGTTTGGTCTTTCCCTTTTCTACCCCAGACATTTCAGCCCCCTGTATTTGCGAGTGTCTCAGACGATGCTGAGACACTCAGAAATCTGTTGTTGACATTTACACTGAAACCGCCAACTGTGTTATTCGAATTAATACAGTTCATACGATTTCCATTGAAATCATAGCACACATTATACAAAGTTGCAACCTAAATAAAGAAAAAATAAGAATTAAAAACGAGGATAAGAATCACATCTTATCCCCGTTTTTAGCCTGTAGATCAATATTCATAGTCCACATACTCTGTGTCCTTGCGGAGTTTGCCATGCACAATATTATTTCTGTATGCTTTATCATCGTCACTCTGGTACTTTATCCCTTTTCTGAAATCTGACATGATATCCCGCTCATCAGGCACCAGTGAACTCGCGGTCTCTGTCTCTACGATCGCGATGCTGGCTACCTGTGTCACTGGGGCATACGCAAACTCGCTGAACTCTGTCCAGTAGTTATTCATATGCTCATACGAATCCGTATACTCCACATCATAGGGAAAAATCTCCACAATCTTATCATATCCTGTCTTAAACTGGAAGATCGCAAGCTGTCCCTTCAGCTCGATTGGATTCTGAAACTGATAATACACCACCCGCGAAGAACCTGATACCGGCGGCGGTGTCGGCACTGGCGGCGCCGAGGGAGACCACTGCGATGTGAACTCATACTTTGTCACATTCAGATCAATATCTTTCTTGACCGGATCTTCATAGAGCATCTTAAAAGAAACCCCCAGCTCGTCATTGATCTTGGCATAGAGCATCACCTTCTTGCCGACATAGCTGTTGTAGATATCCTTCTTGATCTCCTTTTGTTTGTTCAGGGTGAGATAGACAAACTCATATCCCAGCTCTGCCGCTGTCCGCTGTGCATCCGCAACCTGCCTGTCGTCATTTTTCTTGATACCGATTGCCCCCGCAGAGGTGACAGAATCCATCTTGACATAGGCAATCACCCCGAGATTAATCCGGTACCATCCATTCGAATACATGCCGATAACGCGCACCGGAACATTCGCGCCGATTGTTGTCAGAACGGTTGATTCATAGCTTGGCTCTGCATAGACAACACAATTATCTTTGGTGTAGTATACATCCTGCATCGCTGTATAGGTCGGACCCTTCGCATATACTGCCAGCTCTGTCTGTACAGAAGTAAACAACACTGCGGCTGCCATCATAACCGCTGCGGCTTTTTTCCTAAAACTCTTACGCATCCATCCACCTCCTGCGGTTAGTAATTGTTGATTTTTACAGTTGATTCAAAAGAATCATCTTTATACGAGCTCTTGGCATTGACCGTCACCTCTGTGAACGTGCAGCCCTCAAAGGCAGATGTGCCAATGCTGAGTGTATTCTTTGGAATCGTCACGCTTGCAAGCGCTGTGCAGCCATTGAATGCACTGTCACCGATACTGATCACAGACTTTGGAAATGTCACTTCTGGAATCCCTGTACAGCCGCTGAATGCGCTCTCCGGGATTGCCTCTATACCTGTCTTGATGCTGAGTGACTTGATGCCCACACAGTTTAGAAATGCACTGTCCATCATCGTCCGCATTGTGCCCGGAAGCTTCACCTCAGAGATCGCCGCGCATTCTGCAAAGGCACTCTCACCGATCACTTCCAGCCCGCTTGGCCACTTCTCTATATCGATCGTTGCACAGCCGTTAAATGCCTCCTTCTCAATCCTTGTCAAGGAGGAAGGAAGTTTTGACAGCTCCATCTTCGCACAGTTATTAAAAGCCTGCTCCTCAATGGTCTCAATATCGTTGCCAAATTTGACAGTCCTGAGCGACTCGCATTCATTGAAGGCTTTCTTGCCGATCTTGGTGACACCGTCTGGGATTGTGACACGCGTAAGCTTTGAACAACTGTCAAAAATCCCCTCACCCATCTCTGTCAGCTCATCCGGCAGACTGACATCCACCAAAAGCTCGCTGCTCTTAAATGCATTGCTTCCAATCTTCTCTACGCTGTCAGGGACAGAAACCCTCACAAGTGTTTTAGAGCTCGCAAACGCCGATGCCATAATCTCTGTCACAGGCTTTCCGTCAATCGTTGAAGGAATATCCAGCGAGGACGCTGTGCCGACATACTTTTTGATTGCCACATGGTCTTTATACAATGTATATTCGTATTCGCTGTTCTTCTTCTCCTCTGTCTTGCTCTCTTCCGTGGAGGATTCTTCCTCGCTGGACTCCTCTGTCTCTGTCACTTCCTCAGAAGGATTCTCAAGAAAATATTCATGATTCTCATTCCGATTGCCGTCTACAGAACCATTTGTTTTTGGATTACTGCTTGATGTACCCGCTGATGGCGTACTGGTGTTTGTATTTGTGTTTGGTTTTGCGTCCGAATTTGCCGTATTGCCTGAGCCGTCCGCCGTTCCCTGCGGTCTTGAGGGCGCAGCCGGCTCTCTTGAAGCCGCCTGTGCTGATTCCTCCTCAAACACCTGCATCGCCTGTGAATAATTCCTCTGTGAATCCTCAATGAGTGACTGGATATCCGCTGGAAACTCACCATCTGCCAGCGTCATTTCCTCTGTTCCCGTGATGGTCTCTGTCTCCGACTCAATCTCTGAGACAATCTCTGTCGAGGTCTCCGGCTCTGCACCGATCACTCCTGTCTTATTCAGATACATTCCCAGCAGGATAGCAAATGCAACAGTACATCCGCCTACCATTCCCCAAAAAAGTTTTTCCATTCTGTCTTCCCCGGTTACTTTCTCTTTTTATAATATACCTTATTTCTTAAAATCGTCCTCCGAAATCTGTGTTCCATAAAACGCACCGCGCACCACGGTCTTTAAGCCTTCGCATCCTGTCAAGCCTGTCAGCGAACTACAGTTACGGAAAGCCTCCGCGCAAATCTTCTCCACAGAAACTGGTATTGCCACATCAAGAATCTCTTTGTGTCCCTTAAACACTTCCGAGCCAATCTTTTTCACGCTGTCAGGAATCTCCACGTGCTCCGCGCTTCCCCTGTACGCCAGCAAAATGCCGTCGCCCACAATCAGGAAATCGCCGTCCTCACTGTCAGAAGTGCCATCGCGCCAGTCTTTCAGCCAAGGTGTCCCCTCGAATGCCTTTGTTCCAATCGCCGAGACGGTATCGGGTATCGTCACGTCTTTCAGATTTGCACAGGACATAAATGCACCGTACTCTATCTCTGTGACGTTTTCAGGAATGACCACAGACTTTAGACCGCTCTCTGCATATGCCAGTCTGCCAATCGTCTTGATATTCTCCTCGATCTTCGTCTCGGTCAAATCTTTCTGTTTATAGAATTTACGCTGTGCGATGCTGTCATCCTTGTTCAGCTCATAGCTCACGCTGATTGAATTTTCTGTCTTGTCTGTCTTGCCTGAGTTTTCCTGCTTCTCAGCTTCTGCCGTACTTTCCTCCACAACATCCACCTCTGTGCCATCTGGAATGCCATAGACTTGTCCCTTGCGGTTATCCATCAGCACAACAGCCTTTCCAGCCACAATGACTGTCTTGCCCAGCACATTATCCTTCTCCGGTACATCGAGCGGATGGATATACTTTGCTGTGCTCTCAAACTCAGAGGGCTTCTGCTGTGTTGTGTTATTCTCATTCTTATCGCCAGTGTCATTCTGGCTGCCGCTGTTGTCATCATCCGGTGCCGTACTGGTTTCATCTACTGTATCTGGTGTCTGTGAATCCTCTGTTTCGTCTGTATCCGCGCTGTCGCCTACATTGGGCTTTTGCTCCATCCCGGCATTGCTGTCCATAAAATCATCTGGATATTCGTCTGCCTTGTAGATCACATCGATACCATTCTCCTTGCCAAAGGTATCTGCGGCGCTGGACTTGCTGGTACAGATCTTGAACTCAGGACTGCCGGAAAATGCCTTTTTATCAATCGAAACGACAGAAGCTGGTATCACAACCTGCTTGAGATTTGCGTTGTTCGCAATCGCACGTTCCCCAATGCCTGTCGTCGGCTCCTGTATCACGACATTTTCCACACTCCCCATGCTGGACATTGCCTGTCTGGGAATGGCGGCAACCTTAGACGAAACCTTCACATTTTTGGTATTCTGAAGATTCCAGAACGCGTAAGTATCAATGTTCTCTACCGTTTCGGGCATCACATAGTTCTCGCCTTCGCGCGCTGGGAGCACCTGATACAGCATTGTCATATTTCCATTATATATTGCACCATTATAATACGTAAGGTACTCATTGTCCTCATCAATAGTGACTTTTGCAAGACTGTCACAGTTGGCAAACACACCTGAACCCCATGCACGCACATGTGCGCCAATCTGGACGAAGGTGAGTGCCGTACAGCCCTCAAAAGCGCCCGGTCCCACCTTCTCAACTGATGCCGGCAGAATCACGCTCTTGAGCGCTGTACAGTTTTTAAATGCATTGTATGAAATCTGTTCTACAGAACTGGGAATTTCGATACTTGTGAGTGTCTCATTTCCTGAAAACGCCTCATCGCCAATGCTTGAAACTGTATCCGGGACACTGACAAAAGTGTCAGTTCCCAGATATTTTGTCAATGTCGTTCCCTTTATGCGGAATCTGTCATCCTCCGCGGCCGCCACGCCGCCGATTCCGTGGGCAACTGTCACAAGCACAAGGATTCCCAATAATACCATGCTTGCAATCGCAATGTGTAATCTTTTCATAGTGGCTCCTTTTCCCTTGTCTCATATTTATGCTGCCCTGAAATTTTTACGCTTCCGTCCATCACTTGTGACAAACAGTAAGATTGAAATACATGCCATACCGATTGCCGCAAACCACTTCGGATGAATCGGGTCCCCTGTTGCCGGCGTCGCGTCAAGCATCTGGCCCGCGGTTAAGTTGTTGGTATCTACATAAATCACATACGGTGAAAAATGTGGTGGTACGAACGAAATACATGCAATTCCGTCAATCGTTGTAAATCTCGGTGTCAACTGCTGTAAATTGCCATTGTCTGCCGCTGCCACACGCGCATTTCCGCCATACTGGATCAGCACATCCGGGATTGGCATTGTCACCGTGATATTTAAACCATAGGTATCTGTAATCTTATTCTGGCCTGTCGAGTCATAGAGTGATATATCCATCGGGAAGTACGCCAGCCCGTCAAGCGAGCCATACATGTTTCGAAGTGATTCCTCCACTGCCGCTGTTGCCTCCGCGGACTCTGTAATGCGCACGATAAAGTTATCGGTAGAGCCATCGACAGAAATCGAAGCCACATCTTTATTCGACACACCATTCTTCGTAATATAAATCTTGTTGCCGTCATTGTTGTTCGTGCCTGCCGTACTATCATTTGACGGACTGGTCACGGGGCCTGTCGTGCCCGGCGTTGTTGACGAGCTTCCGGGTCTGTTGTCAACCGTTGTCGTATTCGTGTTGCTTCCCGGTCTCTTGGACGGTCTGTCGTCGTCATCATCGTCGTCATCGTCTGAGCGCAGCTTATAGTTCGCCGTTACAGTTACGTCCGCCGCCGGCATAATAAATGACGTGGTTGAGGAGTTTGCATTGGCAAATCCTAAGCCTGAATTATTGGTGGTCCATTTCGAGAATACTCTGCTGGAGGACTCTGGTGCATATGCCGAGATATTGACAGTCGCTCCTGCCGCATACTCGCCGCTTCCTGAACCATAGTTGACTGTTACCTTATATTTTGTTCCGCTGTCACCGCCCGGCTGTCCGCCTGAGCCATCACTAAAGTTTGCCGTCACAGTTACATTCGAGGAAGGCATCACAAATGTTGTCACTGCGGATTTTGCATTGGCAAGCGTAACTCCTGCTGTCGCTGTTGTCCAGTTTACAAAGGAAGCGCCTGCATTCGGGGTGTTTGCTGTAATTGTTACTGTAGTACCCGGTGCAAACTGTCCGCCGCCTCTGCCGTTCACAACCGTAACAGTATATTTTCCATCTGGGCTCGGTGTATTTCCGCCAGAGCCGCCGCTGAAGTTCGCTGTCAGTGTCACATTTTCATTTGGCATGATAAATGTCGTACTTGCAGTGGAAACACCGTCAACCAGTAAGTTCGCATAAGATGCCGGCTCAACTGTCCAGTATGTAAACTGGCTTCCGTCTGTTCTGCTCTCTGCGGCAACTAAGATTCTGTCACCGCCCTTTGCCGTAATCGGCTCTGTCTTACCGTTGGCAGTACCATTCTTGATGGTCAGTGTATACTCATTGCCATCTGGCACAACAATATTTGAATTTGGCTTATAAACTGCCTGAATAATTCTGTCCTCTGTTACATTTAACCATGGATCTCCTGAGCCTGTAAACTGTGTACCGTCTGACAAGATACACTTCCATGCAGAGAACTCATATCCTGAACGCTCTGGTCTTGCCACGCAGATCGCATCTGCTGCATGGTCTACATACTGCGGATTCTGAACCTCCGGATCAACAATCAGGGAGGTGTCATAGTCAATAAATGTCACTTTATGCTTATCTTCTGAGACAAAGATAATGTTCTCTTCTTTCCCCTGTGGTCTGAGTTTGTCTTTCATTTTCAGGTAGAAGTTATAAATCGCACTGTTTCTTGTACCGGAAGCATCAAACTGCGGTCCTCTGATCGTAACCTTGCGGTTGCCGTCAAAGTTAAAAGCAGTCTCGCCAATCGCACAGCTTGGATTTGGAATTGTAATCTCCATGTTGTCGCTGGTGTCAAGAAATGCTTCTGCACCGATCGTCTCAATGCTCTCTGGAAGCTTCACTGTACCAAGCTTTCCTGATTTGTAGAAGCACCGCTCTGGAATCTGTGTGACAGAAGATGCTGTCAAATCCACTTCTGTGATCTCCTCACAGTATGAGAATGCTTCATTGTCTATGCTGACAACATTTGCCAGCAGCGGGTCTCCTGAGTCCACGCCGACCTTGAACGAACCGCTCGCGCCGCTGCCGCTTCCTCTGCCCTCAAGACACTGGATAATCTCAAGGCCATTCGCCGGGGTCTGGGTTTTCCGAAACAGAATCATATTGCCAAACTGTACATATGGATTTTCTGCCGGGATAGAAATATTTGTCAGGTTCTTGCAGTTCCTGTAAGGCAATGCGCCGATCTCCTGCATCTGAGGCCCGTAAGCAGTTGACAACAGGTTCTCACAGCTCATAAATGCATAGTCTGGCAGTGACCTGATGGTCTTTAAATCAATCGTTGTCAGATAATCGTTGCCGATCACTGAATTTTCAACATAAGAATGTCCGTTATAGGTACGCCATATAATTCCCGGTATATCATCTGTAATCCTTGTAATATCAGTACTTAGCTCAGACTCTGCCAAAAATCCGCTGAACAAGCCGGCTTTCTGTCCAAACTCATCCAAATCCTTGTCTGCTATGTACTTATCATCAGAGTACACACTTCTGACATCGCCATATCTGCTGTAACTCCGCTTCTGGTTGATATTTCTCTCTAAACTGTCCGACTCTCCCTTGATGCCAATCTCAATCTCCTTGCCGTTTGCCAGCTTTGTCTCCGGTGTATAGCTTCTGCTCAGATATGCCAGATCACTTGCGTTCTGTGTCTCATTGTAGTACGCGTTCGCGTCAATGCTGTCAATACCTCTTGGTATTGTCATAAACAGTGTATACAATGGAATATCTTCTTCGCTGAAATTCTTATATTTATTGTAAGGTCTCTCTGCATAGTTCGGGTCCGTCGTATTTCTCAGGCTGTTCCACTCCTCGAACTTGTCTGTAATACTATAACCGCTGTCACCTTTTGCCCACAACTGAATCAGATTTTTATTGATGGTATCAATCTCCTCATAATGCGGGTAGTCGATCAGTGTGCTCAAGCCTGTAGCATTGTCACGCAATATTGTCAAGTTTGTCGGCGCATCAGTCTTGTAGCAAATCTGAAGGCTTGAACCTGTCATGGATTTGCTTTCCTCACTCATCGCCAGCTTATAGGGTGCATACTCTGGATGAACTGCACCGTGGAAGGTAAGGAAGTCGGAACCTGTCTTAAACGCATTCTGCTCGATGGTCAGCGCGTCCTTCCAGTAAGAGTCCTCATCGCCAAAAAGTGCTGTCTGGGTCTGGCTGAAAAATACATTTTCAAGGCTCTTGCAGCCCTCAAATGCGCTTGCACCAATAAAGCTCACGGAATCGCCAAGCTCTACCCACTGAAGCTTATCACAGCCCTTGAATGCATTGGCATTAATCTTTTTTACAGTGCCATCAGATATAATCACCTTGTAAATGATATCGCTAACATCTTCAAAACAGCCGTCTGCAATCTCCACAATCGTATAGCCGCCCACGGTTTCTGGAACCACTACCGCAAGCGGATTGCCTGTCGGGCGGTTCTCTGTATACCCTGACAGACTGGCTGTCTTTGCGTTTGCGTCGAGGATATCAATCGTTGCAATATAATCGTCACGGTTTTCCTCACCGACACCGATTTCCATGTGCTCCTTGCCGTCTGCACCTGTATAGACATAGGGTACAACGCCCTTTTTGCCATCCTCTGTAAGATAGCCGGGGATAGCGTTCCACGTACACTTTCTAGGCTCTGCTACAGAACCGCTACTTGCACCACTCTCAGGTCCTCTTACATAAAATTGATCATTCAATACACCTGCAAATAATCTCTGCGGGTCATAGGTCGCATCATATGCATCCTTAGGAAATTCAACACACTCGAGATTTTTACAACCTGCCAATGTATTGTCAGGAATTTTTTTCTCCTTATCAACCGATACACTGTTTCCAAGTCTTCCCGGAAGCACTACTGTTTTAAGACTGTCCCTGCCTGCAAGGATAAAATCTGAATAATTATCACCATTGTCAAGCTTATTCATATAAGAAGGGAATATAAAGTTCTCAAGCGCTCCACCTCCCTGACTTGCTGTCAGTGCAAAGAGCCCGTCTCCCATCTTAAAGTCTGTTGTTTCACCAGCAAAATTCACCTTCACAAGCTTTTCACAACCAAAAAATGCATAGGGTTCAATCGTCAACGTATCATTTCGCAGACCGCCCATTGTTATTTCCTGTATATCAGACAGATATAAGCAGCCTGCACCGATTGTCTTTACATACGGAGGAAACACAATACTATCTAATTTAGTATTATAAAAAGCTTTGCTTCCAACTGTTGTAAGACGCGAATTGCCGCTTGTAAACTTGATAGAAGAAAGATTTGGGCACTGCGTAAACGCTTCATCACCCAAAATTGTACAGTTTGTATCGTCTAGTGTTACTTCTTTCAAATATTTAGAATTTGCAAATGCCTTAGCACCGATAAATTCTATTGTCGCGGGAATCGTGATAATTCCAATCTCTCTGTCCGTTCCAACAGGATGTCTGCCATTCGTTTTATCATCTATATTAAATGCATTTGACGCAATACCCTTTATGTTTGCCTTACCTTTGGCAAGATATCCATCATCATCATTCTTCTGTCCGGGATCAGGGCCGTTCGGACTGTTATTCTGAGGCACATGCACAACATTACCTAACGTATCAGTCAGTTTCTTTAATTTATATTTAACAAGATCACCATTACTGCCTGACTTCATTCTTTGACAGATTGCATAATCCATAATATCAGGAAGGTCATTCTTATCCTCATCTGTATCTCGTGCCTCTGCCCTAAGTTCTGCAAACGTTTTTGAAAATGTTAATAATGGAGTTATTGTATTATTTAAATCGTCTATATCTTTAGTAGCTTCATCCCATCTTTGCACGTCAGCTTCTGTAAGGGGAGTTTTATCTTTTATTCCATCCAATACATCTGTATATGTTTTCATTTTCGTATTATATTCAGCTATTTTATCCGTGTGTGTCTTTAACACCACCGGAGCATAGGTTTCGAATATTTTTGGCGCACTGACAGGTGCTTTTATTGTATTATATGGGTTTGAATCGTTTAATGATAATGTTCCTGTTGCCGTATTTGATACTGCCTCTGTTGGTGCATCTGTTGAGATTATTTTAGCCGTTACTTCTTTCAATGTTAATGTAGTTGATGTAGCAGGATCTGTATACTCTTTTTTATCGTACTTTTTGTCTTCTTCTGAATATGTAATCGTATATGTTTCTGAATCGAACGCTGCTTCCACTGCCTTGAGATACTCTGCGTTCATCTGAACATACTCATAATACTCAACCTCACGGATATCAAACTTTTCCAAATCACGCGTGAAAACGCTTTCTGTGATAATGGCATCTTCGCTGCTTCCGCCTTTTAATTTTATCTTGTAAGCGCTAATAAAAGTATCTCCTTCAATATGTTGCGCCGTTTGTTCTGACCCGCTATATGCACTTTCTTGATCAGTCGTCTCATACTTATTTGCTTTAGTGTTAAGATAGTCATCTGCTTCTTGCGCCAGATTCACTCCATCCACGCCAGATGCCTGCATCGTACCATAGTTCTCAACTGGTATCGCCGCCACGACAACCGCCATGACCATTGTGAGTGCTGCAATCGTCCGCATTACTCTCCTTCTTAACTTGTAGTTCTTTTTCTTTCTACTCTTTGCCATGTTGTTTCTCCCCACTTTTGTTATTTATATTCCCTCTTATCGCAACATCGTTCATATACACATATGCTTCAGTGCCCCCCAATCTCAATGGTTTGTCCTAGCCAATCTTCTTTGCCACCACGACAAACCTTCCCTTTTTCTCCTGATAATCACAGGTCGAAAGTGTCAGGAGTTTATCACCGTAAGCAGCCGTAACCCCTGTATCATATAAAGACAACGCCGCCATCTCATTCAGGTAGGAGTTGAACTCCATCTCCGAAGCCGCATTGATAAACTGATAATACTTAAAAGTCACATCCTCCTCAGAGTATACTTTTGAGCGGAATACATACATTACCTGATACTTTCCTTTCTCATAGATCGTATCAAACTGTATCACAGGGTGTTCTTCAAAATAAGACTCACTGCTGTATTTATTTAATGTCCCAAACATTTTCCCTGATTTCATATGATGTCCGTACAGGATGATATTGTCACACCCCTTGACAACATCACACTGGTAATCCATAAAGATACAACCGTTCCGATCCTCCTCCTGATTAAAATTATGATCCAGATAATATTCATTGTTTATTGTCTGCATCACAGGGTAGTCTATTATAGTATCGTCAATTTTTACCCATCCGATTAGCTTTTGATTCTTTTGATGTACTTTTTCATATTCCGGGAGTATGTCCGGCACTGTAGTATCCTCTTCTGTAAGGTGTATCTTGACCTTCTTCTCACCGGAAAGTGCGCTCTGCAATCCTGCCTCCTTCAATGCCGCCAGCTCTTCAAACTCCCTTGCACTCTTGGCGGACACCTGATAATACGCTCCCAGATAACCAAAGCTCACAATACACAGAAACATACAGGCGGCGATCAGTACTCTTCGTTTCTTTTCTTTTTTTCTGAGTACTGCAATGATCTGCTCCTGCATATCCCTGTCAAAATCCTCAAGCCGTGTTGTATTTCCAGCCTTCTGCTGTCTCTTAGAAGGCTTTACCAGTCCTTCCAGTTTCTGGATTTGCTGTTTTCTTTTCTCTTTGCGGGCGTTTTTCTTCTCTGCTGCGATCTCCTCTTCCCGCTTCATCCTTTGATATAGTTCATAAATATTATCGTCAAACTTCCTGCCGACGACCGTCTCAAATGTATATTGCCCCTTCTTCAACTCCAAGTACAGCGTTTCTATATCTTTTGGATTATCCAATTTAAGATTGCCGGTAATGGAATCGATGAGTTCCTTGTCCCTTAGAGCCGCTTGATATTCCTCTGCGTTCCGAAAGCGCCTGCCCTCAACAGTCCATTCTAATTCCGCCATTCTATCTTCCTTTCTGATAAGTATTATGTCTATGTATCGGTTTACATATATATTTATTATTTTACTATATTTTCAGTTAATTTCAAGTCTTTTTCAGATTTTTATAACAAAATATTAGAAACAGCACGAATTTTGTGTGCTGCTTCTAATATTTATACAATTTATGGAATTATTTTACAGTGATTGTCATTGTCACCGCAGCCGGTTTTGACTCTGGGTCCGCATCCCTGAATGTCACCAGACACTTTACTTTATACTGGCCTTTCTTGATGCGGAGTCTGTCTCCTGCCAGATTAAAGCTCACTGTACCGTCTTTTTTGACATTGTTCACCAGCAGGAAGCTGTCTGCGTTGGTCTTGCTGCCTGTGTCAATCCGAATGCTTGTGATATCCTCCATGTCAATCTCGCTGTTTTTCAAAAGCAGCGTTGTGGTGTACCTGTTGCTGTTGCTTCTGTACAGACTGCATTTTGCAGGTGTAAACACAAGCTTTGGCAATTTATTGACGGGCTTAATCTTTACTGCGGAGTCAATCGTCAGCCTGTTTTTTAATGTAGACTGAATGTTTACGTTATAGGTATCCTTCACCGACATAAGTTTTCCATCGATGGCTTTTACCTCCACCTTATTGTCTGCATTGAGCGTTGCTGTGAAATACTGTGCATTTTCTCCGGTCACACGCACGCTCTCCACCGTGGAGTCTACCCCCGAAACCTTCGGTGTGTACACTACCGATGTATTTTCTCTGTCGATCAGATTGATCTTTCCCTTGGGCGATGCAAACTTGACTTTGGCACTGCCGATCTCTGTGAGCTTGATTGTGAGCACCGTCTTCTTGATCGTATATTTCTGGTCAGCCACTCTCACGGCTGCCCGAATCTCTAACTTGTAAGTTCCCGGCTTCACTGCGCCGCGCTTTCCTTCGTTTAAGCCCAGTTCAACTGCCTTAATACCCTGTGCACTTGGCACATCATCACAATATAGATATCCGTTGTCACCCATTAATTTTATAGCGGTTCCCGAAAATTGCAGTTCATCAATCCGAATGTCACTGTTATTGACAGATACAGGAACTTCGATCCTGCCATTGGCATTGATATTGGTCGCCATATTCAATGTAACCTGTTTTTGCCCCAGCACTAATGACAGCTTCTCCGGGGAGGTGATATAGGTAATCTTTCCTTTGGCGCTGACAGGCTGTGTCCATTCCGGGCTGTCTAACTGTGCTGTGTAGGACACGCTCTTTGTGCCAAGATATCCCAGTGTGATATTGTTATTCCTGCTGTTTAAGGTTGCGCCAATCCCGCTGTTCAGCGGCTTGATGATCTCAAACTTCATCGCACTGTCCAGTGGAAGCAGCTCTTTTGTCTTGGAATTTATGATGGTTACGTCGCCGGTTGTAACTCCCGGGCAAAGTACCATTCCTGTCATAGCCAGCGACGGCTTCTTGTTCTCTGTCGCAACCTTTACCTGCATGTTCTGCGGTTCTCTGTAATCCGTAAACCGGATCTCAAGCTGCACATTCAGGCTTGGCGACTTGGAGGAGAACTGGCTGGCAGTGCTGTTGTCCAAGCCCTTTGCCTCAAAACGAATGGTACTGCTGCTGCGGTCATACCTGCCTTCAAAACCGACATTCCCCTCCGCCCCTGTGATTTTGATGTTATCAATCTCGTCTTTGCTTGAAACCGTATAGACTGCCGCTGCATTTTTATAAAACAGATTCGCCTTATTTTTCACCTTTAGTGTCACCGCCGGCTTCGTGACCTCTGTCGTGACCTTCAATGTATAAGGATACTTGCCCTTTGCCGTGACGACTTCAAGTTTACAGTTCGTCACTGTTTTCTTGGTAGCCGCCAGCAGTGGCGCATTATCCTTTAAACGCAGCGTTGCAATGCCTTCTACTGGTTTATCTACGATAAAGTTCAGCGAATTTGCCTCGCCCTCAATCACATTGACACCAGTAATCGAATTACCATTCTGCTCTTGCAGGATAAAGTCTGTACCACTGATGCGGTATTTATTGATTGTGACACTGGCGGACTCAAGCACAGGCGCATAGTCCATAATATTCACGGTCAGCGTTCCCATACACTGCCCTTGGTCATCTGCGGTGGCTGTAATGTCTACGGTGCCTTCTTTTTTGACCGTAAGAATCACTGCGCCTTCCTCATTGACTCCGACCGTAGCGATATTCTTGTCACTCGTCTGCCAGTTAAACTTGATATTCTTTGCAGGTTTCCCGTTGATCGTCGCGACTGCCTCTAACTCGACAGAATACTTATTCTTCGCGTCCCTGACATCTCTCTGGTCGATGCCCATAAAGTCGTCGCTTTCCTTATATTCAAAGCCCTGTCCGCCTGCCCTGATCGGCTTTACCTTGACATGATTCACACAGTCTGTCAGCGGAACTTCGATCTGGAAATCTTGTGAAAACAGGTCAATATTTGTGCTGGTGCCGCCGTCAATTGCCAGTGTCAGGCTGAAATCAACGGTTCCGCCCTTTGTGTTCTCTGCCGCAGCAATGATCATGCTGCCCCACTCAAGTTTTTCCACCGATGCCAGATTGGTCTCCGATGTCTTGACACAGTTTTGTGTGAGTCTGCTTCGAAACTTCGGTGTATTGATGTCTGCACCGGTATACAGATAAGAAATCTTATACTCCTCCTTCTGTCCCCGGTTAATCAGCTTCCTTCCTGTCACCTCCACACCCGTGATGCGCGCAACTGCCACTGGAAGCCTCGCATCAAATGGCTGGTATCCTTCCTCTGTATAGGTCGCCCAGCAATACTGTAATTCGTCATTTACCGAGAGACTCTGGTCACCGTCCTTCCATTCCCAGCCCTTGGGCAGTTCGCAGTAAGACAATGCGCGGTCTACATTGTCAATATAGCTGACAATTCCAACCTCTTTAATCTTGATTTCCTTCTTGTCATACAATGGCAGTGTATCCGTAATGGTGATCGTGACTGCCACCGCATAGGTCGTTCCCTGCAAGTTCGCCCTCAGGACAGCAGTACCTGCTTTCAAAGCAGTGACTCTTGCAGTGGTATTGGTCAGCTTCCTTACAATCAGCACGGAAGGATCTGACGAGGTAAAATTCACAACCTGCGATGAGTCCTCCGCCGACATCGGAAGAATATACGCCTCTGCCTCAAAGGAATCACCGACTTTCATCCCGCGGTCCGCAGTATTGAGTGAGATTCCTGACGCATATCTTGTAACTGTGACAAACAGGCTCTTTGTCACGCCGTCCGCAATCACTGTGATACTGGATGTTCCAGTCTCTTTTGCTACCACCCGTTTTTTATTGGGATCTATGGTTTCTGTCCCAGTCGCCTCATCAACTTCTACATAATCCTCTAGTGCTATCACCTCGTCATCCGACACTTCAAAGACTGGCTTCTGCTTGTTGCCTGAAACCGTAATTACCGCAGTTTTTCCGCTTTCTGTGCCATCGACAAACAAAACATCACTGGATATCTTTACATCAAAATCATTGACAGTCTCCTCGCCCTTGTAGCCGATATTGACTCTCGCATAAGACCTTCCCCAGTTGCCACCATCATCGGACAGGGTCAGATCATACAGACGGTCTTTGTTCGCAAGGCTGTCATAAAATGCTTTTGTAAAATAATAGTAATTGCCCTCTACTGTCGAAGGAATCGTAAGTGTAGTGATGACCTCCGTCGTGTCCGTCGCATAGACTGTCAGTGTTGCAGGCAGTGCCACACTCTGAATATTCAGACCAATCATTCTGTTATTTGAAATCACTGGCAGTCCCTTGTTGGAGGTTATGGAGATTTTTTCTCCCTTTATCTCATCATCATAATATGACTTGCTTAGATCCGTCATCTTGACAGGCAGACCATACTCTTTATGTGTAATCAGCACATAATATTCCTTAAAAGCACTCGTTCTGCTCAAGCCCGTAATATTCATAAACAGGCTGTCTTTGTACCGCTCTGTCACAACCGCACTCGTCTCTACTGGATTGTTGTCATTGGTTCCCGTCAGCTTGATCTCAAAATCATCTGTTTCTGTACAGTTTGGCGTCTTGATATATACCTGAATCGTATTGTCATCGATCCACGAGAGAGAATAGGTATCCAGCACAAACTGGTCATACTCTGCGGCTATGACGGTAAATGTATAAGAGGTGTACGCGCTGCCATTTTTCGTGAGGGTAACAGTATGGCTCCCCGTGGACAGTTTCTGTGTGGGAATCCATACCTGAACACGTGTTCCCTTCCCTCCGTCCTCGCGCAGCCACTCGCTCGCATAGACTGCCACTTCATTGCTGTATCCGCTGATAGTTGCTTTTATGTCGTCACTTTTTATCCCTGACTCCGTCGTACAATAATAAAAATCATGCCATTCTGTATTTTGTGATATTACTTTGGCAGCCTCCCAGTGGTCTGTACTCGGCGCGCCCTGACTTACCATAAATTCTTTATAATATTTTTTGCCGTTTGCCGTAAGCTCTACACAGTATCTTTCGCCCCTTGTTAATTCCTTCTCTGGCGTGAGATATGCCAAACTCTCTGTCAGTGCTCTTGATGTAACAGTACTTACCTCATTATGCTGCTCCGTCGTATCCACAATTTTAAAGCTGACTGAATTTCCATTTAAATCTGTCGTGACACCGACCTCCACAGCCCCCACTGCACCATTGTACTCGGCATAATAGATTCCGCTCTCGAGCATTGCTTCAAATTCTGTCTGTGTAAAATCAATGTTGCCGATTCCAGTCCTCTTGACAAGCTTTACTTTAATATCTCTTCCTGCGGTACTCCATCCTCCTTCCTTTCGGAATTTGACAATGTACCCTGACTGCACTGTTTTATAGTCAACCCTTGTCGTAGACAACGGCGCCTTCGTCGCCACGTCCTCAAAGTCAAACCGCACTTGGGCAGGGCTAAAGCCCGAGCCCTGAATATACAGATATAACAAACCACTCGTATTGTCATAGTCTGTTCCCAGCGCACACTTGGTCACAACAGCTCTCGAGGATACCTCCACAATGTTTGGAATCATCCGTTCTTCACCCTTGTCATTCGTCAGACGGATGTCATAATTTCCTACTTCCAGCGCATTTTTCTCCGTGGTGAGAACCCATGTGGTTTTATTTAAAATATTATCAGAATACTCATATCCGTCTCCGATCCCTGTGTATCGCGGATCCTTCTTCTGCGGGACTGCTTTGCTTCGCTCCTCTCCTGAGAGCGCAACGATATCACCGTTTGACGCCGTAATTTTAACGGACTTAATATCATCTTTTACATTAAAAAATGCGACCTCTATGGAATCATCTGACGAGGCCAGAAAATACCGCTCTGCCTCTGTAAATACGTTGTCTACTTTTTCAATCTCAAACTCAATATCTCTGATTACCAAATACTGATTCTTTTTAGAACTGTTTGGATTGACATCCTTAAATTTGACACTCAGTCTATGTAATCCCTCAGAAAGATTTTTACTCCTCAGATCAATCCTGTAATAACCATTCTCTAATAAGTCATAGCCCACTTTTGCAGTGAGATCACTCTTATCAGGATCAACGGGTTCTTCATCGATATAAAGCTCAATATCGACATCTGTAGAATCTTCCGCCGGAATCTCACACCCTTCCATTTTCAGGAAAATCTCTTCTACCGATTCATAAAAATAATATTTTTTCTCTGTAACTACCGACAGCAGCTTATTGTAATCCGGCCGGTTCATCACCTCAGGCGGATCGGAAGGTGTGCTTGATGCTGACTCTGTAGGATTCGTATCCGTTGCCTCAAGCTCCATCAATTCCTCATCCGTCTCTGTCCACTCTGTCTCTTCAGATTCCCCGGATGTCTCAGCAGACTCCTCCACACTTGGCTCCTCCGGTGTCTCGGCAGACTCCTCAACACTTGGTTCCTCCGGTGTCTCGGCAGACTCCTCCACACTCGGTTCCTCCGGTGTTTCAACGGTCTGCGCAGCACTCGGCGCCTCGGCAGTTGCCGTTTCTTCTGTCTGCGTTCCCCCGAATGTCTCTGATGGCGTCTGCACAGTGTCTGTGCCCGCCAAATCCTCCGCTACACTTACAATGTCCGCATCCGTGCCCTGTTCTGAATCCTCTGACGCTGCCAAAACAGTCGTTCCAGCCTGCGTTTCCTCCTCTGTAGTATGCTGTTCTCCACTGTCCTCATACTGCACTGTCTCCTGAGCTTCAGTTGCCACCGCTTCTATAGGTACACTCTGAAATACCATCGCAGCACATAAGATTCCTGCCAGCAGTTTCCGCTTTAACTTAGTTGACCTCATATTTGAAATCCCCCTTATCCGTTTGTGTCTGACGCGTCACAAGCCTGTGGCGCATACACACCCATCTACATTATAGTATAGAAGTACATTATATACTATTATAGTATATTTTTCGTAAATACACAACGAGTTCTCTGAAAAAATTTTTTTGAATGATATTTTTCAGGAACACTTTCCGCCCCCGGTCATATAGTATAGAAAAAAGCTTCTTCGGAGGTACTCAACATGAGTGAATTATCAGCAAGCCATTGCGGATGCAATCAGACAAATAACGTTTCGGAGTGTGGCTGCGGCTGTGGCAACAACAGCGGATGCGGCAGTTGGATTTGGATTCTCCTGCTTCTGTGCTGCTGTGGCAGCAACAACGGATTTAGCGGCTTCGGTATGTCAAATGGCTGCGGATGCGGATGTGGCTGCGACAATGGATGCGGCAACAACGGCGGATGCGGCAGCTGGATCTGGATTCTCCTGCTTCTGTGCTGCTGTGGCGGCAACAACGGCGGCGGATGCGGATGCTGCTAAGTTCTATACTGGCACAAGTATAACTTATGGGGGTCCGTCTCAGCGGGCCCTCAATCATTGCCATATGGCATATTGAGCAGTATTTTTTCATATACATGATTAGATGGTCGGGAATGAATGGAGGTTTACTATGGACGACAACGATTATGTGATGGCATTCGACCATTTCTATACCACGAATCACATCCAGATCTTAAAGTCCCTTCTGCCTTTTATGGACAATGACAACTTCCGTATGCTGCCTGTCTTGATCAAATATATGGAATTAAAATATACACTGTCTATGATTGGCAAAGGGAATACAGGTTTATCAGGCGGTATCCACGCCAGCAGCATTGATGCAGAACCAAAAGCTGTTGACCCGTCAGAGAACCTTGAAAAAATATACAAGGCAATACACCGGTATCTCGCCCCCAGCGAGGAAAAAAGTTTTAACCAGATACTATCCGCCATGAAAACAATGAAAAATATGCGTGAAATGCAGCAGATGATGGAACTTTTCCAAAATCTGAATCCTGATCTGGGCGGCGGCATGGATATTGGCTCCATGATGGAAAACCTCAATCCGGGCAGTGAGAACACGGGTGGAATCAATCTCAATGAAATCATGGAAATGATGAAACTATTTGGAGGCAATGACAATGGAAAACAATAATGAATGGATGAATGACCCTGAACTGAAAAACATTGACAGGGCAAAACTTGATTTTCTGAATCAAATGTTTATACAGAGCACTTCGATCAACAGTACTGGAAGTCAGGCTGAACGGCAGAAAAAAATGATGGCATTCCTGCTCTCGCTTAGCAAACTGAGCAAGGAAAATAACATTTCCTTTCAAAAAGAAGAGGTTGAGCTGATTTTCTCTGTCCTGAAAAAACACTCAACCTCTGATGATATTGCTAAGATGCAGAAAATTTCTTCTTTTTTCCGTTCCCAGTGAGAATCAGAAGAACTCCTACTGAAAACATCGCACATACAATCAGCATACGATACTGTAAAGGATCTCCTGTCTTTGGCGTGGAGTCCTTTATATGCTGCGTTCCTTTGGGCGCACCCGTCATTGTCTTTTTCACAGTGGACGAGCCTGATGATGCGCTCTGGCGAACAGGTGTTGTCTTGTTCTGCGTCACTGCTGCGGGCTGTGTCGCAGATGCGGACTGGGATGCTGACGCGGGCTGCCTTGCCGTCTCAGGCTGGGATGCTGGCGCGGACTGCCTTGTCGTCTCAGGCTGGGATGCCGGCGCGGGCTGTGCTTCCGCTGCGGGCTGTACTACAGGAGCAGACGGCGAAACGACTACCGGCTGTGTTCCGGCGGAAGGCTGCTGTACCCCCGTGGTGGCTGCTGTACTTGTGCCGCCCGCCCCGAGTGTGATTGTCCCCTTTGACGTTGTATCTGGACTGGCTGCCGCCCCTGTCTGCTTTGCGGTGCCTGCACTGCCTGCACTGCCTGCACTGCCTGATATGGCTGCTCCCAGCTTAATGCTTCCCGTCTCCGCAGTTGTCACAACAGAACTGTCTGAATCCTTGGACGTGCCACTGTCCTTGTACACCAGATGGGTATACTGGTTTGCCAGCTCCTTCGCTTTATTTTTTGCCTGTTCTGTTTTTCCAGTGACTGTGATGTCCTTCGATATATTTTTCACGCCGCTAAATGCATTTTCCCTGATATCTGTGATCTTGTCCGGCAGTGTAACCGTTGAGATACTGCCCATGCTCGCAAACGCATCCTTTGCGATTACCGTGACTGTATTTGGTATTGTGACATCTGCCACACTTCCGCTGTATTTATATAGTACATTGTCAGAGGCATTCATTGTAAATCCAGATGAGGTATAGTACCACCGTTTATATAACGTCAAATCTCCTTTTACTGTTGTCTCTGAATAAATATTCGTGCATTCCTTGTCTGTATACCAATTCGAATCTGTCGAATAATTCGAATACTTAAAGCTTGCCGATGAACTACTCTTGGGGTAATCTGACGAAGAGATCCCTTTTCCCACTGCAATCTTTTTGGTCAGGCTTGGCGTATCTGTGTACGTTTTTCCGTCATAAGTACCTGTATACCCGCCACCGTTCATGTGAAACACAACAGTATTGCTCTTTCCCTCAAAGTGCGCGTAGAGTGTGATATCTTGTGTCACGGGTTTTCCCCATGCCTTGTATGCGGATTTGGTATCTTCCTTGCTCGTGTACCAGCCCTTGAAGGTCTTATTTTTGACAGACGGCTTCTTTGTCGGTTTTACCAGATTCTCATCCTCATAAATCTTTTGTTTCTCTGGAATATTGGCAGCGCTCTCATTTCCCTCTGTCGTACTGTAGGTCACGGTAAAATACGCTCTCTCCGCCCGGTCCCACTTTGCATAAATTGTTGTATCCTGCTCTATCGTATCATTAGCAAAATCCCATTCCTTTGTGCAGACATTATCTTTGTACCAGCCTTTGAAGGTATAGATGGTTTCCTTTTTCCCATCATCTTTTGTGACTGTGTAGCTGCCGATTCTCAAAATCTGCGGCTGACTGCCATCCACAGACACCAGTTCAGAAACTGTCCTGCCGCTGCGTACCTGCCGCTTCTCACCCGCGACATCTGATATGCCCGTATCAAAGGTGACGGTATATGTCTGGTCTGGCTCTATTATGATAACTGAAGAGGATTCATTGGTTGAACTTTCTTCCGGTGTACTTGCTTCGGGCTGGCTTGCTGGCTCGCTCACCGAGGTGCTTTCTTCGGGCTTATTTTCTTCTGACTGGCTCACCGAGGTGCTTTCATTCGTTTTGTCCTCCGATGGTTTGCTTTCATTCGAATTGCTTTCCACAGGTTTGCTTGCCGACTCGCTCGCCGAAGCACTTTCATTCGAATTGCTTTCTGATGGTTTGCTCTCGTCTAGCTTACTCGCTTCGGGCTGGCTCTCTGTATTTCCTGCGCCTTCTGTGCTCTCTGGCGCTTCTTCCTTTGGCGTATCGCTCAGATTTTGGATTCCTGCAATCTGCTCTGTTTTTTCCGCATCAAGATATTCACTGTACACAAGCTGGTCATATTCCGCATCCAGCTGCTTTCCATATGCTTTTGAAGCCTCTGTTCCTGCGTCATAGATATAGATGATGCTGCCATCTCTCACGCCAGAGAACGCATTTTTCTCAATTGTTTTGATTCCCGCAGGAAGTGTGATCGCCCTCACTTCCCCTAGCTGGTCAAATGCCCCCTCTGCAATCGTAGACACGGACTGCGGTATCACGACGTTTTTATCTTCACCGTCATAATGATATAATATTGTTCCATCGGCACTGATATGAAATCCCTTGTCTGCCAAGGTGGTTCCATCCGAGGTAATATTGTACCACTTCTTATATAAAGTAGTGCTCTTTGTCACCTGACTGTCTGTATTATATTTGTTCAGACATGCCTGATCTGTATACCAGATGCCCGGCTCTGTCTTATATCCCGCATAAGAAGCCAGCTTATCATCTGGAAAACTATCAATGGACTTGCCGTCATCAATTACAAGAACAGGTGTCTTTTCCTGAAAACTGTATCCATTGTAAATTCCGCGGAAGGTTCCCCCATTCATGCTGAAGGTCACGACATGCGCCGAGGTGTCATCAACCTGCAAATCTTCGTCTGTCATTTCCCTCACGATCTCCGCCTGCGCTTCTGGCATGGGCACCTGTGATATCACGATTGCGAGAATCATGAGAGACACGCCTAAAATGTTTTTTAATCTCCGATACATACTAATCCCCTCTTATCTTCATGTATTTCTGATTCTATTTATCAATCACGATACTTTTTTTGCAACCAGCACAAAACGTCCATCTTCCTTGTAATTATCACAGGTAGACAAAATCAGGCAGGTATCGCCATATTCCAAAGTCTCCTCTGTCGTGTAGATGGCATTGCCCAGCACATTTTCCCGAAATACATTAAAATTTTCCTCTGTGCTGGTATCAATCGCATCATAGTATCGAAAAACATCCTCATCCTCATATGCCACACCGCTCAGCATCGCCGCCACAACCCGGTATTCACTCTCCTCATATAAGGTATCGAAACGGATTGTCCTGTGTTCATCACAGAACGTTTTCTCTTTATAATTCTTGAGCGTGCCGAACATAACGCCCGTTCTCATATTATGGCCATATATGATAAAATTCTGTGGTACGCCCGCTGTATTCTCAATATCATTCCGGTAATCGAGAATCAACAGACCATTCTTATCATGCTGCTGCTCAAAATTTTTATCAAGATAATAGTTGTTATCCCCGCTTCTTGTCATGACTGGATAGTCGATCTTGGTGCCCGGTATCCTGAGCCATCCTGTAAAATCTGGATTCTCCTCATACAATTGTGTAAATTTCGGAAGCATCACTGCCGTTTCTTTGCTTTGCTCCTCAGACAGCACAGGCTCCTGCTGTGCTGTCTGGACTGCGGCGTCCTGCTTTTCTGCTGTCGTCTGATGCTGTGTATTTAATTGCCCGCTGTCTGTCTCGGATGTATCAAGGATTTTTGCCTGTAGCTTCTTTGTCTGGTAATTTGTTCTCAGATCCATCAACAAATTCCAATTGATACACACAATACACGAGATCAGCACAACTGCCGAGACAACACATGCTATTTTCCGATTGATTGATAACAATTGTTTTCTATTTTGTTTCTTTTGTCTTTTCCGCTGAATTGCCCTGTCAATCTGCTGTCGCTGTGCATCTGTCATACTTTCATACAGACTGGACAGAAAATTCTCTCCGGTTTCGCTCTGGAAACATATGTTATCTTTCTTGATTTTATAGTAGATTTCCTGCGCCTGATGCATCGTCATCTTTTTTTTGCCGGATATGCCATGTGTCAATTGACTGATCAACTGCAAATCATGCTCTACTGCTTTTGGGTCGTAACCAGTGCTGTAGCTGTTATACATTTCCCTGTAATTCCCCATTGTTCACACCTACTGTATACTTTTTATGTAACCCTTAAACATTACTAATATAACACAAAAAAAGGAAATTGTATAGACAATTTCCAAAATTTATTTTGCTTTTTTGCCCTCCTATATTCGATACAGAAAATATCAGATTGAAATTCCTATGAGTTTATGTTAATATTTATTCGGACTATCAAGATGGTAGGCGGTTAGCCCTCCCCGGAGGGACTGTGACCCTCCGTTTACATAGAAACCTGCTTGCAGGAATCTGGGAAAGGAGGGCAATGTGGATGTTAACGATAGAAGGATTGATTTCAGTGCTCGGATTATGTCTGACCTGCTTCGGTCTTGGTTATGCCATGGGCAATAAAGATAATAACCATACACAGAAATAACCGCCCCAGTCTGCAAAACGAAGCGGTTATACTGCATATATGTTTCGGGCTAGCCGTCTATCGGTAGTTCCATGAAAGACATTTGTTGAAGCAAATGTCTTTCTTTATATTTAATATATCACAAGGAGAAGGAGATTTCAACCTTCATTTTTGCCTGCACCCATAACATCTTACACAAATCCGGTGCATACGGCGCCAGCAGAATCACAAATCTGCGGCAGCATTCCGCGATATCAGGATTGAAATGCGGTTCCGCTTCCTGCGGCGTCTCATATTCTGCCTTGCTATGCGGCACAGCCGCCGCAACCGCTTGGTTGTGGAGTGTATTTATAATATCACCTGTTTTTAATTCTTTCTGAAAAAGCTTCAGCAGTTCCATCAGCGCCGCCACAATATGATGACGGTTTGGCAGGGTATTTCCGCGGAGAATACATTTTCTGATTTGGGCATCTGTTGCTTCCAGTGCCGCTTCAAGCCTTCGCACGCTCTGAATCGGAAAGTTTTCCTCATGATAATGGCCACTCCTGTTCCACAGAGCAGCAGCAAGAATCATCCTTCTGGTTCTGCCAAGAAACTTGTAGATGCCCTCTAGCGCCCCTTCCTGCCAGCTATCATAATACGGCGCGTCGTTCTCCTTTGGTGTCTGTTCAAATAACAGGTATAATCTTAGACAGTCTGTGCCGTAATCCATCACCAAATCATCATCAAAAACACGCGCGCCTGTCTCGTCAAGCCATTGGAGTAAAGACTGTCCGCACGAGTCTGTGCACGCAAAACTGTCGGGGATTTCACACCCCGACAATCTTTTTGCATGATATTCAATTTCCCTATGGTTCATAGGAGTCAAAATATCTTTGAACATATTCGTTTCCGCACAATCGTTTAGTTTTTTACTACAATATTCAGGATTCTGCCCTTTACATAGATTTCCTTCACAATGTTCTTGCCCGCTGTGAGCTCTGCAATCGCTGGAATAACATGTGCTTTTTCTTTGACAGAAGCCTCGTCCTCGTCGAGGCCGACCATCAGTGTCGCCTTCACCTTGCCATTGATCTGCACGGCAATCTCCACCGTGGACTCCACCGTCTTTGCCTCGTCATACTCCGGCCACTTCTGCTGGTAAGCCCTGCCATTGCCAAAGTACATCTCCCAAAGCTCCTCTGTCATGTGTGGCGCTACAGGATTCAGCAGTAATATGAGCGTCGCATACTCAGCCTTTGTGATACTGTTTGCCTTATAAAAATCATTGACCAGCGCCATCATTGCCGCAATCGCCGTGTTGAATTTCAATCCCTCAAAATCGTTGGAAACTTTCTTGATGGTCTGATGAATTTTTGTCTCCATCTCCGGGCGGTAGCCGTCGCCGTCCGTCATCATATCCTGAAGCTTCCAGACACGGTCAAGAAACCGTCGGCATCCTTTCACGCCCTCCATACTCCATGCGGCGCTCAGGTCAAACGCACCGATAAACATTTCATAGGTCCTGAGTGTGTCTGCGCCAAACTCATCCACCACATCATCGGGATTGACGACATTGCCTCTTGACTTGGACATCTTTTCGCCGTTCTCGCCAAGAATCATGCCATGCGAAGTACGTTTTTTGTAGGGCTCGTCACAGGGCACCAAGTTCTGGTCATAGAGGAACTTATGCCAGAATCTTGAGTAGAGCAGATGCAGTGTCGTGTGCTCCATTCCACCGTTATACCAGTCCACCGGCATCCAGTAGTCAAGCGCTTCCTTTGACGCAAACTCCTTGTCATTGTCCGGGTCGATGTAGCGCAGGAAATACCATGAAGACCCCGCCCACTGCGGCATGGTATCCGTCTCACGCTCCGCCTTGCCGCCGCACTTAGGACAGGTCGTCTCCACCCAGTCGCGCATTGCCGCAAGCGGCGACTCGCCGGTATCCGTGGGCATATAGCTCTCCACCTCGGGAAGCTTTAACGGCAGCTCGCTCTCATCAAGTGGGACATATCCGCAGCATGGACATTTTACAATGGGAATCGGCTCACCCCAATAACGCTGGCGGGAAAATACCCAGTCGCGGAGCTTGAAATTCACCTTTTTATGACCAATGCCCTTTTCTTCGAGCCACTTTGTGATTGCTTCCTTGGCATCCTTTACTTCCATTCCGTTCAGAAAATCAGAATTGCAGAGTTTTCCTGTCGCAACATCTGTAAATGCCTCATTCTGGACATCACCGCCCGCAACCACTTCTATAATCGGAAGTCCAAATTTCTTTGCAAAATCCCAGTCCCTCGTATCATGTGCCGGTACTGCCATGATTGCACCTGTTCCATAGGACATTAATACATAATCCGAAACCCACACTGGAATTTCTTTATTATTGACAGGATTGATTGCCGAAATCCCATTGATACACACACCGGTCTTATCCTTGGCAAGCTCTGTCCGCTCGAAGTCAGATTTTTTGGATGCCTGCTCACGGTAAGCGGCAATCTCATCATAGTTTCCGATTTCAGCCTTATATTTTTCAATCAAAGGATGCTCTGGGGAAATAACCATGTAGGTCGCGCCAAACAATGTATCTGGTCTTGTCGTATAGATTAAGAGGGTCTCGTCCTTGTCCTTAATCTTAAACTCCACCTCAGCGCCCTCAGAACGTCCTATCCAATTTTTCTGGGAAACCTTGACCTTCTCAATATAATCCACATGGTCAAGCCCTTCAATTAATTTGTCAGCGTAATCCGTGATTTTGAGCATCCACTGGGACTGCATCTTACGGATGACCTCAGAACCGCAGCGCTCACACACGCCATTTACAACCTCCTCATTGGCAAGACCAACCTTGCACGAGGTACAGAAGTTAATCGGCATCTCGCTCTTGTAGGCAAGCCCTTTCTTGAAAAGCTGCAAGAAAATCCACTGCGTCCACTTGTAGTAATTTTCATCGGTAGTATTCACTTCTTTTGACCAGTCAAAAGAATAGCCAAGTGCCTTTAACTGGTTCTTGAAATGCTCCACATTATTCTTTGTCACAATCTTTGGGTGAATCTTGTTTTTGATCGCGTAGTTTTCTGTTGGAAGTCCGAACGCGTCCCATCCCATCGGAAACAGCACGTTATAGCCCTGCATTCTGCGCTTTCTCGACACGATATCCATCGCCGTGTATGGTCTGGGATGCCCTACGTGAAGCCCCTGCCCGGACGGATACGGAAACTCTACCAGCGCATAGTACTTTGGCTTGGTCTTGTCCACACCGACCTTGAAGGCTTCCTCCTTGTCCCATATATCTTGCCATTTTTTCTCAATGTCCTTTGGAGAATACTCTTTGCTCATCTCTTTTTTACTCCTTTTCGTCCCCTTTTATCACAAAGGGGCTTATATTCTTATATTTTCGATGCGAAATACTCATGTGTTATTGTATCGCAATCGCTTTTAGATTGCAAGTTTTTATCAGATATGTTTTTCATTTCACAGCCGCATTCCTGTTGCACCGGAAGCTACTCTTTTATATAATTCAAATTTTTTCTTTGCATAGCTGAAATATCTGTCAAAGCGTATATATCTTCATAATGCCAGTCATCACACTCATCAAAATATATCTGTTCTTTCCGCTTCTTAAATATGCGAAAAGGTCTACTGGCAGAGTTCGCTCTTTTTATCAGTATCAAATTCCGCTCTGTTGACAACACTGTTTCAAGTGTTCTTCGCGTTGTTTTTCCGCTAATTGTGCCGCATCTAAATCAGAGCATTTGCATTGATATACTCCATTGGCGGCTTTAACAATTGGGTAAATGTACTTTTTCCAGAACCGTTCGGACCAGCAAAAATAACAATTTCAGGTTTTCTTTGAAATTCGCTCACTATAGCGCTCCTTTCTCATCCTTCTTCCTATTTCTTTCCTTGTTCCATCATCATTTTCCTGATATATAATCTGACTCTGCCTGTCATATACAACAATCGGAACTCCTAACGCTCTATTTTTCTCTAATTCTATTCTTACCGCTTCATTCGCACGTCTAATAACTGCTTCGTCTGAAATATAATCTTCTCGTTTCATAGACTGCTCCCTTCTTTTTCAATAATTCGCCTCAATATGCACCTCACTCTATATCAATCCACAGCCGCATTCCTGTTGCGCCGATGGAGAATCCCAGCTTTTCGTAAAAAGGTTCTTTCCCTTTCACAGATGTCAAACCTACTTCTATCTTCGTGCCCGGAATGGCTGTGCTTCTGATATAAGCCAGAAGCCTGTTCACAATGCTCTTTCCAATTCCTTTTCCTTGATATTCTGGCAAAACAATAATGTCCTGCAAATACCAATACATCGCCCCGTCACCGACAAGCCTTCCCATCCCGACTGTTTTTCCATTGCATACTGCTGATACATGAAATAATCCATTTTTGAGCGCTTTTTCAACTTGATCTAAGGGTCTGTCCAGCATTCCAACTGCTGCTTTTAACTGAATAAAGTCTTCTGCACGCAATACATTTTCCACTAATTCATATTGTAGTTCTTCCATATTTTCAGACAATCCCTCAACGCTCTCAAGAAGCTGCACTACATAATATAACTTATCTTCGGGCATACGGCAAATCAAATCAATTGCTCTCTCTTTCATCACAGTCATAAAACTTTCCTCTTTCCATTCAATCTTTTTACAAAAACACCATATGCAATATCTTCTATTTCACGCTATTCACAGAATCACATTGCTTCCTGTGCATTTTTAAACATACTTCAACACGCTATGAGACGATTCAGTTCCCTAATTTTATATCCAACATCTTCCGGGCAATGTGCATCCGATGAAAGAATGATTTTCACATGATTCTTTTTTAATATTCTAAGCAGTTCTTCATCCATACCAAGCGAAGCCGTTTCGGGACACCTCCTTGCGGCTCCGCTGTTTTGATCTGCATACATATTACTTTCTGAGAGTGCCTGAGCCAGACGCTCATAGTAATCTGACAGTGAATATGAAGGTTTATGCCCGAATAGCTTGATTGCATCTGGATGGCCAATCCCGTCAAAGATTCTGCTCTTTGCCAGCGAAATAGAATCCTCAAAATATCTGTGATATATTTTATCGACATCCAGTCCCACCCAATGCTCCGCCTTATGATCGAAAGCAAAATGATCTACAAAATGAATGCTTCCCAGCAAAAAATCAAAGCCTTTATCCTTTGTCTGTTCAGAAATAAAGCTTTCAAACTCTCTGAAATAGCATATTTCAAGCCCGAACTTGATTTCTACTGGAAACTGCTCGTGTCTGACTTGTTCCATAAGGGCCAAATAGTCCGCGAGTTTATGCACCCCTGCATTTCTGTGAAACCATGCATTCACGTATTCACTGTATGCACACACAGCGTCATACATTGGCACAAACTCCTCAAATCTATAACAATGCTCCAGCAGGCGTATCTCATCAATCCCCATTTCAACTGCTCTGCTTACAAATTGATTGATCCAGTCAAGCGTGTATGCTCCCCGTTCAATATGGATATGCCCGTCTATCATTTTCTCCCTCCTGCGCAGATAAGGAACTATATTACTGTACCTTTATCAAAAATCCTTCATAAATTCCAACCGGTACATCTTCACCAAAAGAATATTCTTCCATTGTCTCTTTTTCAAATCTATATACCATCACTATTTCTTTTGTCGGATCAACGATCCAATACTCCCGAACTCCTACCGCTTGATATTTGAACAATTTCTTAAAATAATCCATCTCCTTATTTCCCGGCGAAATAATTTCTACTATCCAGTCTGGAGCACCATTACATCCCTTGTCTGTAATTTTATCTTTATCACAAATAACAGATATATCTGGCTCTACATAATTTTTATCATCCTTATTCAAATATACAGCAAACGGAGCTGGAAACACCTCACATTCACCCTTATTTTCTCTAATATACAAATTAATTTCCGTATTGATAAAGTTTAACAGTCTTTGGTGTCTTGTACTTGGTGGAGCCATATAATAAATTTTTCCATCAATCAGTTCCGCTCTCTCTCCATCCGGCAATGCATAAATATCTTCTATTGTGTAAGATTCCAATTTTCTTGCCACATCCATCTAATCCCCTCCTTCTATTATTCTTAGTTCTCCAATCATTCCTCCCAATTTCACAGCCGCTTCATCTCCACCGCCTTGATAATCAGCTCTGCGCACTGTGTCTTGGTAAAAGTACCGGAATCGAGCGAGAGGGTGTAGTTCTCGACTTTTCCCCACTCCTGCTGTGTGAAATACCGGTGGTATGTGGCTCTTGAGCGGTCTTTTTGCTCGAGTTCCTTCTGAATGCGTTCCGCCTGATCGGTCACGCCCTCGTGGCGCTGGACCCGCTTCACACGATGCGCCATGCTTGCGTGGATAAATACATGAAAAGCGTCTTCGCGCGCTCTGAGAATATAGTCCGCGCCGCGTCCGACAATCACGCAGTTTCCTTTCTCTGCAATGTTCCTGATCACTTTTTCCTGTGCCTTCCTGATTTCCTCATAGGGAACATCCGCTTTCCTATAGTGCGGCACAAAGCCGCTCTTCATGTCGATATAATCCTGATCGGACATATTTTCCCCATTTTCCAGAATCAGTTTCTCGTCTATCCCCATGGTGCCTGCCACGGATGCCACGATTTCCTTGTCATAAAATTCATATCCTAGTTTCTCTGCCAAAAGCCTGCCTACGGTGTGCCCGCCGCTTCCTGTCTGTCTGCTGATTGTGATGATCATGCCTGCCGCCTCCTGTTCCATGACGAAAATTTTTTGTAATTATACACACAGCCGCACAAAGGAAAATTGCCGCTTAGTATATTTTACCCCATATAAAAACGGTTGTCTATCACTTTGTCCCGCCAGCCTTAAAATTATAGACCGGCTTGATGACCTTTTCAATGGTCACAGTCTCTCCAATCACGCCCATCATATCCTCAATTTTCCGATATGCAAACGGCGATTCGTCCAAGGTGTCTTTATTGATGCAGATAGAATAAATTCCCTCCATTGCCTTCTTAAACTCAGAAACCGTGTGATGCTCCTTCACCTCGGAGCGTTTGTAGACCCGCCCTGAGCCATGTGGTGCCGATTCGTTCCAGTCCGCATTGCCAAGCCCTGTTCCCAAAATGATTCCATCGCGCATATTCATTGGAATGATCACCTGCTCCCCAGCCCCCGCACGGATTGCACCTTTTCTCAGAATCGGTGTCCCGCCCGAAAAATCAATATAATTGTGAATACAGGTATAGCTGTCCAGCACTTTCCATTTCATGCCGCGCACAATCTCATCAACCATTGCCTCCCTGTTGAGCCGCGCAAACTCCTGCACAATCTCCAAGTCATGCAGATAGTCCTCGAGCAATGCTCCTTCCAGACAGGTCAAATCATATGGCGCATGTCCCTGTTTTTTCATCTGGGATGCTTTTTGTCCTTCTTTCAGATAGTATTCTGTCACTTCCATTCCGAGGTGACGGCTGCCGGAATGAATCACAAGGTAGAGCGCTCCTTCACTGTCTTTGTCCACTTCAATGAAGTGATTGCCGCCGCCAAGTGTTCCGATGCTGTGCTCTGCCTTTGTCTCCTCAACTGCCTTGCAGCAGCGCAGCCTGCGAAGCGCTGCCCTGTCACTGAGTTTGTGGCACGTCTTTCTGACTGCGCCTCCAACGGGAACATTGTCGCGAATCACGGTATCCAGCTTCTGGCACTCAAGATGTTTTGCTTTCACTTTGGCAAGCGTCATACCGCAGCCGATATCCACGCCGACCAGATTCGGCATCAGTGAATCCCCCACAGTCATTGTCAATCCAATGGTGCCTACTTTTCCGGGGTGGACGTCTGGCATAACACGAATCTTACTGCCTGCGGTGCTTGGATGGTCACAGATCATCTGAAGCTGCTTGCGCGCATACTCATCCATCGCGTACTGTTCATTTTCTGTCGTGTAAACAATTGCATTTGTGTATTTTCCGTATATTGTAATCATAAAATCTCTTTACCCTTCTATCTTATTTTCTATCTTAGTTTTATATACTTTTGTGGATTTCCTCTGTATCCTCCATCCTGCCAGAATCAAATGACAGGCAGAAAAAAAACACCCTGATAAAGGTGTTTTTCCAAAAAAGCTCGAGATTTCGTACAAATACAAATTAATACAAAAATACTCTTTCAAAACTGCGCAAAATCTGCATCAGTTCTTGATAACACTCTGAGGAGAACCACACCCTGCCTGTCAGTTATGAAATTCTGTAGGTTTTCTGTTAAGTGCTGCATGTTGTCCTCCTTATCGAGCTTGTTGTTAACGGTTACCGTTTTCACAGAGTTCGTGCTCTCTGCTTTTTAATCCTATTTACCAGCAGTGTCCATGATGTCCGCTTCTGTGATGTCTGCTTCCATGACAGCCATAATAATAATTGGCGTCGTATGTAACGGCTGGCGCGGTGTATGTCACTGTGGGTGCTGGCGCTGCATAAGTGACTGCGGCTGTGCTGGGCACTGCTGCCGTACCTGCGGCACCATCTAATGTTGTCTCTGCCGGAACTGGCTTGCCATGGTCATGACAGTGGTCACAGACACCATCCTCGTCTGCATCTACAAAAAAGTCGCAGATGCCATCTGTGTTTGTATCTGTATAGCAGTGAAAATCACAGATGCCATCGCCATCCTCATCTACAAAATAATGGTTTCCGCAGATTCCGTCACCATCTGTATCCATAAAGCATTCCCCTAGATTGCATCCTCCGATATGACAGGTCTCAACCTCCTCTGCGGCATGAACGGAAAGCGCTGGAGCGAACACGACTGCACAGGCAAGTCCCATAGCCAACAATTTCTTCATATCCAAATACCTCCAAAAATTTAGAAAATCCCCTGCTTTTCTTTACCATAGCACATTTGGCAGGCTTTTTCAAGCAATATCTGATGGTTTCTTGCAGATTCTGTAGCAGTCCCTTTTATTCAATGCGAATCTCCCCTTTTGCGTTCTCATCATCCAAAATGATCTCGCCAACTTCAGGCACCACAATCGTCCCGGACAGAGGATTCTTAATGCTGAGCACAGGCGTTGTAATCCTTGCCTCCACCTCAGACTTTTCAAAACAGAGGTCTGTCTCTAACATCTCGCAGTCGGTCAATTTCAGATTTTTGCAGTAACAAAGCGGCTGTGTGCCAATGATTTTACAGTTTTCAAAGGTAAGTCCGTCCGCGTACCATGCAAGATACTCTCCCTTCACGACACTGTTTCGCACCACGACATTCTCACCATGCCAGAAAGCGTCCTTGGTATCAAAAGTACAGTTCTCAAACACTGCATTTTTTATGTACTGGAACGAATATTTGCCTTTCAATGTGACGTTCCTGAACACCATATCCTCTGAGCGCATCATAAAATATTCGCTCTCCGCCGCAGAGTCTGTCATTTCGATCTTTTTCACCGACCAGCCAAACTCGGGTGATACTATGTCACAGTCACGAATCACCACGTCACTGCACTCCCGAAACGCCTTAATCCCGTGCATCTTCGTACCTGTCACTGTGACATGATCTGAATACCAGAGGGCGGCGCGGCACAGCGCTGTCATCTTAGAGTCGTGAATCTCCAGACCATGCACATGCCAAAATGGATAGCGCAGGTTAAAGAAACATCGGTTTACCTGTACGTTCGATGATTCCTTCACTGCACTCTCTCCATCTGCCGGGCCGTCAAAAGAGCAGTCATTTATGATGATACCCTTGCTTCCATACAGCGCCCGCTCCTCATCCAGCGTCTGTTTTTCAATTACTGTCATTTGATCTCATCTCCATTTTCAAAATTTTGGTATACTTTAGTATAAACGCTTTGTCGGAAAATGGCAAATAAAATGTGACATCTGACACATTCTGTGTTATGATGTTCTATATAGTTTTATACAAAGTCTAACGGAGGTACATAACATGGCATTCAAATATAACCTGTCAGTTCATGAACTAATGAACTTTTTCTGCGAGCAGGAGTATGAAGGATTTACCGAGCAGGAGCTCAGGGCTGTCGAGCACAGAATCGGCGTAAAACTGCCGCCGGCTTACCGCAGTTTTTTATTAAAATATGGAGGAAATGGCATCTACGATGCCTGTGACAGCCTTTTTAACCTCTTGGAGGATATCATGACCTCCTACCAGATCATTGATGACATCATAGACAATTTGGAGGAGGATTTTAAAGATGCCGTAGAAGACGGGAATGAGGAGGAATATGCAGACAATCCATATTTCAGCCTGTGGCAGCTGCCAAAGGAAGAATGGCATACCATTACGCAAAACTATGTGCTGATAGGATGCGACCCCGAAGGCATCGTCTACGAAGGATATCTGCTTGAGGATTTGCTTGCGGGAAATCCTGATCCTCCTTTGTATCTTAGCTGCGATGATGATTTCATTGAATACAAAAAGTGGACAGACAGCACGGAACCGTTTCTGATCGAAATGATTGGTGAGACCGTATTTGGACACTACAATTGTGATTCCTATGACAGTGACCGCATAGCCTCCGGCAGCAAAGCTTCTATCAAAGAACTTTTTGCCCATATCGATGCAGATATAGATGACAGTCAGTTAAATGTATATGGGCACATTGGCACTTGTTTTGATACTGTAAATGAAGCCGTATACTTTTATTTTGAGTACAAACGTTTTCAGAGGGTGATTCGTGCCACCAAAGAGGATATGTTCTGAAAATCAGGTATAATACTGCGCCTGTGCGTTCCATAACGCTGCATATTTCCCGTCTGTCTGTGCGGCAAGCTCTCTGTGCGTCCCTTGCTGTACTACTTCTCCCTCGTGGAATACAATAATCTGGTCACAAAATTTGCAGGAGGACAGACGGTGGCTGATAAAAACTGCTGTCCTGCCGCCGACAATCTCATGAAACGCTTCATACACCTCTGCTTCCGCTACGGGGTCAAGCGCTGCCGTCGGCTCATCAAGAATGATAAACGGCGCATTCCTGTAGACCGCACGGGCAAGCGCAATCTTCTGCGCCTCACCGCCAGACGGCGCTATACCGCCAGATTCAAAATCCTTATACAGACTGGTCTCAATGCCGTCTGGCATCTGCATAAGGCGCGCCCTGAACCCGACCTGATTCAAACTTGCCACAATGCGTTTCGCATCATACGCTGTCCTTGCTGCCACATTCTGCGCAAGGCTGAAAGCAAACAGCCTGAAATCCTGAAAGACCACTGAAAAGATCGAAAGATATTCGTGATATGCGTACTTTCGGATATCAATTCCATTGAGCAGTATCACCCCCTCACTTGGATCATATAGCCTGCAAAGCAGTTTAACAAATGTGGTTTTTCCCGAACCATTCATGCCCACGATGGCAAACCGTTTCCCCACTTGAAATTTCAGCGAGACATTTTTTAACACATCCTGCTTCGTTCCGGGATAATGGAAGCTCACATTGCGAAACTCGATTTCGTATTCATAGTCACCGCCATCACAGAGCGAACGCTTTTCCACTGGAATCGTCCCTTGAACCTTTTTGCCCGGAATATCGAGATAGTCAAACAGTGCACTCAAATACCCACAGTAGACCGCATTGTCAGCCAGCATAAAGTTCAGCTCCTGCATACCGTCTCCAAGCCTAGCTAAAGCAGAGACATACTGTACAATGCTCCCCACACCAAACGCCCCATAAAAGGCTTTGATGACCACAAACAGATAACACGCCGCATTCACCAGCCCTGTCAGAAGACGCGCAAGCGCTGGATATACTGCCATCTGAAAAATTACCTTGTCATCCTCTGCATCCTTTTTAGACATTCTGTCAAGCATCCGCTCCGCAACGGCATTCTGCCTGTAAATGCGCACATCCATCGCCCTGTCCATATTCATGTACAGTTCCTTTCCAAAAAAATCATAAGAGCGGTTGAACCAGACGGTATCCCTGCACCACCGCACAAACACGTCATTCTCCTTGACGTATGCCTTGAAATGGCACACCCCGCCCAGCATGATACAGCCAATCAGAAGGACACCCCAGCCCCAGCCGTCCATTACCGCGCTTCCCGTTTTTGCCGTGAACAGGGTGTAGGTCATCGCGATTGCGGCAGCAATACTGACTACTGACCGAACCAGTGTGGAAGTGCCCCACACAAGCTGCGCCAAACCATTTCCAAACATGAATAGATTCTCCTGCGCCTGCTGCTTCTGGTGGCGAATCCCGGCATTTTCCAAATCCACATAGTCCATAGACATTTGTTTATCAGCAAAGATTTTTCCAAACCAGCTCCACATCTGTGATTCTTTCTCACTGCATACCCGGCTCAGGACCCCACACAAGACCACACAGGCAAAATGAATACATACTACACATGCCACATAGAGCACAATCATCTTGATTCTGCGCTGTTTGGACAGTTCATTGAGAATCTGCGCAGAAAACCAAATCGCTGTAAACGGCTGTAAGGTATTGATCAGTTCACACAGCGCCCTGCCCTGTACAAGCCCCGGACAATACTGGCGCAAAATCCGAAAACCGCGCATTGTCACCTCAAACCGTCTGCGCAGCGACATTTGATTCTTTCTTTTCTTCATTGACTTCCTCTTTCCGGTAATAGTCTGCCTGTATCTCAAACAGTCTGTAATACTTTCCTCTTCGTGCAATCAACTGCGCATGCGTTCCCTCCTCGCTCACCTGTCCATTTTCGATCAAAAGAATGCGGTCACAGAAACTTGTGCTGGCAAGTCTGTGAGAAATAAAAACTGATGTTTTTCCAGCGCTGATTTGATGATATTTCTCATAAAACCAGCTTTCCGCGATCGGGTCGAGCGCCGCCGTCGGCTCATCGAGCAGCAGTACAGGTGCGGATTTGTACAGCGCACGCGCCAACAGGAGTTTCTGAATTTCCCCGCCGGAAAACTCCACACCATCATCATAGATGGTTTTTCCAAAATGACTGTCCAGCCCTTGTGGCAGTTGTGTGACGCGCTGCCAAAGACCTGCCGCTTCCAGACATCTGCGCAGCTTTGCATCATCAGCCTCCTCTTCGGGCACTTCTGCAACGAGTTCTCTGATTGTGACAGGCAGAATACTGTACTGCTGAAACACAGCGGAAAAGAGACCGTAATACAATGTCCTATTATACGTCCTGACATCCACGCCATCATACAAAACCTGCCCTTCTGTAGGGTCTATCAGCCCGCAAATCAATTTTACAAGTGTTGTTTTGCCCGCACCGTTTACCCCCACTACTGCCAGATGCTCGGCAGACTTGATTTTGAGATTGATGCCGCGCAGCACATACTCCTGCGCGCCTTCATAGCGGTAGCTGACATTACAAAGCTCAATGATTTTGGCACAATGATCCGCAGGGACTGCTGTTCCTTCCTCCCTGCAATAAGTTTCTGGATATTCAAGATAAGAGCGGAAAAATTGGATTCGCTGGCTGAGCTGGCTTAATGCCGCAAGCTGCTCCATGATGCTTCCAAACCATGTAGAGAATGCACTGACTGCCCCAAAATACAAGACAAAATCAGCGACTGAAATCCGTTCCTCCAGCACAAGCGAAAGCAGATAAACATACGCAGCGCTTTCACGCACCAGCCCAAAGCCGCTGTCACAGACAACAACACGAAAGAGCTTGGATGTATATTTCCTGTACCACTGCGCGATGCCCTTCATATTCTGTTCATACACTTTTGAAAACCAATCCGCCATCTGATACAGCCGTACATCCTTCGCACTGCGCAGGTCATCCGCACTGCGGTTGATATAATCCAACTGCTGCTGATACCCAAAACGTTCTGCACTGTTTTCATCAACCCACCTGACAATACGTTTATTCAGGAAAAAACCAACCGTGGCAGTCGCAGCCAGAAACACAATAAGGACTTTGTTTAAGCGCGATAAAATCCCGAAAAACACGGCAAGTCCCAGAATGCTCGTAAACAGGTTCATCAGTATCTCATAAATCCCCGTAAGCGGCGATGTGTTTCCATTGCAGCACGCAAAGCTTTCCGTCTGTAGCTTACGAAACCACTCATTTTCCTGATTGCAATAATCTGTTGTCAATCCCTTTTGCATTACACAGTTCAGATAATAGGTATTCATCTTATACTTGTGAAAGTAGAAGTACTTCTTAAATAATTCACTAGCAGCAGATAATACAGCGATGCCCGTCATCAATGCCAGCACTGTCATGCTTAACTGCGTGAAGCTATGGTTGTCCGTAAAGCAGGAAATCACTGCTTTGGGCAGATAAGTCGTCAGGACGGGGACTGCTACATTCAGCAGAATCATGCCTGTACCTAGAACCAACAGCGAAGCACAGCACTTCCTCGTGCACCGCAGACAGTACAGGACATTCTGCGCTACAGAATAGCTCGTTCGTTTCTGTGCCTTGTCTTTCAAAATGTTCACCTCCCTTCTCAGGATACATTCTAATTGAAAAAATACGCCTTCCTCATAATTCCTCTGCCTTGAATGTATTGTATCCCTCGTAATAATAGCTTGCGTCAATCCCTTTCATATAGACTGCCCTGTCCTTGATTTGATCTGTAAGCGCATTTTTCAGCAGTACTTTTATTTCAAGATCTTTGATCGGACTTCGTTCCATTGCCAGCAGATAGTCCTCCTTGTCTACTCTGGCCCAGTCTATCACGAGCTTCAATTCCTTTCCCAAAATAAAATCAAGCCAGATTCGAGTGCTTCTGCCATTTCCCTCCCGAAAAGGATGTGCAATATTCATCTCCACATACTTCTCAATTACCGCATCAAAATCCGACTGCGGCATGGCGTCAATATGCCCCAGTGCCGCATCCAGATACATGACAGGCGCAAATCGAAAATTCCCTTTGGCGAGGTTGACGGTCCTTACCTGCCCTGCAAATGCATAGATTTCGCCAAAAAGATATTGATGGATTCTTGCCAGACCTGCAAATTTCCCGATTTCATCCTCAGGGATTCCCTTTTCATACAATTCAACTGCCCTTGTTTTGCTGATGCGTTCTTCTTCCCTTGCCAGCTCTGCCGATTCCGTGATGCCCAATTTGTTTTCCAGTGCCATAGTGCCTCCGACAACCTTTATGATTCCTTCAGATTTCCGTTTTGAATGTTCTTCTGGATGATTCTGTCTGTCAGTTCAAACAATTTTTCCGAACCCAGTTTTGTTTTGCCCTGTCTTTGATATACCTGTTCTGCCGTGACATGATGCGCGCCCCAGTCTTTGCCGCCGTTGCTGTCATTGAGCATCAGCGGCTGAAAATTGTCCATCGCGTGCGCAAATTTTGCCTCGGCGGTCTCATATGCCTCAAACTCGTCAAACAATGCAGTAAATTCTGCTTTCTGCTCATCTGGAAGCATGGAAAAAATGCGCTCCTTGGCGGCATCCTCCCTGTCTTTTTGTGTCTTTAATCCCTCTGTATCATACGCGTAGGTGTCCCCCGCATCAATTTCCACAATATCATGTATCAGACACATAATCATTACTTTTGCAATGTCTATCTCCTCATTTGCATACTCTTTGAGCAGATACGCCATGACCGCCATATGCCATGAGTGTTCTGCATCATTTTCATTTCTTCCATTTTTTGATAAATGCGTCTGCCTGAAAATGTTTTTTACTTTGTCAATCTCCAAGGCAAATGCAAGTTGTTTCTCTATACGCGCATCCATATCAGCACCTCTTTCTCCTATCATCTCTCTTTCCATTCCATTATAAGTAATTTCCAGCCAGAACACAACCCATTTCAAATAAATTCACTATTTCTCCTGCGGGCGCACGCTCTGCCCCTGCTTTAGTTCCTCGGTCGCGTAGGTAATCACTTTGGTGTCATTGCTGATTGTGCCGGATTCGATTGCAGCATAACGGTCATTTCTGTCTTTGATCTGCACTTTGATTTTTTCGGCGTAGTACTCACTTCCAAGGATGCCCTCTTTCTCGTTCAATGTATAGATATAAAAAGTACCAGTCTCCTCAAAGACAGCCTCAACCGGAAGTGTTAACTCTTGGATTTCGCCCTGCACGGACTTCTGAACGGTCCCGCTTAATCCGGGCTGCCCCATATGTTCTGGAAGCATGCACAAAATATCGTACCCTCCCTGTGTATTCTCGGTAAAATAGTCCACTGTAATTTCTGTAGCTTTTGATTGTCCATTTAATTTCACCTCAACCGTGTCATTCAGATGTACATATTTTCCTTCTTCTTTTGTGATGCTGAATTTAAACTGGCAGGGTCTTAGCGGATCTGTCAGTAAAAGCGCTGCGGTATCGGATGTCCTGCTGCCGACTTCAATCTGGATTTTTGAAACTATCCCATCTTGCTCCGCCTTGATTTCTCCTTTTTGCTGGCTGACTGCGCGAAGTCTTTCAATCTGCTTCTGCACCTGTTTGATATCCAGTTCGCAGAGCGCTGCGGTGGAGTCTGCCCTTGACGTCGTCTCTGCACTGGCAATCTCCCGCAGTTTCTGCCGCAGCGTCACTTCGCGCGTGTAGCTTGCATCCTGATAGCTTTCCTTTGCATGCTGCACATTCTCCTCAAGCGTAAGCTTTGTGTTCTGCCATGCATCATACTCAGCTTCCTCCGCCGAATAGTCAGGCTGTGTGACGGCATCCCGGTCATGTTTTGTCAGCTGGTCACGCAAGGCTAGCAATTCTTGGTTTGCCTTCTTTATCTTATTGAGGAGCTCCACGCGCTTTTCCTCATCTGCTGTGTTTTGGCTTTGATGCTCCTTTATGACTGGTGCAGGTTGATTGATATCGCTGCCTTCATTTCCTGTATGAGGTCCGTCTGTATTCCCTGTATTATCGATTTCTGTATCTGTACTACCTGTATCATCTGTATTGGATTCTTCATCTATCTCTACATTGTTTGTCTCGGAATCTTGGTCAATATCACCGGTATTAGTTTCCTCGTCATGATTCCCTGTGTGAACATCTGTATCTGAATTTTCTGTGCCGACTGTATTGCCTTCTGTATCCCCACCCGCTTCATTTGCATTGTCTGCTGTATTTTCGCCGCCGCTGTCCTCTGCCAAACCTCCTGCTGCCCCCGACAGCACTTTTGCCTGTCCGTCTGTTTCCATATCTTTTACATCATTTTTTCCAGTGCGGTTCTCCAGTTCTGCAAGCTGCTCCTCCAAATCCTGTATCTCGCGCTCCTTCGCCGCAATCTTATCCGAGATGCTGTAGCCCTTGTTCACCCAGTCATGATACGCATCCCATGCCTCGCGCCGGGCATTGTCCGCCGTGTAGGGCACGGTATCCGCGAGGTGTCTTCCGAGCGCCGCCTCCGCCTTTTCCAGCGCTTCCTTTGCGCGCTCCTTCGCTACTGCTGTCTCCTTGTCTGCCGTCTCATAGTCTTCCTTTGCCCAGAGAATTGCCACTTCCTTTTGCTGCGCATCAATCACTGCATTGACCTGCCAGTCCGAGAGATTACACTCAAGTTTGGACAGCTCTGTCTCCTTTGCGCTGACCAGCTCCGCCAAATCTGCGGTGTCAATCGTAAAAAGGACATCCCCCGCCTGAACTTCGTCACCCTGCTGGACAAATATCTTATCCACCCGCAGCCCCGCCTGTGTATTGACAGCAATTTCACCGCCTGCCGTCACGATTCCATCCGTCCTGACAACATGCTCCACATACTTTTTTGACGCGGTGTCTGTCCTGACCCGCGGCAGCCCTGACACATAGATACTCTTTGAAATAATTGTGCAAAGCCACACAAAAGCCAGAAATGCCAAAAATATTTTTATCCACTTCTCCATCCGCCTGCGGCTCAAAAGCTTCTCCTCATCCTTCTCCATCATACGAACCCTCCATATCATTAACCCTTCAAACCAGAATAGATAATGCCCTGTTCCAGATAATCCTGTCCCATGACAAATACAAAGATTGCCGGTACCAGCATCATCACGGATGCCGCAAACGCAAATCCCGCCTGTGTCCAGCTAATTTCAGGCAGATACAAAGACAGCGGCCACAGAGTCTTGTCCTCGAGAAATGCAAACGGCTGCTCTATCATGTTCCAGTATTCCAGAAATCCGAGCACCAGCGCCGAGAGGATTCCGCCTTTTCCAAGTCCAATCCCTGCCATAAAAAAAATGCGGACTTCCCCTGCCCCGTCAATCCTCGCCGCCTCAATCAATGATTTGGGAATCGCCCGAAATCCGCCATAAATCACAAAAATCGGAAACGTGCTAAACACCGCCGGCAGAATGACCGCCCAATGCGTATCCAGCAGTGCCAGACGGTCAAGCGTGAGATAACTAGACAGCATTGTCACCTGAAAAGGCAGGAGCATCAACACGACATAGACCGTAAAGAGTACATTTTTCCCCCGTACCTCATAGATTGCAAATGCCCATGCTGCGGGCACGCCCACAACCATCTGCCCCACGAGAATCAACCCCACCATTTTCACAGAGTTCCAGAACAATACAAAAAACTCCGGGGAATAAAAAAGCAGGCGGATATAGTGCTCCATGGTAGGATACTGCGGAATGAGCTTCCATGTCACAAACCCTGTCCCATGCTCAAACACCGGCGCCAGACATTCGTACAAGTCCCCTTTTCCCATGACCGAACCTGTCACAACCAGAAACACGGGCGCACAGATCACAATCCCCGCCGCTATAAAAATAAATTTTGTTACCGCCTCCGATGCCTTACGGAGAAATTTTCTTACGCTCACTTCAAGCCTCCTGCTCACCGCTGGCTATAATACTGAAACAGCAAAATAAACACAAACAACACCACTGCCACCAGCACGCTCGCCGCCGCCATCTTGTCAAACTCAAGATTCACATACCAGTTGTTAAACGTATGCTGCAAAAGATAAATATCCTTGTTCGGATAAGAGCCGCCGACAAGATACGCTTCTCTGTAGATTTTCATGGAATTTAGAAACGACAGTATCACAATGGTGTACACACTCCCCCTCAGGCAGGGAAGCTTTACAAAGATCAGGCACTGGAATCTGTCTGCCCCGTCCACCCGCGATGCCTCAATCAGTTCATTCGGAATGCCCGCGATGCCCGCAAGCCACAACACAATCGTATACCCTGTGTTTTTCCAGAGATAACTGATGACAAGGCTGTCAAAGTCCTGCTGGTAAAAAAACATTCTCCACACGATGACCACTGTTGCCGTTGGCATTGCCATTGGAAATAAATACAGACTTTTTATGACATGAATGTCACGTATCCTGCTGAGCACAAGGGCTGCTGCCAGACCAATCACCACCAGAAGCGGTATCGCCACGCCCACAAAATGCAGCGTATTCTTCACTGCAAGGCGGAATGCCTGATTGTTGATCACGGTTTTATAATTGTTTAGCCCGGCAAATTCTCCTGACATGACTGTCATAAAAGAGCGCCGCACCACATCTGCAAACGGAACCAGAACAAAGACCATCACCCCGATCAGGCTCACGCCGATAAAGCCAAAAAAGTATCCATATTCTTTTAATTTTTTCATATCCTCACACCTACTTCGTATAATTGAAGTGGTCTCTGCCTCTTCAAAAAACATTGTATCATGCTTCTATCTAAAGAATCTCTAAAAAAGGGGCAGGATGATGATTTTCACATCATCCTGCCCCTCTGGTCTGTGTTTACAGGCTTTTCTTTTAAAGATATACTCACGACAGATAAGATCTGCCGTGAGTATCGCGCCAGCCGCAGCCGCGAAGCGGCATATTTCCTTATGCGGCTGTGTGCATAACTTTATACTGGCGGTCAATCTTTTCGACCGTCAGTATAATCAAATATTCCCTGTATTGCATCGGCAATATTCATAATATCCTGTAATGCAATCCGATCAACTTTTTTGTATCCGCGGACTCTCAAATCAAGCAGCGCCAGCTTCTCGCACTGGACATATCCTTGCGTTTCTCCCGTATCAATATAAATATGCAGTGGTCCTTCCACAGAGCTCTTGTAAACCGGACAGCCAATAATTTCCCCTGAAGAATGAAAGAAAGCTTTGCTTACCACCAATACATCCTGTTGAATCCGCTCAATTTTTAATATATCACCCTGACATACCTTTCCGGTCATCACCACACCTCTCTCCCAACCGGACTCACCCAGTCGCATTCCCCGTCCAGATTGAGCTGACCGCCAAATTCTGCCGCCCGCTCCTCCAGCGTTTTATGTCGAAACGTTTTTGCCAGCATGATAACACCATCTGTAACCGATATATCAAGCACCTCATTCAAAGAAATCCCCGCATCCTCAAGAATCTCTTTCGGAATCCTGATTCCCTGACTATTTCCCCATTCCTTAACCTGTGCTTTCATAATCGTAAAAATCCCCCTTTTCTGTTTATACTAAGTATATACAAAAAAGGAGGAATCTGCAACAACAATGTGGTATACTCACGACAGATAAGATCTGCCGTGAGTATTGCGCCAGCCGCAGCCGCGAAGCGGCATATTTCCTTATGCGGCTGTGTGCATCATATTATACTTTATTCATACAGATAAATCTCCACGCTGTCTGCGATCGCCTTTACGGCTGCGTCAATGTCCTGCGTGCCCTCGAGGTACTCTGCCCCCTCCGCATAGACTGCGGCTTCAAGTACGGTATCGCTCAGATACGGCGTGTCGAGCTGTGCAATCCACGCTTCCAGCTTGTCAATTCCATCCTGCTGTACCGGATAAATCGTATAGTCAAAACTTTTCCCATCTTTTGTTGAAAAGCCCATATAGTACTGCCCGCCATCATCGCCAAGTTCGCTCTCATCATAGGCAAATTGTGCCGGCAACGCCTTCTTGTTTATCGGAAGGCCAAACTGCATCGCCTCCTGAACCGTCGCGCCAAGCATCATGCCCACAAACTGCTTTGCCGCATCTGCATTTTGGGTCGCGGAATTGATACCGGCGATTGACGCAGGATGATATACATTGCTGCACTGCCCGCTCATCAGTTTGATCAGTGTATCCTCCAGACCGTCAATTCTCGGCACAGACAATATATCCCTGTATATGGACGCACTCAGCACTTCCCCATATGCAAACGGTGTCTCCTGCATCAGGTATAAAGTATCCTGCGTCATCATAAAGTACGGTTCCTCCTCGAAGTTTCTCCCATCCTCATCAATCATATTCTGCTGATACTGTTGGATATACTCTTCGGGCGTACCGTTCATCTCCACATCATAAAGTCTCTTGGACTGCTCTAAAAACGCACGCACGCTTTCCTGATTGAGCTGTCCGTCTGCATTCTTCCACGTCGGCGCACACACCGGCATAAACCGCCGCATAACGCCTGTTGCTGAACACACACCCAGAATATTTGTGTCTGGATATGCCTCCCTTGCCTGCTCCGCCATAGCCGCAATCGACTGGTAATCATCCGCACTGCCCACATAAGTTTCGTCGCCAAAAAGTACTGGAATAAAGAACTTTGCAGGAACTGCGTACATCTTGTCATCGGTCTGGATGTGCTCAATCAGATTTGTGTAAAGACCGTCTGTCTGGTCTATTTCTTTGACGATATCAGACAAATCCATCAACACACCTTTTTCCGCATAGGTATCAATATTGATACCATCCAGCATGATCACGTCCGGTCCACTCCCACTCAGCAGCTGTGTATTTAATTTCTTGAGCGCATCCTCCCGCGTGACGCCGCCTTCGTCCATGCCAACCTGATACTCTATAAACATTTCTGGATACTGTGTCTGATATGCCGAGATCGTCTGTTTTACCAGATCGTCTTCTGTGAGGCTATAGACTGTGATCTTATCGTTTGGAACGGAAGGCACTGTCGCATCATAAGTAAATTTCACTATTTTTCCGTTATTGTACGCGGTGAAAAATTCATTCTTGTCATTCATTGCCATCGCCATGATGCTGAGGGTCGGATCCCCCAGAGAGGACAGGCTGCTGTCAATCACCTGCTCCACGACGCCACCGCCGATGACATGGCGGTGCAGTCCCTTGCCCCCTGCAACATAAATCGTTTTGTCCGCTCCAAGGAAAGCATATGCCGTATAGCCGTCTCCCATCCATGACAGCCCATTATAGGTATCACTGACAAAGCTGTCAAGCACGTCATCCTCAAGAAAGCACTTCTTTTCCAAATCATAGAGAAAAATCTTCTCGGACGTCATACACATCAGAATGCCGTCCCTGCATTCCATCAAATCCGAGGTATCGTCGAGCGTCAGGAGCTTTTCCGCCGTCCCTGCGCTGACATCCACCTGATAAATATTTCTGCACTTTGACGCAAACACATACAGTGTCCCCTGCTCGTCAAATGCCAGCGTCCTCAGGCTTGAATCCGCATCCGGCAGCTCAATCTCAATCTGCTTTGTGGTTCCGTCCGTATTGAAAATATAGAGGTTATAATCATACTCGTCCTCTGTTCCTTCTATCTTATCCATGCCGACGATGGCTATCGTCCCATCCTTCGCAACGGCTGACGCCACTGGATAATGCTCTTTTATAAAAGCTGAAAACGCTTCGTCTGTCTCAGCATTCCATGTCGCTCCGTCATCCTTCGACACAATCTGCCGCTCTGATAGACTGTTCAAAAAGACCATCTGTCCATCGCTGAAAGTCTGCTGCACCACCCTGTCATAAAAATTTTCTCCCTCAAAGACTGTCGTCTCCACATAACGGCCCATTCCGCTGCTGCCTGTATCGTCCTCCTGCCCGGACTGGGTGGTGCTCCCATCCGCTGCATCCGTCTCTATCGTAGTGTTTGCATCATTTGCATTGCCATTTCCGGCAGTCTGTTTTGTTGCGCCGCATCCAACGGATGCAATGCCGACTGCCGCCGCAGTGAGTAAAGCTGCCAGTTTGGTAAACATTGATTTTTTTCTCATAACATCCCTCCATATGTACCTCTTCGTTTTCTGTACATTGGAATTGTAGCATAGTTATCTCTAAGAAATCTCTAAAAATAATGCTATAATGTAATATTCTCTCTCATTAATGTGTCTAATAAGTGAAAGGAGGTCAAAATGCTAACAGAACAGTTTTTAGAAAGACTAATGAATACGTATGGCGATGAGCTGTTACGTATGTGTTATTTGTATCTGAAAGACTACCAGCTTGCAGAAGATGCTGTGCAGGATACCTATATAAAAGCAATGAAATCTTATAAATCATTTGAGCATAAATCCAGCGAAAAAACATGGTTAATGCGCATCGCTATTAATTGCTGTAAAAATGTGATGAGAAGTCGTTGGTTTAATATACGTCAAAATAATTTGGATAATCACATAGAAAAAATAAGTGATGACCCAATAGAAAATTTTGTAGAAAAAAATAGTGTATCTGCGGCCATTATGGCACTTAATGCAGATGACAGGCAAATTATTGTGTTATATTATTATCAGGAATTGTCTGTCAAAGAAATTGCCATGATTATTGGGAAATCAGAAAATACCACAATACAGCGTTTAAATAGAGCAAGAGGTAAGATGAAAAAATTATTAGTGGAGGTAGGATATGACAAAAAATAATATAAAATATATCATTGATTTTGAACTCAGACAGATAAAACTGACAGACCAAATAAAAAACAATGTTAGGAACAATGCTATTATTCGCAAACCTAATCATGTGTGGAGAAGCATTGCAGCCTCTCTTGTAATTGCCATTTTAGGCGGAGGTACAGTATTTGCAGGATATCAAATACTGAACAAAATTTATGTAAATGAAGAAATACTGCCTGCACTGGATTCTATGAAAATCGTGCAAATGAATACAATAGATGCTATGCCTGACGAATATGGACTTATTCATAAAGAGTACAGCGACTATAACACAGTCAAAAATGAATTGGGGGTTAATCTATTAGATTCACATCTGTCAGATAACAATCCTTACATGATGTGTCATGTTAAGACAGATGCAAAAGATTTTGCAATTATTACAGTAGACAATTATATACTAGGTGATACAGACAGCTATCAATTCCTTGAAGCAGAAAACCGGTACTCCTATAATCATGGTACTGACTATTTTTCACCTATTTCACTAACTGCTGACTTAATCCTGAGCGAAGCGCAAATGAACAATGGCTGGGATACAGATTATCTTGGGTTGTATGAATTTGTAGAATGTTATACATCAGATCAGGGTTATATTGTAAATATTGTACAAGACACTACAATTGAAAAAGATTTGGAAAATTATATATCAGAAAAAGTAGCAATATTCGTAGCAGATGGAATACGCTATTCCTTAAAAGGAAGAGTTTCCATAGACATTATAAAGAGTGCTGTAAGTACAATGAAATAAGTAACTCTATTAATATATTTTTTAAAGAAGCTGTTAAAGGGAATGTGTATAAGTTTTTCGTTTAATTACATTATATCATAAAAAGCGGGTGCTCCTTATTATATTTTGAAAAATTTCCCAAGTAAAGTTACACTATCGACACTGGTTTTGGCAGAATAGAAATAAGAAAAACTTGATTCATAAATGGGGTTATGTTATCTTAAACTAAGAAGTATAGCTTCTTATCCACCTTTGAAATAAGGAATGTTTCATCTTCTAAGAAACGGTGGAATACGTTAAACGTAGCGTCCTTTGAAGTCCACCAACGCACAGAAAACTCTAAAGCAGCCACGGACAGAAAGATTTAGAAAAAAAGACCTTGGTAAACTGCGGAAGATGGGACTTGAACCCACACGTCGTTACCGACACAAGATCCTTAGTCTTGCTCGTCTGCCAGTTCCGACACTTCCGCATGAAGCCCTGATAAATCATGAATTTACTCTTTTTCCACGCAAGATACTTTTCAGTTTTCTGTCGTAAGACTACTCAATTTTGAGAAAATAGTCTGACGAGTCACCATTTACTTCTTGACCCTTTAATTATCTCTAATCTTGCGAGAAAAGTAAAGGACTTTTTAAAAATTTTGCAAATGGATAAAAAATACTGGTTGTGGCAGAATAGAAATGAGAAAAAACTTGATTCATAGATGGGACTATGGTATCTTAAATTAAGAAGTATCTATTATTGAAAAAAAGAGCATTTTTTTAATAATCATGAATTGCAAGAAGAAAGCAGGTGAGTTTATGGCATATGCATTACAA
>ERZ779622.61-NODE-61-length-78434-cov-11.204519_pt1 | contig 78434 bp, 72 predicted proteins | sample MGYA00514188_ERZ779622 | MGnify/ENA primary metagenome ERZ779622 (study PRJEB29562, sample SAMEA4376702) | mouse gut metagenome | isolation source: Cecum | study: EMG produced TPA metagenomics assembly of the A DSS colitis mouse model was used to assess the... | reverse complement strand
GGCTTTGCCTCGGCCCCCATTTCAAATGGGGGATATAGATACTATTTCATTATTCATCTAAAAATATTTTAACCCTTTTGCATCTAAAAATCTATAATTTATCATTTAATTCAAAAAAATTTAACATTTTCATCTGTCTTTGTGCAACATGACCAATTCTAAATTAATTATTATACTTTCTGACACACTGTAATCGTATATTTAGCACAATACCCATCCCTATATACAGACTTACCAGCGAGGTGAGTCCATAGCTTACAAATGGTAAAGGCACACCCGTATTGGGAAAAATCCCCGTGGCAACTGCGATATTAACAAAACTTTGAAATCCGACAAGCGCTGCGATGCCAGATGCAATACAGGTACCTGCCAAATCCTTTGCCTTTCTCGCAACATTCAGACATTCCAGTGTGATGAGGAACAACAAGACCACTACTGCACATCCGCCTGCAAATCCCATCTCCTCTCCGACAATCGTAAAGATAAAATCCGTCTCCGGCTCTGACACAAAGTTACCGTTTTTCACAGAGAGCATTGTATTGTTCAGCCCTTTTCCCCAGAGTTGTCCAGAGCCGATTGCCATCATGGCATTTGTCTGCTGGTACGCTTCTGTCTGAGCGTATTTCTCTGGCTCCAACCATGCGAGGATACGCTTCTGCTGGTATTCATTGATCAGCGTCTGGTCTGGCTGCAACACCATCACAAAAAAGATGATTGCCGCAGGAACGGCGATGGCAAGTGTGCCGAATATAAACTTATAGCTCAATCCCCCCACATACCACACAACGCAGAAAACCATTGCGACGACAATACTGGTAGACATGTCCGGCTGATCGTAAATCAGATATAAGGGGGGCAGCAGCAGCAAGACCATCAATACCATATATTTTAATGTATTTATTTTCTCCCAATGCTTCATGATATATTGGGCATAAAACATCGTGAGCATAATCTTGGAGAGCTCTGACGGCTGGAACTGGATTCCACCAATCACCAACCAGCGTTTGGCATTGTTGACCTCTTTTCCAAAGGCAACCACCATGAGTAGAAACAGGATATTCACTACATAGATTACCCAGTGAAAACGCAGGAAAAAGGAGTAGTCAAAAAACGATAATACAATCATGATAAACAAACCCATGACAAACCCCAGAATCTGTTTATTCTGGACTTCCGGCTTGGCACTGCCAATGGACAGTATCCCGATCACCGTGACTGCGATCAGCAATAGTATTAGTTTAAAATCATAATCCCGTACTCTGTATCTTTTCAGCATATTCCCTTTCCCTGTCTTTCATTCTGTCAGCTGCGCAGGTCCAGTATTGGTATATTTGCGTATAATACTGGCATCTTTTTTCCGTTTCGTACAGAATTTCCAGTCTTGGCAATCTGAACCTCCATACTTGCAGCATCAATTTTCATATACTTTGATATCACTTGTGCAATATCGTTTTTGATTAGTTCCATCATTTCAGGAGAACAGTTCACCCTGTCTGATATCAATAGAATCTTCAGCCTGTCTTTCGCGATCTGACTGGATGTTTTTCGTTTAAAAAATGAAAAGAATCTCATGCCCGCTCCTCCTGTAGATTTTTTTTGAATAATCCTGAGAACCGTGTCCAGATGGTTACACTCTTTCCAAAATCCCTAAAAGGAACCTCTTTGCCTTCAAGCCGCTTGCAGATATTGTAAAAGGCTTGTCCGGCATCTGAATTTTTTCCAACCAACGGTTCTCCCTGATTCGTGGCGATCACGACATTCTCATCATCAGGCACCACGCCAAGCAGTGGGATACCGAGAATATCAAGCACATCATCGACAGTCATCATCTCGCCGCGCCGTATCAGATCTTGGCGCAGTCTGTTCAGAACCAGATCGACTTTCTTGATCTCATTTGCCTCAAGCAGACCGATAATCCTGTCTGCGTCTCGGATGGCCGAAACCTCAGGCGTTGTCACGACAAGCGCATGATCTGCACCCGCGATGGCATTCTGAAAGCCCTGTTCAATGCCCGCAGGACAATCCAGAATTATGTAGTCAAACTGTTCTCTGAGAGAGTCTGTCAGCTTTACCATCTGTCCGGGTGTAATACAGTTTTTGTCCCGTGTCTGTGCTGCCGGCATGAGATACAGACCCGCATGTCTTTTGTCTTTTATCAGCGCCTGTTTTAAACGGCAGTTTCCCTCTATCACATCGACAAGATTGTAGACGATGCGGTTCTCAAGCCCCATCACGACATCGAGATTTCTAAGCCCGATATCCGCATCAATCAACACGACACTTTTCCCCATTTCCGCCAGACCTGTTCCTACGTTTGCTGATGTGGTGGTCTTGCCCACACCGCCTTTTCCAGATGTAACAACGATTACTTCACTCATAGGAATACTCCTCCATTACAAATAATGGTTCTCTGGACGCCTGTGCTGTTCTTACAGGGTAAAATTGTCCAGCAATTCTTTTGTAATAGATTCGATCTGCACTTCACCATCGCGTGTATATGCAATCTTCGGTACAGTCTGAGGTTTCTTAAATCCCCATCGCATCGTCTTTTGCGGCTGACTGTTGTACACATAATCTCCAATCTGAAGGATGCCCGGAAGCATATTGAGCGCCACAACAAAATGATTGCTGTTCCCCCCTGCCCCGGCATATACATCGCCTGTCAATGTGCCAAGCACCACAATATCCTTATTGGAATACACACAGCTTCCCTCACAGACATCTCCCAGAATGATAATACTGTGTTCCGTCTCAATACTCGCCCCATCCTTTAGTGTCCCTCTGTAAAACTGTCCACTGTTTTCATCGTTTTGGAAGTTCAGCTTGCTCTGTACTCCGAGAAATTTTAGATTTTTCTCCTCATCCTTTCCCATAAGGCATAGTATCTTCAAACGCGAATTTTGCGTGATTGCATCCAAGATCTCACGCTCCTGTTCCTCTGTCAGCTCTCTTCCCTCGATCGAAATTGCAACTGATGCATCTTTAAAGAAACCATCCGCCTCCCGAAACTTGACTCCAATATCAGCCAGCAGTTCCTGAAATGAAATTGTTCCATCCAATATGACCGATATGCCATTAGGAAAACTTTTTAAAATCACTGAATTTTTCACATTTGCTCCTTTTAATCTTGTTGTATACCACTGACAGCCTCTGGAATTTCTGCTGTTCCTGTCAGAAGTTCATCCTCCTCTGCCAGACCATAGTAATATTTATATACATCCCTTGCAGTCTGTGCCGCATAATCTGAGCTGTAACCATATGCAATGCGCACTGTCACCGAGATCTCAGGATTCTCATAGGGTGCATAACTAAGAAAAAGTGCATGGTTGGTGCGGTTCCGCCCTTCCTGTGCTGTACCAGTCTTGCCGGCGACATTGACCGGCAGATCTTTATAATAGGACTTCTTTTCAACCACCGACCGCATTCCAGTATGAATGGCATCCCATATACTGCTGTCGATGTCAATCGTGTTTCGAACCTCCGGCGTGTAATCCTTGACAAGCTGCCCTTTGGCATCTGTCAGCTTATCTAAAATACTCAGATTAAATACGGTACCGCTGTTTGCAACTGCCGTCACATATCTCGAAAGCCCCACCGTCGTGTAGTTGTTAGACCCCTGTCCGATGGTGGAGGTGACAATTGTCTCATCGGAGAAATGAGGGTCCGATTCTGTGATCTCTATTCCTGATTTCTCTGTAAGTCCAAATAAATCTGCATATTTTCCAAGCCTTGACAATCCGTATTCGCTGTTATAGCCAGTTCCATCCTGCGCGAGCCGGTAGCCCACTTCATAAAAGAACACATTGCACGAATTTGCGATTGCGTTGGACAGGTTCATATTTCCATGTCCGGCGGAAGACCAGCAGCGGCTTGGCGGATCAAGTTTATCAAAGATTCCGCTGCAAAAGATCGTCTCGCTCAACGATGAAACAACGCCTTCCTGCATTGCAGCGACGGCGGACACCATCTTAAAAGTAGAACCCGGCGCTGTCTCCTGCTGGGTGGCAGCGCTCCACTGCGGCACAGATAAATCTGCCTGTAGCTTTGCAAAATACGCTGCATCCACACCGTTTGCAAGTTTATTGATATCATATCCCGGATAAGAGACCAGTGCGCGCACTTCCCCGGTCTGGACATCTGTCACAACACAGGAGCCTGAGCAGGGATCAAGCGCCAGCTGCGCAGGGGTGATCTGTAGGGTCTGTATCATTTCCAGTATAAAATTATAGGCGTTGGTAGAGCCATTTTTCAGTGCGTTGATCTTGCTCTCCTCGACGGTGATCAGATCTTGTTCCCATAGCAGCATACATACCTGTCTGCCTGTGATGGTCTGGTCACTGATCATATATTTATACATTTTCTTCGAAAATCTGGTATTGTCCTGAAGATTTTCAAGAATATATTGTATCACGCTGTTTAGCACTTCTGTCGAATCAGAATACTGTGACTGGACAGACAGCTTGGTGATGTCAATCCAGTTTTGTGAGATGGCATAAGTCAGATACTCATTCAGGCTTATGACCTCATCTGTCGTCCACGCAATGTACGTGGGATCCTCTCTGTTGATGGCAGAGCTCATCAGAACCCCTTTGTCTGTGAGCATGGAGACAATATAGCTTTCGTAATTTTTGTATTCCTTCGTCAGCTTATCATAGGGCGTCTTTGTGACAGAGAGTTCTTCCTGTAGTGTCGCCAGGACGTTTCGCTGTTTTTCCTGAAAAATCTGATAGACTTCCTTTTCGGTATCGTAGGCATTCTCATCCGTGAAATGATTCATATCTATGACATTATTGTCAAAAAGTGCAAAATAAACATTGTCAATGGGGATGATAATGTCTTGGCGGGACGCTGATTTCAGTGGGTCATAGTTGTAAATATTTCTGGTTTTGGCAACGAGGATGCCGGCTATTTTCTGCTCCAGAATATTATAGATTGCCACCTGCAAATCTTTGTCCAGCGTAAGGTACACATCATTTCCAGCCTGTGCATCCACATGGTCTGTCGTGTTGATCACCTTTCCCATGTTGTCTACATAAATGGTCTCGGAACCTTTCTCCCCTTGGAGTTCAAGCTCCATAACCTGCTCGATACCGCCCTTTCCGACCGTATCATTCATGGTGTAGCTGTCATCCTGCTCTGAGAGTGATGTCAGCTCCTCCGACGAGATTTTGCCTGTATAGCCAAGGATGTGTGAGAAGTAAAACGGATAGTTATATTTCCGAATCATGTCCTCCTCAATGGCAACTCCCTGTAAATCAGGCGCATTCTCCATGATCACTGCAACCGTTTCAAGAGACACGTCTGTGGCGACTGTCGTGGGAATATACTTCTGAAAGCTGTATAAGCTCATCTGATACCGAAGTGTCACCAGCTGCAAAGTCTCCCGTTTCGTATAGCCTTCTCCCGGATAAAATTCTTCCTCCCCGTCCGCCTCCTCATGATACGCGCCGATCTTAAAGCGCGTGGCAAGATAGTCTATGATTTCCTGCGCTGAGGCATTTTTCATATAATATTTAAAATCTGAGCTGTCGATAGTACGTATGCCGTACACGTCCGCCTTGAACCTCAGAAGCCGCGTTCCCTCGACTGTAAACTCATAGTCGTTGTTTTCATTTAATATAATATTGAAATCGCTAATAATTGTATCGCCGTTGTCTTCAATCATATGAATCAGCTTATAGAGTGTCGCATTGAGATTCTCGTTTTTGCCGGACGTCTCGTACACATCCTCGATGGTCACAGAATACGCCAGCTCATTGTAGGCAAGCAGATTGCCATTTCTGTCATAGATATTGCCGCGTGTCCCCTCTAATGTCTTGACTTTTTCTATCATCAGGCGAAAGTTGTCCAAATACGATTCTCCGTTAACAATCTGTAAGTCAAACAGCCTGTACACCAAGACTGCACCCATCGCTGTAAAAATGATAAACAGTAACAGCAGTCTGGAAGTAAGCAGATTAAACAGGCTCTCACCAATCCTTTTAAACAACCTTATTGTCACCTCTTTCGATCTCTTCTATTGTCCTGTTCAGCAACAAAATACATGGATATATAAACACTGTAACAAAGATTGTATAGACAATCTCCGGCAGTATAACATGTTTCAGATAAAAAATGAAATCAAACCTGCTCCTCAAAAGGTACAGCAATACATAGCAGGTAAAGGAATACACAAAGTCACTTGCCAGTATCAATACCAGCGGCAGCTTGATATCATCCTGATAAAAAATGCTGTGAAACACCCCGTTTGCAGCTCCTATGTACAAGTAGACCAGCGCATAAAACCCAAGGACATCTCCATAAAATACATCCATCAGCAGCCCACATAGAAACCCTGTGACCATGCCGCATTTTTTCCCGTACATAAACCCATAAGACACGGTAATGATAATCAGAATATTGGGGGATATTCCACCGAAACTGAGTGCCTGAAAGAGTGTTGTCTGAAGCACAAATCCACATAATATAATAAAAAATAATATGATATTTCTCTTCATGAACCTGCTAATCCCCTATCTGCTGCTTGGTCTTTAAGATGACAAGCACCTCCTCAAGATGTTCAAAGTCAACCGCCGGTGTGATTTTTCCAGACTTCGTGATATTGTTTGTATCCTGTGTGATCTCACTGATATATCCTATCAAAATGCTTGGCAGGTATTTGTCACTGATATTCGAAGTGACCACCTTATCCCCCACCTCTACAGTATTTTGTGAATCGTTGAGCTGTCCAAAACCAATCACACCTTCCGCCATAAGCTGTAGGGAGCCTCTGACCATCAGATTATCAGAGCTTGCAAGCACCATACCGCTGACATTTGAATTATCGTTGATAATCGCATTCACCTTTGCCCAGTTTGAGCCGATCTCGACAATCCTTCCCACCAGTCCTCCGCCGGCGATCACATTCATATCGACTGCAAGCCCGTCATCAGTCCCTTTGTTGATCGTAAATGCATGAAACCAGTTTCCACTGTCTCTGGCAATGATTCTGGCGCCTACTTTTTCATAACCGCTGTACTGTTCATCGAGCTTGTACAGCTCGCGAAGATTGTTCAGTTCGTATTTATCCTGCTGAAGCTGTGTATTTTGGACGGTCAGCTCGTCTATCTGCTCTTTGAGTTTCTGATTTTCCTCTAATATGATTCTCAATTCTCCAAGCTCGTCCATACGAACAGATATCCAAGTGCCGATACGGCTGACGCCATCCTGAAACGGAACAACGACATAGCCCACCAATTTATTCAAAGGCGTCGCGGAATAATCTGTAAAAAAGGTGACTGCCATGAGTGCCACACAGACACAGGTTAAGATCAACAACAAATATTTGCTTGGAATAGAGAACTTATCCTTTTTTCGCTTTGTCACCGGACTCATGAATACTAGCGCCCCATTCCTTCTAAATATGCAACGGATTTATAGTTATCATCCTTGATGATCTTCGCAAGACCAAGCGCGACACCGGACACTGGATTCTCACTCACATTGACCTTCAGCCCCGTTCCCTTTGCGATCAATTCTGCCAAGTGCACGACCTGTGATGCGCCCCCTGTCAGATAGATGCCCCTGCGGAAAATATCTGCTGAAAGCTCTGGCGGAGTCCGTTCCAAAATCACCCGGATATTGTCAATAATCACATTAAAGTTTTCAAGCATGCTCTCGCTCACTAAATCCGTCGGGATCTCCTTCTCCATAGGAAGCCCTGTCACAATATCTCTGCCGTACACAACCGCCTTTCTCTCATCCGCCTCAAGCTCGCGCAGATCAATCTTGACATTTTCTGCGGTCTTGCTGCCAACAATCAGGCTGAATTCTTTGCGGATCGCATTTTTGATAGACTCATCAAATTTCTGTCCGCCTACCTTGATCAGGCGGCTGAGCACGATGCCGCCCAGTGAGAGAATCGAGATCTCTGTCGTGTGGAATCCAACATTCACGACAAGAATCCCCTGTGCATTCTTGACATCAATGTCAAGTCCAAGTCCGTCTGCGACTGCCTTCTCAACGCGCAGGATTTTCTTTGCCTTGATGTTGGCATCCTTCACCAGATCGGAAAAAGCCCTCTTCTCCACCTCTGTGATATCAGAGGGAACTGCAATATAAAATTCCGCAGGCTTCACAGCCCCCTTGTTGCAGTCCAGTATAAAATTCTTGAGAATCAGCTGCATATTTTTAATATCCGCAATGACACCATTGCAGAGCGGATATGAGATTTCAATATTGGATGGCGCTTTCTCAAACATTTCAAATGCCGAATCACCATATGCAAATAAATTTTTCTTATCCTCGATCGCGATCATATTTTTCTCGACAATGACATTGTCACTGTGAGCGTTGTAAATCTTAATTGTTCTGGTACCTAAGTCGATACCAAATGCGTTGTTAGCCAACATAACAACTCCTTTCCTCATAAAAGTCCTTTTTGAATAAAACTGGTATATCTGTTATCTCCAATAATGATATGGTCCAGCAATGGAATTTCAACTAAATCGGATACTTCCTTTATCTTCTGTGTCACCAGCACATCCTGCCTGCTGGGCGTCGGATCACCGCTGGGGTGATTGTGCAGAATCACGATATAGGATGCCTCATTGCGCATTGCCCTGATACAGATATCTCTCGGCGAGATCAATGTCGAATTAAAAGTCCCTGTCGATAGTACAGACTCATTCACAATATGCCGCTTGGCATCCAGAAGCACCAGCAAAAGCTGTTCTGTGTCTCTATGGCGCATCCGTTCCATATAATAAGCTGCCACTGTCTCAGGCTTGTCAAAGGTCAAATCCGGTCTTGCCTGCATATTCGAAGTGCGCTTGGCAATCTCGGCAATGCACAGCAGCTGTACTGCCTTCACTTCTCCGATACCCGGGATCTGCATAAGCTCCCTGATATCAAAATGATACAGACCCAAAAGTCCCATGCCCTCGCCGGCAAGCTTGAGGACATCTCTTCCAAGTTCGATCGGTGTTCTCTCCCTCGTTCCGGTTCTGAGCATGATAGCAAGAAGCTCGGCATCCGAAAGACAATCCGGTCCAAGCCTCATAAACTTATCATAAGGCAGCTCATCCTTTGCATATAATTCTTTTAAAAGACTCATGTATTTACGCCTTGCTCTCCATAATTAAGCGCAGTATATCGTCCCAAAGACGATCTTGGCTGAGAAAATCCCAGCTTTCTTAGTTATCTTACCACACCAGCCTGCGTCTGTACATAAAAAAGATTAGTTTTTTTTCGACATATTTCCAGTTTAGGAAAATTTTAGCTTTACAATACCTGCATCGACTAGGCTTTGCAGTGTTTTCATAATACCAAAGCGGGCGTGCTCAAAGGTCAGTCCGCCTTGAAAATAAACGGCATAGGGGGGCTTGACCGGCCCGTCTGCGCTAAGTTCAATAGAGGAGCCAGAGACAAATGCACCCGCAGCCATGATGACCTGTGCATCATAACCGGGCATATCCCACGGTTCCGGGGTGACAAAGCTGTCAACGGGCGCTGCCGCCTGTATTCCTTTGCAGAATGCAATGACCCCCTCCGCGGTTCCAAACTCAACCGCCTGTATAATGTCATGTCTTGACTCTGTGCTGTTCGGAACTACCTTAAATCCCAGCTTTTCATAGAGATTTGCCGCAAACACGGCGCCCTTTAATGCTCCGGCTGTCACTGTAGGAGCCAGAAATAACCCGTGATAAAAATCCCGCAGGATACCAAGCGAAGCGCCCACTTCTTTGCCAAGTCCGGGCGAGGTCAGTCTGTATGCGGCATTTTCAACACACGCTTTCCTTCCGGCGATATAGCCGCCAATCGGCGCCAGTCCGCCGCCGGGATTTTTAATAAGCGAGCCGACCACCATGTCCGCTCCTACGTCTGTCGGTTCAATGCATTCTACAAACTCCCCATAACAGTTGTCTACCATACAGATCACATCCGGCTTTATCGCCTTGATAAACGAAATCAGCTCCCCGATTCTTGTGACAGATAAGGTCGGTCTGGTCTGGTATCCTTTCGAGCGCTGTATGGTGACAAGCTTTGTTTTGTCATTGACCGCCTTTTGGATGTTCTCATAATCAAAACTGCCGTCCGGGAGCAAATCGACCTGTCTGTATGAAATGCCATACTCTGCAAGCGACCCCTTCGACGGGCGGATGCCAATCACTTCCTCAAGCGTGTCATAGGGCTTGCCAACCGGCGATAAAAGTTCGTCTCCGGGGCGCAGATTGCTCATCAGAGCCAAAGCCAGCGCATGTGTCCCGCACGTGATCTGCGGGCGGACCAGTGCATCCTCCGTATGAAAAAGGGATGCGTACACTGCCTCTAGTGTCTCCCTGCCAAGGTCGTTATAGCCGTAGCCGGTGGTTCCAAGCAGACATGCTTCACTGACCTTATTGTCCTGCATTGCCTTGAGCACTTTGAGCTGGTTGTACTCCGCGGTCTGGTCAATCTCTTCAAAACGCGTCTGTAACTGGTCTAAAATCCCTTTGCTGAACTGATAGACTTGATCTGAAATACCGAGATGGCGATACATGGATTGTGCGGTGTGTCTGTCCTCATTTGTTGTTTCCATCATTTTTTCTTAGTTCCTTCCATATTAAATAACTGCGTTTCTATATAGTGTAACATTTTTTTGTCATCATATGCAAATTTATCCTTTTCTATCCAGATGACATTGCGCTCCCTGCGAAACCATGTGAGCTGGCGCTTGGCAAAATGGCGCGTGTCACGCTTGATGATATAGACTGCCTCCTCGAGTGAGATCTCTCCTGCCAGATACGAGATGATCTCTTTATAGCCAAGTCCCTGCATGGCTGTCGAGTCACGTCTGCATCCCATATTCATCAGCATCTTTACTTCATCGACCAACCCTTCTGCCATCATGCTGTCCACCCGTCTGTCGATCGTCTCGTACAGTTTGTCCCGCTGGTCTGTAAGCACAAAATAACGGGCATCATATGCTGGTTTTTTCTCCCGCTCCGCCGCATTATGCTCAGAAATTCTTCTGCCTGTCTGACGGTAAAACTCTATGGCGCGTATCACGCGCTTGATGTTGTTTTCATGAATTTCCTGTGCTGCCGCCGGGTCGCATTCTTTTAATAGATCATGCAAAAACGCTGCGCCCTTCTTGTGCGCTAACTGTTCTAATTCTGCCCTGAGTGCTGTGTCCTCCGCGCTTTCTTTAAAATCTATATCGTAGAGCACGGACTGGATATAGAAGCCTGTGCCGCCAACAAGTATCGGAATTTTTCCTTTTGCGTAGATTTCTGCGATTGCCTGCTTCGCCAGTTTTTGAAAAAGAAAGATATTAAAATCCTGTGTTGGTTCCAGAAGATCGACAAGATAATGCTTCACTCCCTGCATTTCCTCCGGCTGGATTTTGGCAGAACCGATATTCATATGTCTGTATACCTGCATGGAATCGGCAGATATAATCTCACCGTTGACAGCTTTTGCAAGCGCTATGGAGAGCTTGGTCTTTCCAGCCGCGGTTGGGCCGGTCAATATGATCAATGGATTTGTTGATTGCAGCATATCCGGGCGATATCCTTTCTATTATAATATATACTCACGACAGATAAGATCTGCCGTGAGTATTGCGCCAGCCGCAGCCGCGAAGCGGCATATTTCCTTATGCGGCTGTGCGCATCACATTATACTGGTGGTCAGTCTTTTCGACCGCCAGTATAATATTACAGCTACGATTTTAAGAGCAGATAACGTTTGCGGTATTTTAACTGGACATAATTCATAATGCGCCTATAGTACACCGGATTGCTGATGCCGCCCAAGATTCCGGCAACAGGAAGCCCCTGTATGAACTTCGCAAGCAGCATATCCACTGCGAAGGCGTCCGCTGTACTTTTGATCTGCGCTGAAAGTGCTGTCTCCTGAACGGGCTGTGTGAGACAACGGTCCACTGCCGCATTGCATTCTACCCATTGCCCGCCCTTCGACATTGCCGTCTCCAGAAGCTTCAGGATATACCACCGCTCCTCGGGTGTGTCATAGGCAAATCCATATTGGAGTGCTGTCTCATATGTTCCCTTGAGAATGACTGACAGAAACAACACAATATCTGGCAGACCGATGCCTAGTACCCCCAGACCAATGCCCTCCACAGTGCTGACTGCCATATTGATCATCGCTGTGCGGCTGACATCTGATTTTAGCTGGCGGAGCTCTTTCTTTCCACCTTTTAGATTCATCGCGAAATCATGCACCTGAAAATCTTTCTCAATGGACTCACGGGCATATGTTTTTTCGATGACAGCCGTTCCTTTTTCAAAAATCACTTCAAATGCCATGCAAAATGCTTTTTGGAGGTTTTCGTATACTCTGGGCGGAATTTTCTGCTCGAGCGTTTCTTTCCATTTGGCAGCATGATACTCCACAGCCTGTTTTTCAAGCTTCTGTTCCTCGCGCTCAAGGCGGTCTAATTCTTTTTGGACAGGCGTCTTGTGTCTGTTCTTTTTCAGTTCCTCGAATATATTTTTATTATAATTCATGATACCCTTCCCTATATATTTAGATAATTCGTTTAAACTTTTTCTCAATCTCATACTTGGACATCGAAATAATGGTTGGTCTGCCATGCGGACAGTTATAGGGATTGTCAAGCTCCAACAGCTGTTCGATCAGTTTGTCAGCCTCCTCATACGTCATGGAATGCCTTCCCTTTACAGCCGCCTTGCATGCCATGGAAGCGATCTTTTCCCGTATAATCTGCGGTACACCGCGCACTGGACTCTCGGACATCTGGGTCAATATCTCCTCAAACAGTTCCTTTATATCGTGACCAAACAGGTCAATTGGCACCCCTCTAACCGCATACGCATTCATGCCAAAATCTTCGATCTCAAATCCAAGCTCCTTAAAATACTGCTCATAGCTGTGAATCAACGCTGCCTCTTTGGGCGTGACGCTAATCACGACTGGTGGAGTCAATGTCTGTGTATAGATCTCATTGTGTTCCACTTTGGTCAATATCTGTTCGTACTTTACCTTCTCATGTGCAGCATGTTGGTCAATCATCAACATTTTGTCACGGTACTCTATAATCCAATAAGTGTCAAACACCTGTCCTATTATTCGATATTCCTGCTTTGCCTCTTTTGTGAGAATCTTTTCGTCAAAAAAGTTTAGCTGCTCTGGTTTCTCGACAATGATATGATCTTTATTCTTGATCACGCCAAGATTTTTGGGTTCCGGCTCCTTGGCAGGTGTCCCCAGTATTTTGCCGGTCATCACATTTTGACTGGGCTGTTTTTTCGATTCTCTGTTGTCCACGAAGAAGGCGTTCTGCTGATTCACAGTATTTTTAGCGTCATAGCTGCTTTCATAGGGTTTATTGTAGCCGTTTTCTTCTTTTAAAATGTTTGGTGAGACGTTTGGCGGATGCCCTGATGCAGATGCTTGTTCTGCAAAACGGCGTTCCTTCTCAAAAGGCTCAGGCGCTTCTATCTTGGTTTTCGGAATACTCTTCTCTTTTTTGGATGCCTTGATGTCTGGTCCCAGTGTCGCTTCCGGGATCATTTCCTGATGAGACAGAAAATCAGCGATGTTCTCCGCAATCAGTTTATAGAGACTGTTCTGATTGGAAAAGCGCACCTCCATCTTGGTCGGATGGACATTGACATCCACGCTCTCGGGCGGAACAGTGATATGGATAACACAAAATGGATACCGGTGCTGCATCATATAGGACTGGTATCCCTCCTCAATCGCCTTCGAAATGACTTTGCTTTTGATATAGCGGTGATTGACGAAATAATTTTCAAAATTTCTGTTTGCGCGGTTCAGTGTCGGTCTGCCAAGAAAGCCCTTCAGCGTGATCTCCTCATCGACAGCCTGAAATTCAATCAGTTCATTGGCGATATCCCTGCCAAAGATGCGGTAGATGATCGCTTTTAGGTCTCCGTCACCATTGGTATAAAATTTGGTCTGACCATTGATGACATACTTGAACGAAATCTCAGGTCTTGACAGTGCCAAATGTTCTAGCAAATCGGTGATATAGCTTCCCTCAGTCATGGCTGTCTTTAAGAATTTGCGCCGTACAGGCGTATTGAAAAACAGATTGCGCACAATAAACGTAGTCCCGTCTGGCGCTCCAACTTCCTCAAAGGAGGTCTCCTTAGCGCCTTCGAGACACAGACGTGTTCCTGTCATATCGTCTTTGGTCTTAGTGACAATCTCAACCTTAGCCACTGCGGCGATGCTTGAGAGCGCCTCACCGCGAAACCCCATACTGCGCAGACTCATCAAGTCAACAACGGAGTTGATCTTGCTGGTGGCATGCCGCATAAAGGCATTTCGCAGCTGGTTCTGTTCAATGCCTGAGCCATCATCCGTGACACGGATAAATTCAATTCCGCCCTCCTTGATCTCCACTGTGACGGCATGTGCGCCTGCATCCATCGCATTCTCCACCAGCTCCTTGACCACACTGGCAGGCCGCTCCACTACTTCACCGGCAGCAATCTTGTCGATCGTCACATCATCCAGCACATGAATTTCTGCCATCGTTATTTGTTCCTTTCTTCCATACATTCATCCTTTATTTTACCAACGGTTTTTCAGTTTATTCTGTAACCGGTACAACGTATTCAGCGCATCGAGCGGCGTCAGGTTGGAAATGTCAATCTCTTTTAGCTCATTTAAGATGTCCTCGTCCTTGACAGTATCAAGCAAGGACATCTGTCCTAAGTCCACATCATCATAGTGTTTGGGCTTTTTCTTATCGCCTTTTGTATCGACTGCGATACACTGCACTTTCTCTGTGATATCGTTATTGCACAGCTGCTCGGCAATCTCCTTGGCGCGGTCAATCACCAGATCGGGCACGCCTGCGAGCTTTGCTACCTGTATTCCGTAGCTTCTGTCAGCGCCGCCTTTGACAATCTTGCGCAGAAAGATGATATCATCGCCTTTTTCCTTGACAGCGATGCAGTAATTGTTGACATTGTGCATCTTTCCTTCCAGCTCCGTCAGTTCATGATAATGTGTCGCAAACAATGTTTTGGCGCCAAGCAGCTTCTTGTTGCTGATATGTTCGATCACCGCCCAAGCAATACTCAGTCCATCAAAGGTGGAGGTTCCGCGCCCGATCTCATCGAGTACCAGCAGACTCTTGGGGGTGGCGTTGCGCAGAATATTGGCGACTTCGTTCATCTCTACCATAAAGGTGCTCTGACCGCTTGCCAGATCGTCCGATGCCCCAACCCTCGTAAAAATTCTGTCAACAATGCCGATATTGGCGCTTTTTGCAGGTACAAAGCTTCCAAGCTGCGCCATCAGGACAATCAGTGCAGACTGGCGCATATAAGTTGATTTGCCCGCCATATTGGGACCAGTGATAACGGCAATGCAGTGATTATGATTGTCGAGAAAGGTATCATTGGAGACGAACATATCATGGTCAATCATCTTCTCCACGACAGGATGCCGTCCCTCTTTAATGTCAATGATGCCTTTATCATTTAACGTTGGCCGGACATAATGGTTCTGCTCTGCGACGACAGACAGCGCGGTGTACACATCAAGCCTTGCCACTGCTTTTGCCGTCTTCTGTATGCGCTCAAGCTGCGCTGCGATATCGTCACGGATTTTGCAGAACATGTCATATTCCAGCACATTGAGCTTGTCCTCTGCGTTTAATATCGTGTCCTCGAGCTCCTTTAGCTTTGCTGTTGTATACCGTTCTGCGTTGACCAGTGTCTGTTTCCGCACATAGTCGGCAGGTACTTGGTTTTTATAGGAATTGCTGACTTCAAAATAATAGCCAAACACTTTGTTGTATTTTATCCTGAGATTTTTGATGCCTGTCCGCTCTCTGTCCTGCTCTTCGAGCTGTGCAAGCCAGTTTTTTCCATCCGTTTTGGCCTTTCGCAGATGATCAATGTCCTCATTAAAGCCTTCTTTGATAATACCGCCTTCGCGAATCAGAATTGGCGGCTCCTCGCAGATTGCCTTTTTGATCAATCCATACAAGTCTTCAAGCCCGTCGATCTGCGCATCGATCTCCTGCAACAGTTTTGCATCGAAATCCTTGAGTACCGTTTTAATATGCGGAAGCATTTCCATGGAATTTGCAAAGGATATTAAATCCCGTGGATTTGCCGTTTTGTAGCTCACGCGTCCAAGCAGGCGCTCCATATCGTAGATGGGATTTAGATATTCCCTGATCTCATCTCTTGAAACGGTATTTTGACAAAGCTGTTCGATCGTATCTAAGCGGTCGTTAATGTCCTCCATATTGACCAGCGGCTGTTCCAGATCTGTCCGCAGCTGTCTTGCGCCCATCGCGGTCTTGGTCTTATCCAGCACCCATAGCAGAGAACCGCGCTTTTGTTTTTCGCGGAGTGTCTCTGTCAACTCCAGATTTCGTCTCGTAGAACTGTCAAGAAGCATAAAGCGGCTTGCCAGATAGGGCGTGATATGTGTAATATGTGAAAGCTGCGTCTTTTGTGTCTCCAGCAAATACTGCATCAGCACACCAGACGCGATCAGTCCTGACGGAAAATCTTCCAAGCCAAGCCCCTTTAGTGTGTTGACCTTAAAGTGTTCCATCAGGCATTTCCGACAGCCATCTTCATCAAAATACCACGGTTCCAGCGGATAAACCGCCATTTTTAGCCGGTTTTTCAGGTCATTGATGTCAATTCCGCTCATCATCAGCGCGTCATTGCATATGATTTCTATCGGCATATATTTATATAGTTCATCTGTGAGCTTCGCCAGACCCTCAACCTCTGTCATATAGAAGTCCCCGGTTGTCACATCTGCCACAGATATCCCTATTTTATTTGGAAAATGTGCAATGCACATGATATAGTTATTTTTTGATTCCTCGAGTGCCTGCACATTGAGGTTCGTGCCGGGCGTGACAATGCGGATCACTTCCCGCTTCACCAGTCCCTTAGAAAGCTTGGGGTCCTCGACCTGCTCACAGATCGCAACCTTGTAGCCTTTGGAGACAAGCTTGTTCAGGTAACCGTCCACAGCATGATAGGGTACACCGCACATCGGTGCACGCTTTTCCATCCCACAGTCTTTACCAGTTAATGTCAGTTCCAGCTCTTTTGAGACCAGTTTGGCATCCTCAAAAAACATCTCATAAAAGTCACCGAGCCGGTAGAAGAGAATACAGTCACTGTACTGATTCTTTGTCTCTACATACTGCTGCATCATCGGTGTCATTCCAGCCATATAGTAACCTCATCTTTCTGTATATTCTTTACAGTTTTTATCTGGCAGCAAGCTTCTTCGCCCGCTCTAGCGCCTCATCAATATGACCACAGAAGTTCTCCTCGCCGACAGCCTTGGTAAAGCCTGCCTTATCCATCACAGCCTTTGGCTGCTCATTGACATGCGACAGAATCATCTGGATATTTTTGTTTGCATATTTCTCATATAGCTGCTCTAAGGAATGCATGGCAGTCGCATCTATCGCGCTCACACTTCTCATACGGAGAATCAGAAAACGCGTGTCTTCCTTTACAGAGATATTCAGAATCTTGTCCGCAGCGGCAAAAAACATAGGTCCTGAGATTTCATAGACGCGCGTGTGCGCCGGCACTTCCCTAAGTGTGATACTGTCTGGGTCATCCTCCTCGTCAACATACTTCCACCCCTCTACTTCGGTGACATCGCTCATGCGCTTCATAAAGAGGATTGCTGCGAGCAGAATACCAACCTCGATCGCCGCCACCAGATCAAATACCACGGTTAATATAAATGTTGTGACTAGCACAATAATGTCGCTCTTTGGCGAGGATTTACAGAGATTGACAAAGGTCCGCCATCCACACATATTGTAGGCGACCATGAACAAAATCGCTGCGATGCATGGCATGGGAATCAGTGCTGCATAGGGCATCAGCACGACTAAAATCAACACCAATGTCACAGAATGAACCATTCCTGCAATCGGAGTGCGTCCGCCGTTTTTGATGTTGGCAGCCGTTCTTGCGATCGCTCCTGTCGCGGGGATTCCGCCAAACAATGCTGAACCGACATTGCCAAGTCCCTGTGCGATCAATTCCATATTCGAGCGGTGCTTGGAGTTGATCATACTGTCGGCAACCACGCATGACAGCAGCGACTCAATCGCAGCCAGAATGGCTATTGTAAAGGCATCGGGAAACATTTCCCTGACAACCTCAAAGGAAAACGCTGGAACCTGCAATTGCGGGAGCCGATTACTGATTTCATACAAATCTCCGATGGTATTGACATTCATGTCTAAAACCTTTACAATCGCAATCCCAACAAGAACGGCAATCAGAGAACCCGGAATAGTCTTGTTTATGTACGGCCACAAGATTAAAATTGCAAGGCAGATCACACCGACCAGCAATGCCTGCCAGTTGATGGTTGTAATATTTTTTAAAATCGCCTCCGCTTTCTCCATGGTCTCAATGGTGGCTGTTCCCGCTGGATAGGTAAGACCTAGGAAATCCTTAATCTGTCCAATGACTATCGTCACCGCAATACCGGCAGTAAATCCGGTTGTAATCGTAAAAGGAATGTATTTGATCAGATTGCCCAGTCTCAGAAATCCCATCACGATCAATATGATACCTGCAAGAATCGTTGCAACGATCAGCCCATTCATGCCTTTCTGGGCGACAATCCCCGCCACAATCGTAGCAAATGCCGCCGTAGGTCCTGCAATCTGTACACGGCTTCCGCCAAAAAACGAGATCAGAAATCCCGCGACGATCGCTGTGTAAATGCCCTGTTCCGGTCCAACCCCAGACGCAAGCGCAAGCGCGATCGACAAAGGCAAGGCGATAATTGCAACAATAATGCCTGCAATGACATCTTTGACAAACTGCTGTTTTGTATACGTTTTCATCACCGAAAACAGTTTTGGTTTTAATTTTTCCATAAAAATTCCTCCTCGTTGTCCAGCGTTTGAAAAACAGATGCTGGATAACATTACCTCCTCATAGGTAAATATTATATTTTTGTAAAATGACCATATTCAATATATACCTGTTCAAAAAATTTTTCAATTGATTTTGCCCAAATAGTAAAATCCGTGAGCTTCTGTGAGTTTCACATCCACAATCATACCGACCAAAGAAGGATCTCCCTCAAAATGTACAAGCGTATTTTGGGATAGTCTGCCTGTCAGCTTTGTTCCGCTGCTCTCCTCCACAAGAACGCTGTGCGTCTCACCGACCATGCGTCCGCCGCGTTGCTCTGCTGTCTGGTGTACCACATCCAAAAGCCGGTCAAAGTTTGCCTTAATCTCCTCCTCACTGGCTGGATTGGGCATTGTGGCAGCAGGCGTGCCCGTGCGCTTGGAATAAATAAATGTAAATGCATTGTCATACTGCACTTTTCGAACGACATCTATCGTCTCATCCACATCTGCGGCTGTCTCGCCCGGAAATCCGACAATGATATCTGTTGTGAGGGATATATCTGGTATCTCGTTTCTGATTTTTTCCGCAAGTGCAAGATACTGCTCCTTCGTATAGCGGCGGTTCATCGCCTCAAGGATTCTAGTCGAGCCTGATTGCAGCGGTAAATGTAAATGGCGGCAGATTTTCTTGGAATGCTTCATGACCTGAATCAGTTCGTCAGATAAATCCTTTGGATGTGAAGTCATAAACCGTATCCGCTCTAATCCTTCAATTTTTTCAATCTCCTGCAACAATTGTGCAAATGTCATGGGTTCCTCAAGCGTTTTGCCATAAGAATTAACGTTCTGTCCCAAGAGCATTATTTCCACGACACCCTCCGACACCAGTTTCTCAATCTCCCGCAGAATATCCTTGGGGCTGCGGCTCCGCTCACGTCCGCGCACATAAGGAACAATGCAGTAGCTGCAAAAATTATTGCATCCGTACATGATATTTACCCCTGATTTAAAAGAATACTTTCGCTCTGCCGGCAAATCTTCCACAATCTGATCTGTGTCTTTCCAGATATCAATAATCATCGTATCCGAGCTGTACATTGCAACGATCAGCTCAGCAAACTTGTAAATATTGTGTGTGCCAAAAATCAAATCTACAAATCTGTAGCTCTTCTGAATCTTTTCAATAACAGAAGGCTCCTGCATCATACAGCCGCACAGTGCAATTTTTTTATGCGGATCTTTCTTTTTCATGCTGTTTACAAATCCCAGCCTGCCATACACGCGCTGGTTTGCGTTGTCCCGAACCGTACACGTATTATAGAAAACTAGGTCCGCCGACTCATCATCAATCATCTCAAAGCCGATTGTTTCAAGAATGCCAATCAGCTTCTCGCTATCCTTGGCGTTCATCTGACAGCCAAAAGTCTCTCCGTCAGCAGTCAGACGCCTTCCTAGCTTCTCGCTCTCTGCGGCGATGAGTGCACGCGCCTTCTTAATGTAATAATATTGGCGCATGGGTTCCGTTGCCGGTGCGTCGTCTCTTAGATCAATTGTCTGTAGTATTGCTTCTAGTTCTTCATTTCTTATCATGTTCATTCTGCCTTTCTATTTGTGTGCCCGTTCCCCAACTCGCGCGCCGGGCACCCGTCAGCCTTAGCTGACATATTTCCTTTGGGTGCCCGTGTGCATAAAAATTTAGAAGAGGCCTTTAATTGCCTCTTCTATGCGGTTCTTTTTTCTAATTCTTCTACTCGTTTCGATAAGTCATCAATTTGTACGTTTCCAGCATGCAGTCCTCTCCTTTATCGTCCGCTCTTTCAATATCTCTGCTTTATTATATCAAATCTAAAGATATTTTCAAGCAAAACATGCTACTCGAATAAGTCATTTTGTGTTATAGTTGACAGGGAACAATATATAACAGGAAATGAAAGAAAGGACCAATTACAATGCCTGAGAAAATAAACACTCAAAAATATCTTGACTATATCTTAGATGAAACAAAGAAACTTCTGGCAATCGACAGTCCGTCCGGTTTCACTGAAAGAGCAGCATCTTATGTAATGGATGAATATACAGCTCTTGGATATACACCTGTTCGAACCACCAAAGGCGGCGTGTTCTGCGAAATCAGCAGAAATCCAAACAAAGGGGATTCTCTTATGATGGAAGCGCATATTGATACGCTTGGTGCTATGGTCTGTGAAATTCAGCCAAATGGTTATCTCAAACTATCTCCCATAGGCGGCATGAATGCCAACAATGCTGAGGCAGAGAACTGTAAAATCTACACGCGGGAAGGCAAAATTTATACCGGAACATTTCAGCTATGTGACGCATCCGTTCATGTGAATGGCAAATTTGATGAAACCTCCCGCTCCTATGATGTCATGGAAGTCGTACTGGATGAAAAGGTCAAAACAAAGGAGGATACACTCGCGCTTGGCATTCTGCCCGGCGATATCGTATGTTTTGACCCACGTACTACCATTACAGAAAACGGATACATCAAAAGCCGGTTTCTGGATGATAAACTCAGTGCCGGCATCCTGCTTGGCTTTGCCAAGTTTATAAAAGATGAAAAAATAATGCTTCCACGTACCATATATCACCATATTACAGTCTATGAGGAGGTGGGACATGGCGGTGCAGCCTCTATCCCGTCAGATGTCTCTGAAGTCCTGTCTGTCGATATGGGTTGTGTTGGAAATGGGCTTTCGTGCACAGAACATCAAGTGTCTATCTGTGCCAAAGACAGCCGCGGACCTTACACGTATGATGTTGTCACCAATCTCATCAATGCTGCCAAACACCAAAATATTGATTTTGCTGTCGATGTGTACCCATATTATGGTTCTGATGCAGATGTTGCGCTCACAGCCGGACACGATGTGAGACATGGACTGATTGGCGCTGGTGTCTATGCTTCACATGGCTATGAGCGCAGTCACATAGATGGTGTCCGAAACACATTTTTACTATTGACAGAATATGTGAAATAATATTCAAGCGTATATTACAGAGCATCCCCACATTATCTATGATCTGGGATGCTCTGGATGCTCCGATCAGTACACTCGTGATGTCTCCATCCCGCAAAATCCATGCCAGTGCCATTCGCCGCAGTTGAAGTTCGCTCGCACCAATCAATCCCACACAATTTCAAAACATTGAAACCCTTCTGGAACGGGTGGTCTGCAAGAAAATAAAGCATCTAAATCAGAAATATCACATTCCTCTGCGCCATCCGAGCACAGCCATTGGCACTTCATCAGTTCTTCCAGTTCAGAAGCTTGGACACAGGTGCATACTACGATTGTATCTCCCCAGAGCTCCAGTTGCTCTTCTCCATCATATTCTACGATGTCTGTGTCATTATGCAAGGCGATACGAACCCATGCAATATTGGACAATTCTTCAATTTTTTGCAGAAATTCCCATAGTTCAGCCAAAGACGGACGACCGTAATCACACTGATTTGGCGCAATCGAATCCTCCGCTGTATTTCCCTCGAAAAATTCATCGAGCGTCAATAGCGGAAGGCGTTCTTCATTTTCATTCATAATCTTTTTAAAGGTGCTTAATTCAATCATTGTTTGCTTGTCAATACTCCTTCCCTATCGTTTCTACCCCATACTTTGTTTTAAATTCGTCTAAATCCCGGTCTGTCTTGATAAACATAACCTCCTCAAATTTCCCTGTATGAATATTTTTGAAGCCTGCGACACGCTCGCCGTTACAAATACTGCATTTAAGAATGGGAATTTGATTTTCTTTATCATAACCATCTTCCTGACGCAGCGCTTTTTGATTCTTTTTTCTGCCAAACATTTCTATTCCCCCCTTCTCCATATTTTATTAGAGCGCACCCATAAGGTGCGCTCCGTCATAGAATCAAAAAACTACAGTGATAAAATCTTTTTCAGAATGTTGTAGAGATCTGCTCTCGTCTCAGCATCATTCTTATATTCCCGCGAAACCGCAACGGCATGGTCCTTGTAGGGCGATGCATTGGTGGATATACACTTAAACTGTCCCCACGGCAGCAGGGAGACATCTTTGTTGTATACTTCCCAGATTTCTTTTTTATTCCATGTGTATTTCCCCATCAGCTTGTTGTCGTTCTTGGAATAGTAAAAGGTCACTGGATAGTCTGAGTAGTAGATCATCACTGGGCGCTCATCATAATAGGTATAGATTTCCCTGCCTGCATCGTCAAAAATTTCTGGAATGCCGTCTCCTGTCACGTCAATCAAGGCAAAATCCTCACAGTAGCTCTCCATAAACTCAAGCTGCATCCTGTAAGCTGCGGTAAAATCATCCAAATTATCCAGCGCCTTCTGCTTTTCTGTCTTTTCCGGCTCAATACGCGATACCATAAAAGGACCCGGTATATAGTAGGTTCCATTCAAATCCACCTGATAAAATCCATTGTCCGTGATGCCAAACACCCGCACATTGGTAAAGCGTTCCAGATACACGACCACCGGCGAATAGACATCTGGCACCGCATATACGGGTGTCGCGGAGGTCGCGTACATCTCCACCATCTGAATCGGTGTCACGTTAAAGGCAAGCGCTGTAGCAGGCGGTTTGATCCATGCCACCACTGCTGTCAGCACAGCCAGCATGAATCCAGTTTTACATTTTTGCAGAAACGATTTCTTCTTCATGATATTCCCCCTATCACATACAATCTTTAAAATGAAATTCTTTTTTTCCAGAGGCATAGTCTGCGACAATCTGACCGTTCCCATAGAGTTTGTACTTGTAGGTCAACAGCCCCTCGATGCCCACAGGCCCCCTTGCATGAAGTTTGCCGGTACTGATGCCCACCTCTGCGCCAAAGCCATAGCGAAAGCCGTCTGCAAAGCGCGTCGAGCAGTTCTGGTATACGCCCGCAGAATCCACCATCCGCATAAAGTATTCTGCCGCTTCCCGGTCTTCTGTGATAATACAGTCTGTATGGTGGGAGCCATATTGATTGATATGTACGATTGCCTCATCAATATTCTCAACCGTCTTTGCAGAGAGAATCAGATCAAGATACTCTGTCTCAAAATCCTCCTCTGTCGCCTGTATGCTGTCATAGCGGCTGGCAATGTCGGCAGTGGCGCGCAGTTCGATCTGATGTTCCTTCAATGCCTGATTCAGCCGCGGCATCAGAAGATCCACTGCATCCTTGTGCACCAGCAGCGTTTCTACTGCATTGCAGGCGGCTGTATACTGTGTCTTGGCGTCGATGAGAACCGGCACCGCCTTGTCGATATCAAACGTTTTGTCCACATAGATATGACAGATGCCGTCCGCATGCCCCATGACAGGAATCTTCGTATGGTCCATGATATACTGCACAAAGGCATTGGAACCTCTCGGTATCAATAAATCAACGGACTCATGACAGGACAACAGCTCCGAAATCTCATCCCGCTGCTCTGCCTGAAAGAGACAATTCTCTGGCAGACCGCTCTTTGCAGCAGACTGCGCAATCAGTGAAAATAAGATTTTATTCGTGTGCTTTGTCTCGCTTCCGCCCTTTAAGATCGCACAGTTTCCGCTTTTGATGCACAGGCTGGCAATCTGTACCATCGCGTCCGGCCGCGCCTCAAAGATCACACCGATCACACCGATCGGGCAGCTTTCACGCACCAGTGTCAGGCCCTCGTCCAACTCTCTTACAAGCTGTGTCTCATAGACCTTATCTGGCATGGCAATCAGATTTTCAATCCCTTTTACCGCATCAGAAAGCTTCTGTGGTGTAAATTTCAGCCGCTTTACAACTGCTTCTGGCACGTTATTTTCCGCCGCTTCTGCCAAATCCTGTTCATTTGCACGAAAAATCTCCTCCTGATTCGCCTGTAATGCTTTTATAATCTCAGCCAGTGCACGGTTTCTCATCTCAGCAGGCTTGGAAGCCATCAAGGTGCTGTCCAGCTTCATCGCCGCTGCTTTTTCCTTTATTGTCATAATTTTCGCTCCATTCTATCCACAATTTTATATTCTCAAAAACGAATAGATAATCTCCTCCGTCACAATTTTGTCCATCTTGATATCGTGTATGTCACGCGGAATTTCATCGACGATCTGACAGGCAAACGCCAGTGCCATTGTCGAGATCTGACGCTTGTTTGCAAGATACCGGTCATAAAAACCCTTTCCATATCCAATGCGGTAGCCTGAAGTATCAAACGCCACCCCCGGCAGGACTGCCAGTGTGTCCTCTTTGGGCTGAAACTTATAGCGGACTTTGAGATCTTCTCTCGGCTCTAAGATATCCATATATCCCCGTTCAAGCTGCCGTATTGAGATTACCTGATAAAATTCCATCGTGTTTGTCAGCTTGTCCACGCGCGGGAAATAAATCCTTTTCCGATGAAGAAGGGCATCTTCAAAGATACCGCGCGTCATGACTTCCCTGCAATAATCTGCATACAGCAAGATATTGTCTGCCTCCCTGTACTCTGGCGTCTTGATCACCTTGTGTACGATCGCCTCGCTCTTGGCTGCAATCTCCTCGTCGCCCAGCCTCTTACGAACTTCAAGGATTCGTTTCCTGATCTCTGCTTTGGTTTCCATTTCCTCACTCCGTGGTTCATTCTATCCTGCGTTCATTCATCCGTTTTGCACGCTGTTCCCCGAGATTTGTGATACTCCCATCTTGTTCCTTGATAGAAATATGATCCAGTTGCCCTCGTAGATTTGCGCGCACATTTGCCACATATTCCGCACGCAGTGCAGCCTGTTGCGCTTTTTCCTCTTCTGTAAGGCCCTCCGCCTGCGATTTGTGATACAGTTCGTTGATACGCTTTATTTTTTCTTCTATATTCATATTAACCCCCAGCCATACCCTTTGCAACATCTATTTTCAAAAAATACAAAATCTAAAAATTACCGTTACTGTTCACTCCGTGCCAGTAACAAGTAAAAATCCATACAAAATTTGCTTCGCAAATAGATTTTTACTTAAAATCTGCACGTTTTCTCACGGACTTAGCAGTAAATGCTAAGTCCTGTTTGAACAGTAACAAATTACCAGCTTCTAACCATGGCAATCTCTTTGATATAGCCCTCATCGTCATTTGGCGTCTCCAGTATAAACGGCTTGTCCTTGAGCAGCGGGTGTTTTGCCACAGCCTTCAAAGCCTCTGTGCCAATCTCACCCTCACCGATCTTTTGATGCCGGTCTTTGTGGGAACCACACCCATTCATACTGTCATTGAAATGCACTGCCTTGAGCCGCTCTAGTCCTATGATGTCATCAAATGTCTTTAACACGCCGTCGAGGTCTCCGACAATGTCATATCCGCCGTCCCATACATGACAGGTATCAAAGCACACGCCCACCCGCTCTGGATATTCCACAAGATCAATAATCGCGCGCAGCTCCTCAAAGCTTCTGCCGACCTCCGAACCCTTTCCTGCCATCGTCTCCAATAAAACGGTCGTGGTGTACTCCGGCTTTACGGCATAGTTGATCGCCTCTGCAATGATGGGAATTGCCACGTCCGTTCCCTGACCTACATGCGAGCCGGGATGAAAATTATAGTAGTTGCCGGGAAGGTATTCCATGCGTCTTATATCCTCCGCCATCGCCTCCCGCGAAAACTTTCGGATCTTCTCTTTGTCAGAGCATACATTTAATGTGTAGGGTGCATGGGCAACCAGCCTGCCAAAATGATGTTCCTCCATCAGCCTGCACAGCTTCGCAGCATCCTCGGGGTCATGCGCCTTCACCGCGCCGCCTCTTGGATTTCTTGTAAAAAAAGCAAAGGTGTTGCCTCCTAATTTCAGTGCTTCCTTTCCCATAATCTCATATCCGTCAGCCGAGGACAGATGATTTCCTATATACATAAATATATCTTTCCTTTCCAAAATTAATAATGAAAACACACTACACCAACGGTGCAAAGATACGCAGGACCCCGTCCACAATGTTGTGTACCAGTCCTTTATGCTCCTCCTGCAAAGTGCGCTCTCTGCTGACGCCCATTGATTCCTCCAAATCTTTTTTCAAGTCTTTCAAAAGGGACGCCCTGTAAAATAACGCATTGCATTCATAATGCAGGTACAGGCTTCTATAATCCAGATTCACCGTGCCGACAGAGCCAATGCAGTCATCGACTAAGCTTGCCTTGGCGTGGACAAATCCCGGCGTATATTCAAAAATCCGCACGCCTGCTTCCAAGAGGTCGTAGTAATAGCTTCTCGACATGCGGTACACCACCTTCTTATCCGGGATGCCGGGCATAATGATCCGCACATCGACACCGCGCTTTGCTGCACGCACAAATGCATCGCGCAGTCCGTCTCCCAGCAGCAAATACGGCGTGTAGAACCATGCATACTCTTTTGACTGGCCAAGCAGATCAATAAAAAGATTGTTGCTGGCAGCCTCCTCTCTGTTTGGTGAATCGTAATAGGGCTGTACATAACCGTCAAAATGTTCTGCGCGCTGAATCTGTATCTGATCATAATCTTTCCCGATCAATTCATTGGTGATCCGGTCAAAAGAAGAGGCGTTCCAAAATTCTATAAACATATAGGCGTAGCTTCTGACTGCATCGCCTGTGATTTTAAATCCGATATCCTTCCAATGTCCAAAAGGGTGCTCCTCATTGATATACTCATCTGCCAGATTGATGCCGCCGCTGAACGCCACCATGCCATCCACCACCATAATTTTACGGTGATCTCTGTTATTTAATGCCCCGCTCAGCACGATCATTGGATTAAACTTTTCGCATTTAATCCCTTTTTTGAGCAGTGATTTACGATTCTTGTGTGAAAAAGTGCCAATGCTGCCAATATCGTCGTACAACACGCGGATATCGACCCCTTCCTGCACTTTCTGCTCCATGACCTCGACCATCGACTGCCACAGTACCCCTTCCTGCACGATAAAGTATTCAATGAACACATAGCGCTTCGCCTCCTTCAAAGCAGACAGCATCTGCTCAAACAAAAGCTCTCCGACAGGATAATACTGCGCGGAAGCATTTCTGAGTACGGGAAAGCCTGTAAGCCGTTTCATATAAGCAAAAGTTTGTGCAATCCGCTTATCTTCCTGCTCTAGCTGGCGCTGAACGTCATCGTCATTTGCCAATGTAACAGGTAAGCGGCCGTTTACTGCCTTTATCCTTTGTTCCAGCGCTTTTCCTGTCCGTTTGTTGCCATAGAGCAGATACATCAGCGCTCCCGGCAGCGGCGCGACAAACATCACCAGAAGCCACAGCATCTTGTAGGCGCCCTCATCCCTTTTCGATATGAGATACAGGACAAACAGCGCAGACAAAACAGATAAAATGCTGTAAAACAGCGTGGCAAACGGCACAAGCCATCTTGCCAAGGCATAGATAATCAGCCCCTGCAAAAGCACAACAGGCAGAATAGAGACAATCCGTCCTGTGACGATACTCCGCACGCTGGTCTTTTTCACCTTATGTATTGTGTCCTTTATTTCTTGTTTTATATTCGTCGGTTTATCTGGCAACGATTAGAACCTCCTTTATCAAATTAACGATGCAGATTATCTATAAAATCTGTAAAATTAAATTTTTCATCTTTGTTTGCCTTAAAAATTGTCCCATAATTTCTGCCTTCCATAATGCGGTGAATCACACGCACATCCCTGCCGTTAGCAATGACCATATCTGCACCCGAGTACGTCGCGATCTGCGCTGCCGTGAGCTTGGTTTCCATCCCTCCGGTGCCGACACTGCTTCCAGTCGATGCCTTGCCCATCTTGAGAAGCTCCTCTGTGATCTGGTCAACCTGCGGGATAAACGCTGCATCTGGATTCTGCCGCGGGTCATCGGTGTACAGCCCGTCGATATCCGACAGCAAAATCAGTAAATCCGCCCCTGTGAGCGCTGTGACAATCGCGGAGAGCGTATCATTGTCGCCAATCACATCCTCCACCTCGAAAGTTGAAATCGTGTCATTCTCATTCACGATGGGTATCACTTCCATCGCAAGCAGTTCATGAAACGTATTCTGCGCATTATGGCGGTTTAAATCTGCCTCAATTGTATTTCGGGTGAGCAGAATCTGCGCCGCCTGATGGCTGTACTCTGAGAAGATCCGCTGGTAAGTTGTCATCAGCCTCGCCTGTCCGATTGCCGCGCACGCCTGCTTCTGTGCAATCGTCAGCGGCGGCTTGATATGCAGGGACTTTCTGCCGCATCCGATGGCACCCGATGTCACCAGGATGACATCCTTTCCCTGATTTCTGATATTGCACAGTTCCCGCACCAGTATGTCCATCTTCGTATAATCGAGATCTCCTGTCTCTGGGTGCTGCAACGAGGAGGAACCGATCTTTACTACCACTCTTTTCTTGTCCTTTAATTTCGCACGTAACTCTTCCACTGTTTCTGCCTCCGTGTATTTTATTTCGATCTGCCATCGGAACTGTAGAAAAATAACTGACGCATCTTGACTTGTCTATTTCTCCGATTATGCATGTCAAAAAGCCTCACCGTAGCCCGCTACGCCTACGTTTTTTGTCATACATCCTCGAAGAAATATCCTGCGCAATCTGCATCACTTATTTTCCTACAATTCCTAATCCTTTTCATTTTAAGTCCATTCTGGTCATAAGTCCAGCATTTTTTTGAATGGGCAAAACTCCTGAGCGATCGCTTATTACTGTTCACTCCGTTCCAGTAACAGGCAAAAATCCATGCAAAATTTGCTTCGCAAATGGATTTTTGCTTTTCAAGCTATACGTTTTTTCACGGAATGCGCAGTTCAGCGCATTCCTGATTTGTGAACAGTAGCGATCGCTTCTGCGATCAGGATTCCATCCATCGCCGCAGAAGTGATGCCGCCCGCGTATCCAGCGCCCTCACCACAGGGATATAATCCTTTGATTGCAGGGCTTTGCAGTGTATCGTCTCTGTGTATCCGCACAGGGGATGAAGTCCTGCTCTCAATTCCTGACAAAATTGCGTCCTCCGCCGCAAAGCCGGGGATGATTCTGTCAAACTGCTCCATTCCTTCCAGAAATGCAGTCTCACAGGCAGACGGCAGCAGTCCTCTCAGGTTCGTCAGCTCATAAGTGCCCTTGATACAAGGCTTTTCGCGGTCTGTCTGAGGTTCTGACGGTCTGTTTCTGACATAATCGCCATAGTACTGCACAGGAATATGACCTTTTCCAAGCTGGTATGCCATTTTTTCAAGTGTTCTCTGAAATTCCACCCCGGCAAGCGCTCCCTCTGTCTCAAAATCTGCTGGCGTTACCTGTACTATGATGGCGCTGTTGGCGTGGCTGCCGCCCCTGTCCGCGTAACTCATGCCATTCACTGCGATCTGCCCCGGCTCGCTCGATGCATCGACGACAAAACCGCCCGGGCACATGCAGAAGGAATATACGCCGCGCCCGGTGCTGGTCTTGGCTGTCAGTTTGTACGGCGCCGCTGGCAGGCAGCTGCCTAGCTCCTCCCCATACATACATACATTGATTCTGTGCTGTGGGTGCTCCACCCGCATGCCAACTGCAAACGCTTTCGCTTCCATCGGCACCTGTATCTCATTGAGATATGTAAATGTATCTCTGGCACTGTGTCCGATTGCCAGCACTGCCCTTGTTGTCTCAAGCTGTTCATTGTGATTCACTTCAACCCCGCACAGCGCGCCTTCATTTACCAAAAATCCTGTCACTTTTGCCCCAAAGCGTACTTCACCGCCGTTTTCTATGATAAAATGGCGCATTCGGACGACGACTTTCTTCAACAGATCTGTACCGATATGCGGTTTGCTTTCATATAAAATGTGCTCTGGTGCGCCAAATTCCACAAATATCCGAAGCACTTCTTTGTTTCTGCCATACGGGTCTTTCACAAGTGTATTGAGCTTTCCATCGGAAAAGGTGCCTGCGCCGCCCTCGCCAAACTGAACATTGGATTCAGGGTTGAGCCTGCCGCCGTTCCAGTATGCCTCCACATCCTTTGTGCGGGTGTCCACATCAAAACCGCGCTCCAGCAAAATGGGCTGATAGCCATGTTTTGCCAGCATATATCCGCAGAACAGCCCCGCAGGCCCTGTGCCGATCACGACAGGGCGATAAGGCAGCTTTGCCTTGGGCAGTTCTGCACTGACTGCTGATGGAAATAGATAGGGATGCGGTGTGTAAATAGTCACCTGTTTGTTTTTGCAGCGCTTTACGACCCTTTCTTCGGATTGAGGATTGGTTAAAGTAATTCCGACGGTATATACCTGAAAAAGCTGCGGTTTCTTTCTGGCATCTATGGAATGCTTTAGGATCTCAAGCGATGCGATCTCTGCCGGCTTGATGCCAAGTATCTTTGCAGCTTTTTTCGTGAGAGCCTCCTTGCTGTCCAGTATGTCCTGTAATGACAGCCTGTCCGCAGCTTTAGCTTCGCTTAGGCTGCTTTTTAAGCTGAGTTTAAGTTGAATTTTAAGTGAACTTATAATTACCATATTTCTTATTCTTCCTTTTACCCCTGCGCTGCTGCTTTTCCTGCAATATGCCCGGTCGCCCACGCCCATTGCAGGTTAAAACCGCCGCAGATGCCGTCACAGTCCAAAAGTTCCCCAATGATATATAGATTAGGACACTTTCGCGACAGAAAATTTTCATCAACCTCATGCAGCGGCACACCGCCGCAGCACACCTGTGCACTGTCAAACGACTTTGCCGCAGTGACGCGCACGCTGAAATCCGAAAGCATTCTGACACAGCGCCAGACTTTTTCCTCCCCTGCCTGTCCCACTGTCCCACCCGGTGCAATCCCATTTCGTTTGCAGACAACTGCCGCAATCTTTTTATGTACCATTCCTGACAGATATTCCTCCACGGTCTTATCCAAAAAGCATTCTGAACACATAAGTTCTGTACGCACAAGTCCTGCATTCCAAATATAGGAAATAAAGTCCATCGACGCCTCGCAATGCTTTCCTTCATAGAGTGCCCTCGACGCCAGCCTGCTCAGTTGAAAGACGGGAATCCCTGAAATACCGTAATCCGTCAATTGCAGCTCGCCTGCCTCAGCCGCCGCCTCTTTGCCGTCAATCACAAGCCGCACCGTCCCCTGCGCCCTCACACCTGATAGTGCCTTAAAAAACCCGCCCTCACACCGAAGCTGCACCAGCGCCGGAAGCGGCTCTATAATACGGTGTCCCAGACGCTTTGCAAGCGCATACCCGGAACCGTCTGACCCCGAAACTGGCGCCGCTTTCCCTCCTGTCGCCAGAATCAGCCTGTCATATGCAAGCTCCTCGGCATCCTTATCAGGGGATTTCACACGCACCCTGCCGCCGTTTTTCTCAGGCATGACATCCGTAAGCTCACAGTCTGTCCGTATCGTCACGCCAAGCCTGTCACAGGCACTTCGCAGCACATCCAGCACGATAGATGCCTGCTCCGACACCGGATAGACCCCGCCATCCCGTTTTTCCTTCGTATATAATCCAAGCTTTCGGAAAAATTCTCTTGTCTTTGCTGCATCAAACCGTTCAAGCGTATCATAAATCCGTTCAAGCGACGCCTTGTCACTGCTGTAATACTTGCCCTGCACATCGGACATATTGGTGAGATTACACTTGCCGTTGCCAGTCATCAAGATCTTTTTGCCCACTCTGTCTTTGTGTTCCAGCACTGTGACTTTGGCGCCGTTTTCTGCCGCAGTGACTGCCGCCGCAAGACCAGATGCCCCGCCGCCAGCCACAATAACCTTTTTTGCCATAACTCCTCCTCAACTCTCATGCTCAACTGCTGTACGACTCTATAAAATGATAGACTTGCAGTTCGCTGTCCATAAATTTCCCCTCCCTGAGTTCATGCCGCACCTCTGCCGGAAGGCTCTCCGCGTGCAGTCCAGTCTTGAAATAAAGGGTTTCCTTGTCGTGCTCATACACGCAGATCTCACCGTTTACCTCCATGATATAAAATCCAGTCGCTCCCTGCGCCGTGTCATAAATCCTGAGCACCTTGATCTTATCCGCTGAAAAAAGCTCCAAATGCTGGGATTTAAACCCTTTTTGTTTCTCTTCGAGCGTGGGTGCCAAACTGTCCTGCGCAAGCATTGTCTCAAGCTCCTCACGATTCAGACCAATATATTTTACCGGCAGCGCCTCCTCTTCCATTGACACCGAACCGTCTTTTTTATCAATATTTTCATAGATACATACGGTGTCACACGTCGTCAGGATATTCATTTTCTGTACTTGGTATAGCTCCTCCGCCGTTTTGGGCGCTGAATCCTCTGTTTCATCCGTCACCAAATGCTCCTCCTTTGGGAAACCATCCATCGTATGCCGTTTCCACATCAATACGACCACCAATACCGAAATCAACACTAATACAAAAAATAAGCCAATCTTATATCTCTTTTCCATCATCAGCCTCCTCGTGAAACTTGAACACTTTGGCGTCTTTGATATAGTATCAGCTTATTTTTATTATTTTATGCACACGGATGTTTAAATCAACCGCAGTTTCTTTGCGATCATAATCATCGTTCTGCCGCCCGGCATACTCCGCATGTCACGCTCATTGATGCCCTTTAGCAATATCAGGACGACAAAATATACGACAGCGCCGACACTGATGCCGGCAAATACTGTCACCGCATTGCCCGCCGCTTTGGAGAGCGCAAGATTTAACAGCCCGATCACAATGCCCATCACTCCCGATGCAATCGCCGGAATGATAAAGGTGCGCGCAACCTCCTGCTTATACCGCATATATTTGCGGATTGCCACTGCATTCAGCACGCATACTACCACCGCGAATAAAATATATGCGTACACCACCGCATTGATGCCCATATTCATCTCGAGCATCGCATACAGCAGCGCTATATGAATCACAAGAGAAATCGCTGCATTGCACACGGGAACTTTCATTTTATTAATGCCTTGGAGCACCCCGTTTGTCAGTGTTGACATCGTATAAAAGATGACAGATACAGAGCCGGTATGGAGCATACTGACTGCCAGATCGACCTCTCCCTTAAACAGCAGCGAGACAATGGGTCTGGCAAGCACTGCAAGTCCCACCGCACTAGGAATTGCGACAATCATTGTAAAGCGCATCGCCTGTCCGATCTTTTCCTTGGCACGCCCGTATTCCTCCCGCACCATAAGCTGCGTCAGCATCGGTACGATAGATGAGCACATGGCATTGGCAAGCGCGATGGGCACATTTACCAGCAGTTTATATTTTCCTGAGTATACCCCCCACAGATCAGTCTTGACATCTTCAAATCCCTTTGCAATCATCACACTGCCAAAGATTTTGATATCAATGACCCCGCTGATATTGTAGACGGTAGTACTTAAAAGCACGGGAAAAATGGTCAGCAGTATCATGCCAAAAATCTGCGGATAACTGTCCGCTCTGCCGCCTGACTCGCGCGCGCGCTTTTTGGCGCCCTTTCGGTATGCCGCAAACACAAAGGCCAGAAACAACAGCCCGATCACCGCCCCAATCACAGGGCCGATGGATGCACCCGCCGCGCCGTATGCAGGCGCAAAATCTGCATTGTGCATCAGCGCCCCAATCTTATCCCCATGCGCATAGAGGAGAGAGGCTCCCACAATACTGCCAATTAACACAAAGATCTGTTCCAGTATCTGAGATACCGCTGTGGGCATCATCGTGCCAAGCCCCTGAAAATATCCACGAAACACGCCCATCACCGACACCAGCAGCAATGCCGGGCCAAGCACTTTGAGCGCCGGCGCGCTCATCGGCTCCTGCATCACATCCGCCGCAAAAAAGTCACCCAAAAGCTCGCAGATCAAAAAGGAGGCGCCGCCCGCAGCCACCGCAAAGAACATCGCACACTGAAATGCTCTCTCGGCACTTTTGTACTGCCGTTTACTGATCTTGGACGATACGACCTTTGACACTGCAAGCGGCAGACTGTAGCAGGATATAATCAGCATAATCGAATAAATCTCATATGCCACAGAATAATACCCATTTCCCTTGTCCCCGATAATGTGCTGCATGGGGAAACGTCTCGCGATCCCTATGATTCTGGAAAGGATTCCCGCCATCGCTAGGATTCCGCCCTGAACGATAAAATTAGACTTCTTTTTCTTCATTTCACTGCTCTCCTCAGCCCAAGCTACTCATTTCTCGTTATTCCAAGTCTGTTCAGAATTTCCTCCTGCTTCTGTTCCATGACAGCCGCCTCATCAGGCTCCATATGGTCATATCCCAAGAGATGCAGCATACTGTGCGCTATCAGAAAGGCATACTCCCGCCTTGGCGTATGTCCATATTCCTCCGCCTGCGCATATACCTTATCCACAGAAATCACAATATCACCAAGACACAATTCTCCGCTCTCAGGGTCAAAATAATCCTCAGCCGTATCCTCTATCCCCGTAAAATCAGATGGATTCTCATAGTCTACATTGGGGAAAGACAACACATCTGTCGGGCGGTCAATCCCCCGATACTGTTTGTTCATCGCATGAATCCCCTGATCGTCTGTCAGAAGCACATTCACCGACACCTCGTAAGGACAGTTCTCCAAATCCAGCGCTTCCACAATCACTTTGCCTGCCACTTCCTCCGCCTCAAAAGGAAGCGTTTTGTCTGTCTCACTCTCCACGTAAAAAGTCATAGTATAATTTTTCTCCTGTATATATTTTTTCAATGCCGCCCAAATCAGCCAGCGAAATGTCACTATTGTCCAAAACTTTGCTCTCAATCTTTCTGTGTATGATGGCAGTGGCAATCTTTCCATAGTCCATATCTGCAGGTTTTCCCTCCGCCTTGCCGATCAGATACATGATAGAGGATACCACACAGTCTGCAAGGTAAACTGCCACCGTCTCACGCATTTTCATCGGCTGTGACTTGTAATTGTATTCCTGCAAAAGCCGTACTGCCCCCGGGGGGAACTTATTATCCTTACAGATTTCTTCGAGTGATTTTTCCTGTTTTCTGCATTCCAGCACGATAATCCGATGATAATATCCGCCATTTTTCGCCACATCCACATCCATATGCAGCAGTCTTGCCGTCTTCTCTGCAAAATATGCTGTATGTATGGCATTATAGTAGGTCTGCCTGTCCTCCTCCTTGTACTTGGCAAGCAGCTCATACTCCTGATCGTTGATATGCAGGTATTTGCCCTTTTCCTTGTCAATGACCACTGCACAGTAAAACCGCAGCACCATCAGCATCAGTATAAATGTGACAAACACATTGATCACCGGCATCACGAACACGTCTGCGTTCAGTGTCCCATGGCTCTCAAACACAATTTTGGCAGCCAGCTCAATGATATAAATAACCATTGCCGATGCCAGCGGTGTCCCTGTCCTGTAATCATCGTCCAGCCGCTCAAAAAGCACTGCAAAAATAACACCTGTAAGCAAATATAACAGCAGTGTCAAAATCTCCGCAGATGCAAAATAAGCACACACACTCACGAAACCTGCATAAGCATTTAATCCAGTGACCGTATTAGAAAACAGCGTCAGCGCGAGCGCGAGCGTCGGCAGCACCCAGCCCGCTTCCGGCAGGATTGGCAGCAGACACGACGCAGCCACCCCCATCAGAAAGATAATGGCAAAACGCAGTAAATGTCCCCCGTTATCGTAATGAAGCGACTCAAAGAGACTGGACTGGAAAAATGAAAAGACAGTCATGCCAAAACAGGCTGTGACAATCATCAAAAGGATAAAAATATCCCGAAACGATTTCTCATACAAATATGCTGCGACGCCGACTGACGGTATTGCTACAGCCAGCATTCCAATGGCGGTCAGCGCTTTTTGCAGGCTGGTTTCTTCCTTCTTTTTCATATGTCTTGATTCCTTTATGCAATTTATTTCCGAAATGGCTTGCCGCCTCTTCTTGCGCGCGGTTCATTCGCCTTATGAGCAGCCTTATTCTGGCTGCTGCCAAGTCTGCTCTCATAGTCCTCATAGGCTTTGACAATCTTCTGCACAAGCGGATGGCGCACGACATCACGGCTTGTCATCCTGATAAACGCGATATCGCTGATTTTTGCAAGCACTTTCTCCGCCACATCCAGACCGGACTGTGTGCCGACTGCCAAATCCTTCTGTGAAGCATCGCCGGTGACAATGACCTTCGAGCCAAATCCAATTCTGGTCAAAAACATCTTCATCTGCGCCGGCGTCGTATTTTGTGCCTCATCCAGTATAATGTAGGCATTGTCAAGCGTCCGCCCGCGCATGTAGGCAAGCGGTGCCACCTCGATCAATCCCTTTTCCATATTTTTCTGAAAACTGTCTGCGCCCATAATCTGATAGAGCGCATCATATAAAGGTCTCAGATACGGGTCCACCTTGCTCTGCAAATCTCCCGGCAGAAATCCCAGCTTTTCTCCCGCCTCTATCGCTGGACGCGTCAGTATAATGCGCTCTACCTCGTGATTCTTAAACGCAGTGATTGCCATCGCCATTGCCAGATACGTCTTGCCTGTACCCGCCGGGCCCAGTCCAAACACAATCATCTTATCCTTGATCGCGTCAATGTACTTCTTCTGCCCCAGTGTTTTTGGCTTGATGGGCTTCCCCGAAATCGTGTGGCAAATGCACTCCGAATCCATCTCAAGGAGCGCCCCCTCATCTCCCTCATGAGATAACTCAAGCGCATAGGACACATTCTGTTCCTGTATTCTGTTTCCCCGCTTTGAGAGCTCCACCAGCTCCCGCACCAGCTTTGCCGCCTTGTTTACCGCCGCCTGCTCGCCACTGATTCGAACTTCTCCGTTGCGGTCTGTGATGACCACATTCAAATCCTCCTCAATCTGTTTGATATATGCATCATGACTGCCAAAGAGATTCTGCATATGTTCTGCTTCAATCTGCATTCCAACCCGAAACTCTGCCACTTTTTGTTTACTCCTTTGTCTCATCTTCCTGAATCGTGTTCACTGGAATGTCCACTGCCTCACCTGTCTGTTTGACCACCAGCAGACTTCCATTTAATTCCATTCCACTACTATTCTTTTCCATTTTAACATTTTTTTCAACAATTTGTACCCCTTTTTGCTCTAAACCTGAAATAAATTTTTTGAAATTATCAGACAGCTTGCTTTTCATCTCCTCATCTGTATATGTAAAATACTTGATATAATACTCTTTTCTGTCAATTTTTCCATAATAGACCGGAAGATAGATATTATCGAGCAAAACCACCTGATGTTTTTCCGTGGCAGTCTCATATAAAGTTTCGTCTTTTTTCGGTGAGAGATATTTTTCGACAAAATCCCACAGGGATAAACCATCAATATAATAGTCCCCGATCTGGACAAATCCTGTATTCACCCGGTTTCCTGTATAAATCATCACAGGATAGCCGCTGTTGATCGAACAGTTGTATTCTATCGGTGTCCTGATGAAAATATCGGCATCCGCATCATAAATCTGGTAGTCAATCACCGTCTGGCTCTCGTCATAGACCGGGACGCCGCCGGATACCAGCACCTGTCCCTGCTCCACGGTATCTCCTGCCTTAACTCGCGGCACGCCGTTTCTGGTGATAATCGACGTGATGGTGCCAGCTTCATTCGCAATGAGATCTGTCCCTTTTGTCTCGATCTGGACAGGTTCTGATTTCTCATTTTCCTTTATTTCTATATAAAGTTTCGTCCCCTCAAAATAGATCGAAGTCCATGTGACATTCAAAAAAGCCTCCCGCAGCCTTTTTTCCTTCTCCTCACAGTTAATACTGCTCTTTTTCATCCCGTAATGAATGGATTCCTGCGCCAAGAAATCCGACAGCTCGTCATCACTTACCTGCAAATTGCCAACGTACTCTATTGCCCAGACGTATTCTGTCACATAATTGAGCATAATCAGACACAGCATGACGCCCGCAAAAAAAATAATCCTTTTTTTGATAAAAGGAAAGTAAAACGGCAGTCCTTTCTTTTGAACGACATGTACCTTTGTGCCTGTCTTTCTTAACAGCGGCGGCATTCTCAGAAAATCCGCAGCATATGCCTCACACATGCAGACATCTTGTTCCTTCTTGATTTCCCACAAATCAATCTCATGCATTCGGCACATATTAAAAAAACGTTCCATGTAGTCCCCGTCAACCCTGATCACCAGAAAACCTTTGACAAAGCGTATCCATCTATTCTGCAAGCGTCCCACCTCAAGTTTCCCTTATCACCTTTACCTCCTTGATCTGCCCTGATATTTTCATGTCCTCGTTCGAGTAATGATCAATCGTAAGACAGTCGCCGCAGACACAATACTTAATATGGTTTCCCTTGATCAGAACTTCATGGCAGGTGTAGGATATGATTCCCTTAAAATTTTCCACAAAAAGCTCCGACGCCCCCACCATATGAAACAATGTGGCATTCACCACCACATCCTTAGGCAGTGAAAACGCATCCGCAAAACGCTCTCCTGCACTCATGATATCCTGTTTAAATATATCGTGATATTTCGTATCATGTCTATTCATATCAGCACCCAAAAATGAAGTATAGGTTTTCTATACTTCATTCTATGTCTTTTCTTCAATTCCTATTCCCCAATCAGCTTATCCTCATGTAAAATATGATTGACAAGCCAGTTTGTCACGATGTGCAGAATCTCCTCGATCGTCTCATCCTGATCTTCATCTATCGCGTCCGTATCCCAGCCGCCGATCGTCTCCTCAAAGGCTTCATGCTGCTGCTTCTGTTCTGGCAGCCGCCCGTAACCAATCGACGCCATATACGCCTCCTCATGCTCAAAATGCGTCAGCGTATAATCCCGCAGCTCCTCCAAAATATGCCTGATATGATCATACTTATCTGGCATAAACTCCTCGCATTTTAATGTATACAGCTCGTCCGCGATCTCAAACAGCCGCCTGTGCTCCGCATCAATCTGGTCGATTCCTGTCAAAAATTCCTCTTTAAACTCGTACATCACAAAAACCTCCTGCTGTATGTTATGCTTTTAATTCTATCATTTTCCTATTCTCAATGCAACCAGTTTCTTAGATTGGACACAGCTTCTAATCATCAGAATTTTGTTTTAGATACCAGCGAACTACATTTATAAACTGTTCAAGTTTCATATCATTCTCTGGATAAATTAACTTTATCGTATCAATATCACAACTCTCCAATATGCAGAATACTGCCTTTCGCGCTTCTTTTAACCTGTATGAATTTAGATTCAAAAGATTGATTGTATAATCATCACCTTCTATCGTCCCATCAGGTAAATATGTAAATATTTCTTCACATTTCGGATTCAATGGAGAAACAAATCTGCTCTCATCATAATCATTCTCTTTCTTAGGTCCACAGGTTTTCTCTCCTGAGAACCCATAGCATGAAGCGACTATATTTGTATAGTCCAGACTTTTCTTACTGACATATGTTCCCGGATGCCTTGGTTCTATATGCTCATTATGAGATTTACCCTCATCAATCTGGCAGCAGCAGTAAGCACACAGACCTTTTTGCTCTGACACAAGTTCTTTATTCAGCCTTGATATATACGGTTGAAACTGCTTTGAATCATAAGTCATTTTTTCATGCTTTCTTTTCAATTCACTTAACCAATTCGGTTCTGTCTGCTTCCTTATATAAATCATGACAACCGCCCTCTCTTTATTAACATACCAGCTCTTATCACATCCTTATTGGTTGCATCTGTTAATTCTTTTAAGTGATTCACTTTTTCTTCGGCTTCCTCAAATAATCTGCCGTTTATCAATCTGTAAATGTCACTTATCAAAGTCTCTGTCTTAGAATTCATTGACTTCGTTCCCATAAACTCTTCAAGAATATAATTTGCATCAAAACCATCCAGTCTTTTGAACTCAATCACTTCACTAGATGCTTCCTTATTCTGCAAAAAGTAGATATTAAATTCGTCATCTATCTCGCTTAATACGATTGGCGAGTGTGTTGTAATAATAAACTGAATATTTGGAAATGTCTCTCTCAATTTTCCTACCACGTTTCTCTGCCAAAACGGATGCATATGCAATTCTATCTCGTCGATCAATACCACCCCTTCTCCAAGAAGCGGATTATCTAAATTCGGATTCGCAATAGTAAGCCTGCGTGCAAGATCACCGAATAATGCCATTGTACATTTTTCCCCATCCGATAATTGTGAGACATTTAATCCCACTCCATTCTTGTCCACTTTCATTTCCAATCTCGGTTTTCTGGCAACTCTTAAATTGGTACAGCCATCAAGCATAACAAGCATTGCTTTTTTTACGGAATCCAACGCTTTGTCTGTAAACTGTAAATCCGCATTCTGTACTTTACATTCATTCTCGTAATCTTCTTGATTTCTAAACCACTCAAAGAAAGTACGAAAATCTATTCTATTCTCAATTGCTTTGTCAAAAGCTGCATAAATATCAAATTGATGTTTCGTTCGTATCCTTATTGGTATATCCAACACCAGACGGTTTGTGCCATAGTTCACAAAGATCGGTATATTCTCCTGTTTTTCATCGCTCACATACTTATCTTGAAAAATTGAGGCTAATATTTTCAGACTTTCTAAATCCTGTGATCTTTTACCTGATTTCCTAATCATTGTTCTATTGTAAGAAATCAGCTGATTCTCAATAAAAAAATCAGCTTCAAGCTTCGTCTGAGTCTTTCCATATTTAATATCATCTAACTCAATGTTCAGATTTTGTTTCAATTCTTTTCGGTTTACGATCTGATTAATAATATTTGCATATAGCAAATTAATACTTTTCAGTATAGAAGTTTTCCCTGTTCCATTTACTCCAAAAATAACCGTATTTTTACCATTTAACTGCAATTTCATATCATCAAACAGGCGGAAATTATCAACTTTTAGATTGTTTATTTTCATATCTTTTTCACCCCTTCTCTCCCTTTATCTTCTATTCCTTCGTATCTAAATTGTGAATGGCGCCTTGCTTCACGTATATTTCCGTATCAAAACCCGCTCACTCACCCTTGTTAAATCCGTTCGTTCCAAAAGCCTGTCGCAGTCGTAAACCGCCAGTTCCCTGAGTTTTCGTCCCTCTGGAAAATGCGGCAGTCTGGTCAGCGCTGGCAGACTGCGGAGCGTAAGCTTCTGCAAAGAAGGCAGTGTTTCCAGAAAATCCAGATTGTCTATATCGGTGATCTTTACCAGTTCCAGCTCCTGAATCGACGCAATCTGTCCCAATCGTTCTAATTTCTGCGCATGTTCTGCATGCACAATCACGCTCTGTACTTTCAGCATACGCAGCACATCAATCGGCGGACATGGCATTTCACACAATATTAGCTCTCTGATATCATCTTTTCGAATCATAAATTCCATATGCTTTGCATAATTTCCAATATTACAGTGTTGAAGCTTGGGATACCTTATCAGCCATTCCAGTTCGTAAGATGGATTGCCTGATCTGTCCCCATCACTGGCATCTTCAAAAGAAATACCATCCAGTGAGAAGTCTGCATAAAGAGAAAGCGTCGTAAGCTCCTGTGACAGCCTGTTCACAAAACGAAAATCACGCTGTTTTGGTGCTGTCATTCCCAAATCCGTCAAAAGCACATACCGGGAAAGCACCTCTGCATGTCTGATCTCCCCCGTGCAGTCCAGTTTCAGCTTCCGTACATGGTCCATTTCTGCAAAATGCTGTAAATCGCAGTCTTCCCGATCATAATTATATATACGAAACCAAATATCATTTCGAACAGAGAACAGCACACTATCGAGAATCTTTAATGCATTTTCGGGAAATACATCTTTCGTCCGTATCCACTTTAGCTCCTCTGCCTGTGCCATCAAAGACACCATCTTCTCATCAATCTGGGAAACTGTAAGATGTGATATTCGTCCATCCCGTTGCGTGTTCTTCCTATCCATCCTGCTGTCATCTGCGATCAGGTCAACCGCATCCATAAAGATACTTTCCTTCTTTTGCTGAACTTTTGGTGCTGGTGTACTGTCTTTCTCCTGTGTTGTTTGCGTCTCTTCCTCACAATCAGGCGTCTCATTTGCTGCGGCTTCCAGCACCTCCTCTTTATGATTCTGCAACAGCTTGACAAAAACCTGCCAGATCACTTCTGGATTATCATGTATCCAGTTATCAACCTCTGCCATACGCAGTCCAATTTCGATAGGATAGTCAAATTCTGGATAAAGGTTATAGTCATAAATTCCATAATCGTACCATTTTGCAAGTTCTATAAAACCATACCGATACAGGCATTCCGACAGCCGCCGAATACCATGATCTGTATCACTCTCATAAAAATTGTCATAGTACGTATATACGCCCTCATGATAAGACGAAAACGCCCAATGAGCTAGCTGTATAAACATAAAAACCCATTCTGGCTCTTCTTTTTGCTCAGGATAAAGCCTCTCCAAAAATAACACCTCAAACTCTAATATCAGCTCATCTCCCCATACAGTTTGTACTTCGCCGGCATCTACTACCCGTTCGAGTTCATGATACAATGCTGCTGCAAATTCCTTATGATTCATTTATGCTCCCTTTTTCAGCCCCCACGCTCATTATACTTTCTTCCTTTTTTGGTACTTTTTCCCGAAAAGGCAACAGATATTGCCGACTTTATTTATCTCTATAATGAGAACCGCACTGAACAATCTTTATTATATTATCTTCTATACGATAAACAATACGATTTGCATCGTCGATTCGCCGACTCCAATAGGATGCCAAATCACCACTTAATCTTTCCGGCTTTCCTATTCCTTCGTATCCATTCCGTTCAATATCCTTCAATAGCTGGAGAATACGTTTCAATGTTTTTTTATCCTGTTTTGTCCAATATTCAAAATCTTCCCACGCCGCATCTGACCATGCCTTAATCATCAAAGTCCACCTCATGCACCGTACCACCTGTGGCTTCCATTTGCGCTACAGACTCTTTAAGCCTAGTCATATTTTCCTGCGAATAAAAGGGATCAACAGATACTTCAAACGGTATCCTTTTTTCTCGTCCCAGTTTTTTTAGATAAATATTTATAGCCGTAGACAAAGACATTCCAATATCAGCACAAGCCTGTTCTGCCATTTTCTTTACATCATCTTCTATTCGTAAACTGATTTGAGCCATTATATCACCTCTCTCTTTATGATATATCCAGTATACTTTAAAATGTAGCATTTGTAAAGCATTTTACTATACATCTTCAATGCAGTCAAAACAGAAAAGCGCTCATTGGTTTTCGCCCAACAAACGCTTTTCTATGTTTTTTTGATTCTCAGATCAAGCTGCTATTTTACAATGCTCGTTGTCCATGTTACTGTATTCTCTTCGACTTTTTCTGACTCAACAGACTCCATCTCTCCAAACAGATTTTCCAGTGCGGATTCTGTTACTTTCCGTGAACTGTCTGTAATAAGCCCTAAAAATGTCTGGTCATACCGTGAGAAATCCATATTTATAATTTCCCCGTTCTTACCAATGACATTCACTGCAATCGTCGGATCATTTCCAGAATATCCCTGACAATTATACTCTACTTTTTCTACCGGACTATCTATCAATTTCCACTCTTCCACTTTCTTCCTGGCAAGTTCCGCATAGATACTGTAGTCTTTTTCCAGCGCTTTATCATAGCCAAGGGGGACATTTACCTCCAACCGTCTGCTATGGCAGATATTAAAAAGCTCTCCCGTAACAGCGTCTATCATATATGTCCATCTTGTACTCTCAGGCGTCTGTTCTTTCTGAAACAGAACATCGGCTGACCAGAACGCGCGAGGGAATGTTTCCGTCCCCGGATAATAACTCATATATACATATGCGCCTTCCAAATCCACTCCGAAAATTTTTTTCAAATACGCAGCTCCTGCTTCCGCCGCCTCTTCCATTGTCAAATCCGTATCCGTAGGCGTTCCGGTATTCAGGTCGTCCATACTCAGCGTATAATTTACTTTTTTGACGCTGCTGCTTTCTTGGTCCCTGCCGTTCTCTGTGACCTTTGGCACTGTCGTTTCCAGACTGTCCGCAACCTGATAACTGGTTGGAACTTTTTCCACCTTTCCATTGTTCGCCGCCAGCGTCACTTCTGCCGCCGAATTAAAAAGTATCGTACCCGCACCAATAATGGCAAATGTTGCCGCTGTTAATTTTAAAATGTTTTTTTGTTTCATCGTGAAACTCCTTTCTGATATGTTTTGATATTTTGTTTTTACAAATACACTATAAAACCTCTCTGTATCAAAAAAATATCAATGTTGTTGCGGACTTGTAAAATACAAAATAAATTGTTTTTATTCCGCAGGAAAAGACAGTTTCACGATGGTTCCTGCTTCCGGTTCGGAAATAAATGACATCTCCGCATGATGAATCTGTATAATCCTTTCGCAGATCGCAAGCCCCAGCCCTGCCCCGCCGGCAGCGCGGCTTCGCGCCTTATCCACACGGTAAAAAGCCTCTTTTATATGTGATAGCTGCTCCGCCTCCATGCCGGTTCCATGATCCTCGACTTCCATTACAATTGCAGATTCCTCCGAATATGCACAGATGCGGATTTCATCTTCCTGTCGGCTTGCCTTGATTGCATTATCAATCAGGTTATTGATCAGTATCAGAAGCTGTTCCATATTTCCCCTGATAACATAATTTTGAGCTATAACATAATCCAGTCTTATTTTCTTTTCTGATGCCCTCACATGCATAGCCTTCTGGGACTCCGCAAAAAGCTCCTTTATGGAACAGTCCCTATCCTGCATTTCATCCCTGCGAAGCAGTGCCATATCAAGAAGCTGATACGCCATGTTCTGAAGCCGAGTGCACTCCGACATGATAAACTGCGTACATTCAAAACGTTCCTCTTCCGACAGAAGTGCTTTTTGGATATATTCCGCATATCCATAAACCGCAGTCAGCGGAATCCGCAGTTCATGGGAAAAATTGTCAATAAACTGCTGTTTCTGCTCCGAGGCTTCCTCAAGCTGCTTAATTTGATTTTCTATCTGTTCTGCCATCAGATTAAAATTGTGTGCCACGCCGGAAATTTCATCCTTTCCGCGAACCGATATCCTGCTGCTGTAATCCCCGTTTGCAATCTTTGCGGATGCACTGGAAATCTGCCTTAATGGGCGAAAAATAATATTCAGGAATTGATACAGGAAAAATGACATCAGAAGGATTACCGCAGCGCCTGTCAAAAAAAGTATATTTTTCGTATGGCGCCATGACTGGATGGTTCCGCCCAGACTGCCAATATACATCAGTCCATACTCCTGCCACGGAGCCGGAAAGATGCCATAAACGCACAGGACAGAGCGCTTTCCATTTTCCATATAAACAAGCCTTTCCTGACTGTAACCTGTATCTGGCGGAAGAATCCTGTTTTCCTGCGATGCAAATGCAGGACTTTCATAAATCCATTCCCCTGAAAAAGACACTGCAAGTCCGTTTCCCTTTCCTTGCAGATACCGCGAATACAAGCGCATCAGGCTATCTATATTTTCCTCCACATGATTTCCCCTCTGCTCCAATGCCTGCATATCTCCTAGCAGAGAAGATGCAATGACATAATGCTCTGCCAGACATTTGTCCCTGACAACTGAAAGTTTGTCCCTAAGGATAATGATTGAAACAATGAGAATCAGCGAATTGAGAAACACAATAAATAGAACCAGCGCAGCGAAAAAAATCTTCTTTTTCATTCGTGAACCTCCAATCGGTATCCCAGCTTATACACTGTCCTAATTTGATTTTCCAAATGCAGTTTGTGGCGCAGTCTCTGAATATGGACATCCACGGTACGGGTACCACCATCAAAATCATATCCCCATACCATGTCCAACAGCTTTTCTCTGGAGAGGGCAATATTCCGGTTTCTAATCAGTACCTCCAGCAACTCATATTCCTTGGGTGTACACTCGACGACTGTTCCATTTAGGAAAACCTGGTGACTATCAAAATCGCATTTCAAGTCACCCATCACAAATTCTGATTCCGCTTTTTTTGTCCGTCGCAGTACCGCTTCCACCCTTGCTGCCAGTTCCAGCATCTGAAACGGTTTTGTCAAATAGTCATCTGCCCCCATAGCCAGTCCTTTCAGCTTGTCAGTCAATTCACTTTTCGCTGTCAGAAAAATGACTGGCGTCCCAAGAGTTCTTTCAAACACCTGATAACCGTCCAATCCGGGAAGCATAATATCCAACACAATCAAATCAAACTTTCCATTTTCAAGCAGTGTGGCTGCCGACAATCCATCAAAAGCCTGCGTGCAATGATGCCCTGTAAGACTTAGGTTTCTGCGTATCAATTCATTAATGGACAATTCATCCTCTACAATTAATATTTCAGCCATCTTTTATCAACTCCCTTTCCAAGATAATAAAAGAATACCTCAAAAATGTTTCTAAATTGTAAAATTTTTGCAACCATTTAGCAGCCTGTGCATTTACTGCACTAATCGTAAGAAAATGCAAATTTAAAAAGTCAATATTCATCAGCAAAGATAATGTTGCATGAGGTTTTTCCCATAACTACGAGGGTAAAATTCTTCTGTATCATTATGGACATTAAGAAAGCGTTCATTGCTTTTCTTCCAACAAACGCTTTCCCACCTTAATACCTAACCCGGATAAAGCGGAACCAAAATTTTGCCATTTTGCGCAATATTTCATTCTTAAACGCCTAACTCGGAACGGTATTATATTTCTTACTTTAAAAACTTCTGCTCACTTACTCTACATAAATTTCCTTTGAAATGACAGCCCTGTCCGCAATGCTGCTGTTCATTCCTTCCTGCGCCATCAAAGACCAGTCATCAGGATTGTCAAAAATGTAGACATACAAGGTTTTTATCTCTTTCCCCTGAACAGCAAATACGGCTCTGCCTGCCATTTCCATGTCTGGGTGAAGCATTTCCCCATCCTGATTAAAGCAAATTGTAGAGCAGGGCTCATAAGACCACCCAGCATGGACAATGACCTGATACGGAGATACCACGACATCTTCAAGCGTAATATTCCCCTTTTTCTCACCCACCTCAATTGTTTTTACATCTGTTTCATTTACCTCAAACGGAATCGTGATATTCCAACTGCCCTCCGTCCAGTGCGATGCCGATATTTCCTCGCCGCCAATCATCGTGTCATCATCATACCCAAGACCGTTTACCGTTAGACTCAGTTCGCCGCTGCCTGCGTGTTTTTCCGCAAGATTAATCTTTAACATGCCTGCGAATGTATGGCTGTCAATTACCTCTCCATCAAATGTATTTTCGAGCCATTCATCTGATCTCCCATCCACACGCCATTTTCCGTCGATATAGAATCCTGCGGCTGTCTTGTCATCTGCAATATTCATGCCAGTATAATGTCTGGGAATATGCGTAAAATCTGCATCTTCCGATTCAATATTTACTGTAAGGAATATGGAATATCCGTCACAGTAAGCCTCTGATGCCGTCAGTGTGATTCCTTTATCAGATACAGTATAGTCCGATGTATCCAGATTCCCCGCAGCATCCTCCTTTGTCAGAACCGTTTTCTTATCTGAAAAGTCTCCAGAATATGTGGCATCCTCCTCAACCTTCTCAAAAATTTTTCCAATCAGTGGAATCTTTGCTGCAAGCACCGGATTAAAGTATCCCAGTCCACCAACGCCAAGAACCGCAGCAGCCACTGCCGCAGCAACACCTGTTCCTATTTTTCTAAATATACCCATTTTATCCTTCCTCCTTTTATGAATCCTGATTTCGCTGTCATCTATTTCAGGAGCAAGGGCCTGCTTTAAGATTTGATCTAATTTTTCATCTGTCATATCCTATCGCCTCCAATTTTTCTTTCAACATTTTCTTTGCTCTACGCATCCGGCTCTTGACAGTGCTTTCCGAGAGTCCAAGAATCCCTGAAATCTCATTAATCTGCATATCTGCTGAATAATACAAATAGATTGGCATTCTGTATTTTTCCGGCAGCAACGCCACTAATTTCTGAATCATGTCTGCTTCATTCTGTTGTAAAATAATATGTTCCGGCAAAGATTCATTTCCATAATCTGGAATCTCATAACCCTCATCTGACATCCTTTCCATGCTGTCAATCGGTACCAGCCTCATTCTGTTTGCGTATTTTCTCTTTTTATTTTTCCATAAGTTAATTGAAGTGGATAAAGCATAACTCTTTGTATTCTGCACAGCATCCAGTTTTTTTCTTTTTTCCAGCAGCCTGAGCATCGTGTCCTGATACAGTTCATCCCCATCTTCCGCATCTCCGGCTGTCATCCGGCAGAACCGCAGAATATCTTTTCCAAACTTCAGGACAAACTGCTCAAATTCATCATGATTCATAGCAGCCATCCTCCTCCTTCTTTCAAGTAGATTTATTTGACATGTCAAATTGCAAAGATTTGCCCCTGCAAATATATATTGTATCGAAGCTGGAAAAAGTTTTCAAATACTCGAAAAATATTACATTGATTAGAGATTCCTTCTAAAGATGTTATCAAGGGGGAATGTGAGATTTTTTGATTTTCATGAGGGCAGATACTTCTGGACAAGTGTATTCCGTTCGTGTTAGTATAGAGAAAACGACAGGGCGGTAATGGTAATATGCAAAAAATAATGGTTATAGAGGACGATACCGCTATCCAGGAGGAATTGGCTCTGCTTCTGGAAAACGAAGGATATACGCCTCTGGTGGTTACAAATTTTACAGATATACCGGGGCAGGCGGTCTTGGAGCGCCCGGATTTGATTCTCTTAGATATTGGACTGCCGGGGCGGGATGGTTTTTCCTTATGCGCTGCTCTGCGGAAAGCTATTCCCGCACCGATAATTTTTGTTACCAGCCGGGATGCCGGTGTGGACGAGGTGCGGGCGTTGAGCCTGGGCGGGGATGATTACATCACAAAGCCATACAGTGTCCCCGTTCTGTTGGCAAGAATCAAAGCGGTTCTACGCCGGAGCCTTGGTGAGCCGGAACCGGCTGATGTTCTGGAGGCTGGAGAGCTGCGTTTGAGCCTGACAAAAGGAGTTGTGTCGGTCAACGGAAAAACTGCGGAGTTGACCCGAAACGAACTTCAAATACTGGCTTGTCTGATGGCCCATGCAGGGCAAATCGTTTCCAGGGCTGATTTGATTGATGCGTTATGGGACAATCAGATTTATATTGATGATAACACCCTCAGTGTTAATATGACCCGGCTGCGGGGGAAACTGGCAGAAACTGGCCTGTCTAATGCCATCAAGACCCGGCGTGGAATGGGGTATCAGCTATGACCCTGCGGGAATTTTTATCTGACCGGCTGGGCCGGATTGCCCTTTGGCTGGTCTGCATCGGACTGGCACTACTGTTCCTTTTTGCCACGGGGACACAGCCGGGGGTTTTGGCGCTTTTGCTGCTGGCTCTGCTGTTGGTTTTCGTGACGGTTCAAGCAGCCGATTTTTTCCGCCAACGCACCCGTCTACTCGAATTGGAAAATATATTGGAGAGTCTGGACCGAAAGTACCTGTTCATGGAGTGCGTCTCGCCGCCCCAAAATCTTTATGAACGCCATCTCTTTGACCTGACCCGGCGGGCAGGCCGAGCCATGACGGGGGCGGTATCCGATGCTCAGGCCGCTCAGCGCGAGTACCGGGAGTATGTGGAGCAGTGGGTACATGAGATCAAAGCCCCGATCACCGCCGCACGGCTGATCTGCCGGGAATTGGACGGAAAAACCCGCCGAAAACTTATGGCAGAACTGGCGCAGATTGAGGCTCATGTGGAACGAGCCTTGTTTTATGCCCGTGCGGAGAACCCGGAACAAGACTGCCTGCTTAGACAGGTGGACTTAGGAAAAATTGCTGCCCAGGCGATTGAAAATCATCGTTCCCTGCTGATTCAAAGCGGCGTTCGGGTAGAAATGGAGGGACTGGACTGCACCATCTATACTGATGAGAAGTGGGCGGTGTTCATCTTGGGGCAGTTGCTCCAAAACGCCTCTCGCTACCGGGGGACAGAGCCGGTTATCACGCTTTCCGCGAAGCCTCTTGGGAAACAGGTTCAGCTTGTCGTTCGGGATAACGGCATCGGCATCCCTGCCCATGAACTGACCCGTGTGTTTGACCGGGGATTTACTGGCAGCAATGGGCGAAGCCGGGGCGGGTCTACTGGCATGGGACTGTACCTGTGCAAAAAACTGGCGTCATTTCTGGACTTGGGGCTGCACATTGCTTCGCAGGAGGGAGAAGGAACAGCAGTAACGCTGACATTTTCCGCAAAGGGGAACCTTACAAAAATGTAAGGGAAATCAATATCAATTCGATACCACCTCCTTTGCATCCGGTGTATGATAGGACGCAAAGGAGGTTCGATTATGCTTCAGGTACAAAATATTGAAAAATATTACGGAAGTAAAAACAATGTCACCAAGGCCCTGGACCGGGTGAGCTTTGATGTGGAGGCCGGGGAGTTTCTGGCGATCATGGGGGCATCGGGCAGCGGAAAGACCACCCTGCTCAACTGTATCTCCACCATTGATACCATCAGCGCTGGGAAAATTCTTCTGGACGGTGTGAGTATTGCCGATCTGTCCGAGGAAGAACTGGCAAAATTCCGTCGGGAACGGCTGGGCTTTGTGTTCCAGGATTTCAACCTGCTGGACACTTTGACGATTGAGGAAAACATCGGGCTGGCCCTCTCGCTGAACCATACTGACCCCAAAACGGTACAAGAGCGGGTGCGGGATGTTGCCCAAAAGCTGGGGATTATCGACATTCTGCCCAAGTTCTCCTATCAGGTTTCTGGCGGACAGAAGCAGCGGGCCGCCTGCGCCCGTGCAATGGTGGCGGGGCAATCACTCCTGTTGGCTGATGAACCAACCGGGGCGTTGGATTCTAAGGCGTCCAAGAACCTGCTGGAAATCATGTTCACCATGAATCAGGACATGGGAGCGACAATCCTCATGGTTACTCACGATGCTTACAGTGCCAGCTACGCGAAGCGGGTGTTGTTTCTCAAGGACGGTCGGGTGTTCAATGAACTGCTGCGGGGAGAACGGGGGCGGCCAGTGTTCTACCATGAAATCCTGGACGTGCTGGCCGCGCTGGGGGGTGACATCAGTGACGTTATCTAAGCTGTCCTTCCGAAACGCCCGGAGGCAGGCAAGTGACTATTTGGTGTACTTTATCACAGTTGTGATGGCCGCTGCACTGCTATATTCCTTTAACGGGCTGGTGTTTTCCCAGGAAGTCCAGCAGCTTTCTGAGGGAATGAATACCTTGCCCTTGGTGATCATCTTGGCCAGTATTGTGGTGGTGTGCGTCTTTGGCTGGCTGGTGAGCTACGCCACTGGTTTTATGCTCTCCCGCCGCAGTCGGGAACTGGGAACCTACATTCTGGTTGGCCTGACCAATAAACAGGTGGCCCGGTTGTTCTTTCTGGAAAATTTATCGGTAGGCGGTGCGGCCCTGGCACTTGGGCTGGTGCTGGGCGGATTACTCTACCAGATTCTACGGGCAATCCTGTTTGCCATGTTCAGCCTGCCGTATCATTTTACATTGGCGCTCTCCTTGCCAGCGGCGGGGCTGACTCTGCTTTATTTTGCCTTGATTTACCTCCACGCCCTTCGGAAAAGCCGAAAGCGTATCCGAAAAATGAAAATCTATGATCTCGTTTACTTTGAAAAACAAAACGAAAGTATCGTGATCCACAAAGGAAAAAGCCGCCGTTGGGTGTTTGCTATTTCCCTTGTGCTGGGCGTGGTTGGAACCGTACTGCTCATGTCCAGAGAATTGATAATCGGCATCATCGGCGCCGGATGCTTGATTGCTGCGCTGTTTGGTTTTTTCCTCAGCTTTGCATCTGGCGTTCCCGCTTTCTTTGACAGACATCCGGCGCAAAAGTATCAAGGGCAGAATTTGCTGATTTTCCGTACCCTTGCCGCCAAACTTTCCACTATGGGTATTGTCATGGCGATTATCTCCATGATTTTCACAGCTACGATCATAACCGAGGGGAGTGGACTGGTATTCAATGGTATTTTCCGGGGCCGGTCCGTAGAGAACGCCTGCTTTGACCTTTACTTTGCCATTGAAGGGGAGGATCAGGACCCAAGCCCGTACCTGGGTTACATTGCGGAGCATATTCCGGTGGAGCAATCGGTTTTGTATCAGGTTTATCTCACGGACAGCCCCACAGTGCGGAACTATATCGAATCCCAGACAGTTTATTATTACTACAACTACGACCAGGACTCCATTCTTCGCTGGAGCGACTACGCTGCCCTGCGTGCCATCGCGGGTTATCCGGCAGTGGAGCCAGAGCCGGGCCGGTATCTCATCCACTGCATGACTTATTTAGAGGAACCACTGCGGAACTATGACCAGTCGGTCACACTGGGAAACATTACATTATCTCCGGGAAGCGTCTACACAGAACATCTCTCTCAAGGTTTTGGCGTGGCGAACGGGCACGGATATATTCTGGTCGTTCCAGACGAAGCGGTGGACGGACTGGCAGTTCATCATTTGGCCTATGCCGCTAAGACGGTTCAGCCAGTGCCTGCGGCACAGTATGACGCTATGACTGATATAGCTGTCATAGAATACAACAAGCAAGAAAACCCTGCAAACTATGCTTTGGTTTTAACAAAGGCCAACGAGGATGCCCAAGTGGCTGTCCAGACCGCACTTCTGGTATTTCCACTGTTTTATCTGGCGCTGGCACTCACCATGACTGCCGCCACTATCCTTACCATCCAGCAGCTCAGCGAAACAGATCGCTATCGGCGGCAATTTGCTCTGCTTAGAAAACTGGGGATGGCCCAGCGGGAGATGGCCCAAGCCCTGGGCCATCAGTTTGCGATTTATTATGTGATGCCTGCCGTTCCACCGGTGCTGATCGCTGCTCCGATCATCTTCCATTTCGCCCAAATTCCAGAGCCTGGAGTTATGGTTGGAATGAATAGTCCGGGGATTATCGTGACAATTTCGCTGGGGATTTTCTTCTTGATTTATGTGATTTACATTCTGCTGGCCTATACCAGTTTGAAGCAAAACGTACTACCCAAATAAGGTAGCGGCAAGCAATGCCCCGGTATATACCGGCGCTCGCTTGTTGGTGGCTTCCGCCCCCAAGCCCCCGTAAGGACCGGCGCAGTTGCGCCGGTCCTTTTAAGCCGCCTTCGGCGTCTGCTGTTACCCGCAGGGAGAGGAAAAAACGTCATCTCGCCCCTGCTGGCAAATGTGATATACTCATTACAACAAAGCAACAAACACAAACTGTTTACAATAAAGAAGTGGTATCAAATGGCACTATCAAATGAAGATTTACTTGCAATTAGTCAATTGTTGGACGTTAAAATAAAATCATCTTTGCAGTCTGAATTACAACCACTAAAAGACGAGCTAAGGGATATGAAACAACGTATTACAAGCATTGCACTACATATTGAAAATACCACTGATAAAAATATTCAACTATTAGCAGAAAATTATGTTAAATCCTTTTAACTTTTCACCGTAAAAACCGGTTCCATCCGCGCGACGGGCGCCGCCAGCTCATGCGCAGTATGCACTGCTATCACTTCATGAATATCTTTATATGCATACGGTGCCTCTGCCCGGACAGACTCTTCCCATTTTTTCAAAATATCTGCTCTGCCCCTCAAGTCTGTGCGGTTCGGGTCAATGGGCGTAATCACATGAAAATGCTCCATAAACTGGCGAAACGCCTCGTCATTTCCTTTGACCGCTTCCCCGCGGGATTTCTGCCGCCCGGCGCCGTGGCTCGCACTCCAAAGTGCATCGGGATTGCCAAGCCCGCGCAGCAGATAACTGGAACTGCCCATAGAGCCCGGAATCATCACCGGCTCACCATAATAGGCATACGCTGTTCCTGTCATTTCCTCACAGCCGCCTGCACAGCAGGCTCCTTTTCGATGAATAAAATAATTCTCGCCGCCGATCTGCTTTTTCCAGATATAATTGTGCGGCGCATCATAGAGCAGCTCCAAATCGCACGCGCCCAATACCTGTGTAAAAACGTCCTGAATCATAAAGCCGAGAAACAGGCGGTTTGCAAAGGCAAAATTCGCAGCATTTCCAGACACAGACCAGAACCGGTTCCATGCATTAAATTTTTCATAGGCTTCTGGAATCAAATAAATCTTATTCTCTGGGTGCGTCAGCCCGACAGGATAAATCTCCTGACAAATCTTGCGGTTTAGCAGACCGCTGTGGTGCCCGATCGTCAGGGAACCCGTGTGCAGCATAATCACCACCGCGCCTTTTTTCAGCTTCCACGCATTCGCAGTCTGACCGTCGTAAATCTCAGCAACCCGCTGCACTTCCAGAAAATGATTTCCGCCGCCAATCGTCCCAATCTGATCATCATAGGTCAACTCTCCATAAGCACCGGTAAAATCCTCTAAACCTTCTGCATCTGCCGTTTTTATGCTGCCTCGAAACACGGTGCGGTCAAGCCATCTCTCCTGAATCTCTGGCTGAAAATACTGCCACAACCCGCGGCGGTCACTGTCACGATACGTTTCCAGTATCCCCTCAAGCCCATAGCGAAACAGCGCCTCCCGCTGTCTCCCCGTCATTGGAATCTGCCTGCCGCCCTCAAAAAAGACATGGCGGATTTTCTTTGCCAGTTCTGGAAGCTTTTGCCGGATTTTTTCTTCTGACAGATCTGTCGTATAAAACCGCATACCACAGTTGATATCGTTCCCCATCGCCTGCGGTACCACAAAGCCCTTTGTCATCATCACCGTTCCAATCGGAATCCCCGCCCCTTTGTGAAAGTCCGGCGTCAGAATCAGCTTCTTGATCTGTGGCGTATTTGTCTCAAAAAAACCTGACACTGCTGTCAGTCTCTCTAATGTCTCCTCCATCGCCGTCATTTGATGTAATTCTGCCACTGCATTTTTATCCGGTGCAGCATCCTCCGGCAGATAACAGCTTATCTCATTTTTTCTGTCTTTCCACTTTATTATATGTACCATAAATCTCCTTTGCTGAAAAGATACGGCATTTTATCCTATTTCATTTTGGTATTCTCCCTTTTGTCAGAAAAAAAGGGATACAATACCAAGGTGTTATAACCAAATGGCATAACAAAATATAACCCCCATTCCCACCCTCACAGATTCAGTCAATGTCTGGTAATAACAATTCTCTGTCACAATACATTTGTACACAATCGGAGCATAACGATCCTCGGGGAATCGAACCCCACACCTGCTCTTATGTGCTGCCCAAGAGGTGATGCGACTAGCGCTTTTGACATTCACCCTGTTTCTGCTACTCTCTACTGCATATGCAAATACTTTTTATACAAACACTTTTATGCAAACGCTTTTTATACAAACACTTCTTATTCTATCAATTCTGTATTCCAGTTTGTCTCCTGCAATTTGTTATCCACAAGCCGCAGTTCCTTCGCCATTCTGTCAATCTCTGTCTGCCAATCGGCAACTGAGATTGCAGATTTGATCTTGATCTCTGTGTTTCTTGCCCGATAAGAGGTTTCGCTCGCGGTATATGCAATATCCTTGTAAACGTGAATTTTGAGTGAAAGCCCGTCCTTTCTTGCGATCAGTTCTGTGAGCGTCTGCCCGTCCACGTTCGTCTCGCAATTCGTTTTGTTGATCTGTGCCATCAAGTAAGTCAAGCGCTCCAAGGATGAATCTAATTCCTGTTTCAATTGTTCGGGAGATTCCGCAGTCTGTTCTCCCTCCTGTACCAACACATTATTGTTCAGGCGGCTCTTTAACTGTTCAATCTTGCGGTTTAAGTCCGCCCGTTCCTGCAATGCTTCTGCAAGTTTCATTTCATACCCCTTTCCATAAACTGAATCGAATGCTTTACCCTTCTTCTTAGGAACTGTTCAAAAATACCATATATCAGATACGGCGATGCATAATGATTCTGCTCCAAATACCATCAAAATGACCCTCTAGAGCCAATAATCTCTGTTTTCAAGGCTTCATATTCTTCCATAGATATTTTTTTATCTCGAAAAGTAAAATCACTCTTTTCATCGTATTGACCATTTTGTGAATCCCAGTATTCTGCACTTAACTGAAATTCATCTTCAATTTCTCCTTCTCCATTGTACCGTGTGAGCCAGTACATCTGTCTACCCATATGCGTTGTATCACGATGTACAATCCACACCGCATCCTCGTATTCCGTATAAGACAACACCCCCGCCGTCCCTTCACCTTCTGCGAATACATACACCTTTTGGTCTCTTGCATCCAAATACAAGCCTCCATAGGGACCTTCCATGATCTGTTCTCTTTCACCGTCATTATCCAAATCAATCCGCTCTCCCACAGAATAGGCAGCCCAGTCCTCCTCATACATCGGAAGCTGTTCAAACATAAGAACCCTCTCGTCATCATCATAATACGCCGGAACTGCATTGTCAAGAAAAGCATCCAATAATGCTTCTGATTCTTCCTGCTTGCTCCCACATCCTGACAGGCATAACGGCAGTACACACAACACGGATACGAATTTTATCCAATTTTTGTTTTTCAAATCCGCTGTTTCCCTTCTGATTTTTAATTAGTACAAACTTATTGAACTAATTCCACAAGTTCATCTCTGACCAGTTCATAATCATAATCTTTTGGAAACGGATATTGTTTTTTCAATTCTTCCATGCGTAAAAAAGCCTGTCTTTTCTCAGACGTGGAAGTCTGCAACGCAGGTGTTTGTTCTGTTTTTCTCGTTACTATATTAAACTGCCTTATCATTTCTATAAAAAACCTTATACTGTCATCGTTTGGCAGTGAATCAATCATTGCGTGTGCTTCCTGTCGCAAAGTCATATTATGGCACCTCCCATTATCTGCAAATTCTTTCTTCTATTCTCTAATCCCACCAGAAATACCAGATTTTCGATACAGCAATACTAGCTGCCACTTCTGCCAAAGTCCCTGTTTCTGTACACTGATAAACCCTGTCTGGTGTAAACGCAAAATGCTCTTTGGCAGCCTGTAATGCATCCTGCTTCGCAACTGGCGCCGGAAGCTGCATTTCCATCACATCATGCGTAATTGTCACAGGGACTGCACCATATTTCTCAAACCAGTATTTACAGATCGCCATCATATCTGCCACGCCGGGACAGTCATTCCACCCGCCAAATGGCACATATGCCACAAGCTCCCACGGTTTCGCCGTCGGTACCTTAAAGAGTATCGTTTCTATCACTTTCTCAGACGAAAAGTCCTGAAATGCTGAAAAACTGTCAATCACAGCTGGACGATCCTCAAATTCACCAGCAAACTCCTCCATATCGTCCATATCCTCTGTGTATGATTCAAAATATTCTTTCAACAGTTCTTCGCCAGATTTGAGTTCTGTCTTTAAGACCTCCTCCAATTTATAACCATCGTCTTCCAATATTCCCAGATATTCCTCCAGCACATCATCTGACGGAACCAAGACCGGTGTAAAACCTTCCTGTTGTCCCTGCTGTACAGCACATTCATAGGCATTCATCACTTCCTGATAACTTGCTGCTGTCGAAAAAATCTGGTGTGGATAACCCAGCTTCGCGACAATGCTCTGGGTAACTGGATTTGCCTGTTCCAAAGTTATTTCATTTTTACAAAATGTGTTCATATTTTCTCCTCCTATATATCTGCATTCAATTATAAAAAAATACTGACTCCTCTGGTTGCTCCATATAGTGATACCACTGCTGCGGAAATTCATCCGCAACAAGAGAAACCATTCCACCGACGATGGCGCAGATTGTATCCCTGTCCCCCAAAGCAGAGACTGCTGTCCACAATGCTTCTTCCACCGACGTATAAAAATACGCCGCACACCATAGACAGAACGGAACTGTATCCTGTGCCGTCAGCCTGATGCCATTTCCAAGAACAGAAACAACAAACTCTATACTGCTTTCTTTTGGAATCGAAACTGCTGATAATATTTTATATTTCGTATCGCTTTCTGGTAATGTATCGGCAATATTCTGCAAAAAAAGAATGCCATCACCCATATAATTTCCCAGCCGTTTGTTTAGAAGTAAAGCAGCGGCCGCTGCAACTGCCATTGCACCCGCAATTCCCTCAATATGTGCATGTGTAACTTCGGCAGATGCTCTCGCATGATACAGCACTTTGTCCAGATCATCCGCAAAATAAGCGCCTATCGGTGCGGCGCGCATCGCTCCGCCATTTCCCATAGAACCCATCCCATCAAACACTTCTGAAGCAGCCTCCCGCCAAACTTTCCCTTCTGCAATATTGCGCAAAACCGTATGTGCTGTACCACCATATCCCCGATGCCAGTCTAATTCGTAATTTGTAGCAAAAACCTTTGCCAGCTCATCCTGATTGATCTCCCCATACCTCTCTAAGATACGGTAAATCCCGATTGCCATCACCGTATCATCTGTAAAATGCCACGGCGATTTCAATATTTCCCTGTCCTTTATCCGCTGGCACGCGATTTCATCCGGCACAAAAAAAGTCTGCCCAAAACAGTCTCCCAATGCAATTCCATTTAATGCGCATTTTGCATATTTCATTCGGTCTGCCAGTTCCATTGCCAACTACCTTTCTCACTATAATGCTTTATTATTATCAATATAATGTTTTAAAAAATCCAAGATTTCGATTGTGCAGTCAACCACCCGATTGTATCTATAATTTCTATTGCAGGAAAAATATCCAAAGTATCCCCATGGGTCCTTAATCTGGGGTCCCCAGTCCCATAGCCCGTTTTCCTGCATATTTTCCATAATCCAATCGACCGCACTATTCAAGTATAGCTCAGAGCCTCTAAATTGATTGATATATTGAAATGTTTTAAACCATCTTCTCGTCTTATCATACTTAAAATTCTCCGGGAGTTTGTCTGGCGTTTTATCCCAAAAGTATCCGTTTTCATAAGCATGGCGCCCCAAATGCCTTAGCATGGCATTCTCAAGCGGCATAGAAATTTTCTCCCGCCTTTTGAGCAGCAATTCGCTCTGCATAGGAATAAGTCTGTTTTCCCTTGTGAGAAACACTTCATGCTGCGCGGCTTTGTCTTTCTCATAAGAGTACTCCCCATCTTCATATGCCCTGCCTGCTATGAAAAGCCATTGATGCCACGTCTCGTCACATAAGGGAGAATACGGCGCTATCGCTTCCAGCAAATTACATACCTTCGCTCTCTGCCACGGAACTGCCCGTTCGTTTTTCTCCCGGACTTTTTCAGGGCTTGTACCCAAAAGCAGTTCTTTCAGATATTCCTCTGCCATAAATAAGATATCCCGATCCTTTGCAGTCAGCCCAATGTACAGACAACGCTCAATCCCCACACTCGATGTAGGTATTTTTGCTTTCACAGAATAATCTTTTGATTGAAAATGTCCCCATCCCCCATTAACATCCTGTGTCTGATACATTTCCTCCACAATATCACTCTTCAAAAAAGTTTTACGCAAAAGTGATAAGCCGCGATCCTCATACGGAACATCCAAAATCGTAAACTGAACTTTATATTGAACTGCCGGATACTCGCAAAAGTCAAGAAGGGTATTTGCATTTCGGCTCAGGTCTTCATAGGTAATCATCTTTTTACTTTTCTCCTCACTTATGATACGGCTCACCGTTCAGTATGCGAAAGCACCGGTAAATCTGCTCCATCAAAATCACCCGCATTAACTGGTGTGGAAATGTCATATCCGAGAAACTGAGCGTTTCATCGGCGCGCTGTGTCACACTCTCATGCAGCCCAAGAGAACCGCCAATCACAAACACAAGATGACTCTTCCCGCTCAGCCCCAGTTGCTCTATATGTGCTGCCAGATTGACAGAATCGCGCTTTTTTCCGTCAATTGCAAGCGCAATACAATAAGCATTGTCCCTGACCGCTTTCAGAATGCGGGCTGCCTCCTTCTGCTTGATCTGCGCCTCCTCTGTCTCTGATGCCCTGTCCGGTGTCTTTTCGTCCGCCACCTCTACAATTTCCAGCTTACAATATTTTGAAAGCCTTTTTTGATACTCCGCAACCGCATCCCGGAAATATTTCTCTTTTATTTTCCCTACTGTAACAAATGTGATATTCATTGTATTCTACTCTTCGCCCCAATCAGCTCTTCTCAAAAATCTCAGCATACAGCTCCTCACACAATGCGTCGAGATAGGACGCATTCAGGCTGCCAAACTCCTGTGTTACAGCCGACTTGATTCCCTCAAAGTATTTAAAATATTTCATTTCATCTGGTGTTCCGTCCTCAAACCATACGCGCTCTTTGATGGATTCTGCGGTGATCTGTTCCTTTGCCCATGCCTTAATCTTACCCGTCAAATCTTCCTCCACAGCCGCTTCCTGTGTGAACCTTTTTGATGATTTTAATGATAAAATACCCATCACGATAAAAATGACAAACATCGTTCCCATCACACCGTAAGTAATATATTTTCCCGAACCTGCAAGCCGGAACGGAAGCACCCCTGCTTCCATCAGGATAAATGCTGCAATCCCAAGCACCCCCACCATCAAAAGCGTATAGGCAGAACTTTTGTAATCCTCCGCTTTAGCCTTCTTATCCTGATAAACCTTTACATCATCATTTCTGTCTGACATGCGCCAAACCTCCTGTTTCTATCAATTTTTCCTCAACAAATACTGGAATAGATCAAATCCCAGTCATCACGCCACAAACAATCAATAAAATGCCCGAACATAAACTGTGAATTTGACAAGTAACACCCTATCGAATCATCCTTTGTATATAAAACAAAGCTGTCAATAATTAATTGGTGGCACATTTCTTCAGAAGATGCAATCATATTCTGGCTGACACCAAAAAACTCATAAAATTCTGGCTGAAAAGCCTGCTGTATCAAAAGATCTGCATGCTCAGACATATACTTTAGCTTTTCCCAATATTTTTGAATACTTGTATCCCGAATCCTTTTATTTTCTTCTGAAACAATGTAATATCCATATGGTTCACAATCAGGAGAACAAAATCTCGGACAATCTCCAATGATATCTTTTACTTTAGAAGCACTCATATCCATTGTCATATCCCCCAATGCAGTCGGCTTATCATTGTATACATTCAGGTGCCGTCTCAAAAAATTATCCGCTTCACGATTCTAAAATAACCTGCACATTTTCGCGCAGGTTATTTTTACATTATTTTTAATCTATGCATCCTGAATTACATAGATTACTTCATGTTTTATTTGGCTGTCTGTGAGGATAGATAATTGTGAATCCCCTTCGCAGCTGCCTTTCCTGCGCCCATCGCCAGAATTACTGTCGCTGCGCCGGTCACTGCATCACCGCCGGCAAACACGCCTTCCTTTGATGTCCTGCCAAACTCTTCGTCCGCCACGATACACTTCCATTTATTTGTCTCCAATCCCTCTGTCGTCGAAGAGATCAGCGGATTTGGCGAAGTGCCAAGCGACATGATCACCGTGTCAAGCTCCATCTCAAATTCACTGTCTGGAATCTCAACTGGTCTGCGTCTGCCTGATGCATCCGGCTCGCCAAGCTCCATTCTAATACATTTCATGCCTCTTACCCAGTTGTTTTCGTCCTCCAAAATCTCTGTGGGGTTGGTGAGCAGGTCAAAGATAATGCCCTCTTCCTTTGCATGATGCACTTCCTCCACTCTCGCGGGAAGCTCCTCCTCACTGCGCCTGTAGACGATATGTACCTCCGCACCCAGACGGAGCGCCGTTCTGGCTGCATCCATAGCAACATTGCCGCCGCCCACGACAGCGACCTTTTTACCGCGCATAATTGGGGTATTTGAATCCTCATTGAACGCCTTCATCAGATTGCTTCTCGTCAGATATTCGTTTGCGGAGAATACACCGTTCGCATTTTCTCCCGGAATGCCCATAAACTTTGGCAGTCCAGCGCCAGAACCGATAAATACTGCCTCAAATCCCTCTTCCTCAATCAGCTCATCTATGGTGATCGACTTGCCAATAATGACATTTTTCTCAATCTTAACGCCCAAAGATTCTACATTTGCGATCTCTTTTGCTACAACTTCCTCCTTCGGCAGTCTGAACTCTGGAATACCATAGACCAGCACACCGCCAGCCTCGTGAAGCGCCTCAAAGATCGTGACATCATACCCAAGCCTAGCAAGGTCGCCTGCACAGGTAAGACCCGCCGGGCCAGAGCCAATCACTGCGACCTTTTTCCCATTCTTTTCCTTTGCCGGCTCCGGCTTGATATTGTTCTCCCGCGCCCAGTCTGCCACAAAACGCTCTAATTTACCGATAGAGATCGGATCTCCCTTGATGCCCCGGATACATTTTCCCTCACACTGGCTTTCCTGCGGACAAACACGGCCGCACACAGCGGGGAGCGCCGATGACTGGCTGATAATCTGGTAAGCCGCCTCGATATTACCAAGCTTCACCTGCTCGATAAATGCTGGAATGTCAATCGCTACCGGACATCCCTTGACACACTGCGCATTCTTGCAGTTAATACAGCGTGCCGCTTCCTCCATCGCTTCTTCTTTATTATATCCAAGGCAGACCTCGTCAAAATTCTTCGCTCTGGCTGCCGCCTCCTGCTCACGTACTGGTACTTTTGTTAATACGTCCATTATTTTTCACCTCCGCACTGACCGCATCCGCCGTGATGGGTATCGCCTTCCTGCAATCTCAACATCGCACGTCCCTCTGCTGTCTTATAGATCTGCTGTCGTTTCATCGCCTCATCAAAATTCACCAGATGCCCGTCAAACTCGGGACCATCCACACATGCAAACTTCACTTTGTCACCGACTGTGACACGGCAGGCGCCGCACATGCCTGTGCCATCTACCATGATCGGATTCAAGCTGACGATCGTGGGGATTCCAAGATCTTTGGTCAGTTTACATACAAATTTCATCATAATCATAGGACCAATGGCAATGCACAAATCATACTGCTTGCCCTCATCCACAAGGTCCTGAATCGTCTGTGTGACCATCCCTTTGCGCCCATACGAGCCGTCGTCTGTGGTGACATACAGATTGCCAGCCACTGCCTCCATCTCTTTTTCAAGAATCAGCAGGTCATGGTTCTTTGCACCGACAATGACATCTGCCGCAATGCCTTTATTATGTAGCCATTTTACCTGTGGATAAACTGGCGCTGTACCGACGCCGCCCGCCACAAAGAGAATTTTCTTCTTCGCAAGCTCCTCTTGGTTCTCACTGACCATCTCAGATGGACAGCCTAGGGGACCTACAAAATCATGGAAGGAATCCCTCGCCTTTAATGCCTGCATTCTAGCAGTCTCAGCGCCCACTGTCTGAAACACAATGGTGATCGTTCCCTTCTCTCTATCATAATCGCAGATCGTGAGCGGAATCCGCTCCCCGTCTTTATCCATTCTTACGATTACAAACTGTCCCGGCTGGCAATTCTTTGCCACGCGCGGTGCTTCCACTACCATTAGATAAATATTGGTAGTGAGTTCTTTAGCCTCTAAAATCTTATACATTCGATGCTTCACCATACCTTTCTTCATTCCTTTTGATACATAGCTACTATTTTATACGAAATACGACTTAATTTCAACATTTTTTATGATTCTGCAAAGGGCTGCAATGTATAACTGCCTTCATTTACTTTATAAGCTTTAAATAAATCAGCCGTGTTTGCGTCGATTGCATAGATATTGTTGGTATCATGCACATTCCCCATCGTATCCAGATATTCTTCATAGACAATGTAATAGATCGTGTCATTTGCCTTATACAGCGTTCGGACTTTATACTGGTTAATGCCTAATTTATTGGGCACATTGCCTTCCACATTCAAAAGTTTCCCACTGGCCCACAGATTGTTCCGCAACACCTGCATCGCAAGGTCCGGGTCAAAATTTGTATGGATTTCCAAGTGATATGTCCTGTTGACCACCTCACTGCCAAGTCCTGATTCATCTATCGCAATAAATGAAAAATTGCTGATGCCGTAAGGCATTTCAATCGGATCTGTATACCGTTTACTATTTTGATCTGGAATAGAGCCGTCTGTCGTATAATAAACTTTTGTGCTGTAGTCATGATACGCCTCAATCAAGAATGGCTGCGCATAGGTACCGCTGTCTGGATTGATTACAGGACTGTCCGGCGCAGATAAACTAATATAAAAATGCTGGGTTTCAACCTCACTCGCAATGCCATACATATTCACAAACATTGCCTTTATAGTATATTCTCCTGACTCAAGTAAGATCGGTGTCTCATATACGTTTGAATTTTCTGACGGCGCTGTGCCGTCGAGCGTATAGTATACAAATCCTGTTGTATTTCCTTTTAATGAAATGGAAATCAGTTCGTCATATACACCGCCCTGTTTGTTAAAGACCGGCTTTAGCGCAGCATATTTATTGTATTTTGACAAAATCCGCGGGATATCGCAATGCCTTAGAATTATACCAATCTTCTCATAATCTTCTTGTGCTTCAAAGATCTCTAACAGCATGTCATAGACTTCATCCCGCTTGGCATAAGTGCTGTCAGCATCGAGAATCTCTGTCAAGAGAGCGATAGTACCCTGCTGTTGTCCATTCCTTTCGTAATATTTTGCCAATAAAAATTTCACATCTAAGTCTTCTGAATGAATGGCAAGCGCACGCTCAAGGTAGCTTACCGCCTCAGAATATTCATTGTGTGCCGCATGCTCAACCGCCTGCTGATACTGGTATTCAAAAGAATTGTACCTGTAATCATTTACCAGATGAACCGACAGTGCAGCGATGCCTGACACAGCCAATAGAACTGCCAGTGCGATCATTATTTTATTCTTTGTATGCGACCGGACAGGTCTGGATTCCTTGATATCCTCTTCAAAGTTGTCTTGGACATTTTGAAGCTCCTCCTCAGCCATATCCTCCATCATAACACTGATGGATTCTTTTAAGGTATCTTCAAGCTCTATATCGAATTCCGGGACGACTCTAACCTCATAGCCGCAGTTTTCGCAAAGCAGTTTCTCCTCTTCCAACTCCGTTCCACAATTTGGACACTTCATGCTTTACAGACCTTCCTTAAAATAATCCCGTTATCACACCTTGATCCGTAACATCAATATTATAGGCTGCCGGATTCTTGGGAAGTCCGGGCATCGTCATAATCGCGCCCGTCAGCACTACGACAAAGCAAGCACCTGCCGACACATACACTTCCCTGATATTCATACGAAACCCTTCCGGTCTTCCCAATAACGCCGGGTCATCCGAGAGAGAGTATTGTGTTTTTGCCATGCATACTGGCAGTGTGCCAAAACCAAGTGCTTCTAACCGCTCGATCTGTTTTAAGGCAGCAGGTGCAAACACAATCTCTGCCGCCCCGTAAATCTCCTTTGCAACACACTTGATTTTCTCTGCTATGGGCATCGCATCTTCATAGAGCGGCGCAAAATGGCTTTCTTTTGCTGCGAGCGTATCCAGAACCGCGTTTGCAAGTTCTATACCGCCTTCTCCTCCCTTTTCCCACACTTCTGAGAGTGCAAACTCACAGTCTCTCTCCTCGCAGAATTTTTTCACAAAATCAATTTCTGCCTGTGTATCAGAGATAAATGCATTCAGCGTCACCACCACAGGCACATGGTATTTGTGTATATTTTCAATATGCTTTTCCAGATTTACGATGCCTTTTTCAAGTGCCTCCAGATTCTCCGCATTCAAATCACCCTTCGCCACGCCGCCATTATATTTGAGTGCCCGTATCGTCGCCACCAAGACAACCGCATCCGGCGAAAGTCCCGCCTGACGGCATTTGATGTCAAAAAATTTCTCCGCACCCAGATCTGCGCCAAAACCTGCTTCTGTCACAACATAATCTGCCATTTTCAGCGCTGCTTTGGTCGCCCGCACACTGTTGCAGCCATGTGCAATATTGGCAAACGGACCGCCATGAATGATTGCCGGCGTATGCTCGAGTGTCTGAATCAGGTTGGGTTTGATCGCATCCTTTAACAGTGCCGCCATCGCCCCTGTCGCGTGAAGCTGCCCGGCACAGACAGGCTCTCCCGCGTAATTGTACGCCACAACCATTCTGTCAAGACGTTTTTTCAAATCCTCCATATCCTCAGCAAGGCACAGCACTGCCATAATCTCTGACGCGACGGTAATGACAAAATGATCTTCACGGACAAAGCCATCCATCTTGTTTCCCATCCCAACAACGATATTTCTAAGCACCCGGTCATTCATGTCCAGACATCTTTTCCACACAATCTGCCGAGTGTCAATTCCCAGCTCATTTCCCTGCTGGATATGATTGTCAAGCAATGCTGCACACAGATTGTTTGCAGCGGTCACTGCATGGAAATCTCCTGTAAAATGCAGGTTTAAATCCTCCATAGGAACAACCTGTGCCATTCCGCCGCCCGCAGCGCCGCCCTTAATGCCAAAACAAGGCCCGAGTGAAGGCTCTCTGAGTGCGATGACTGCCCGCTTTCCCAGCTTGCCAAATGCCTGACCAAGACCTACGCTTGTGGTGGTCTTTCCCTCTCCTGCCGGTGTCGGATTGATCGCCGTTACAAGAATTAGTTTTCCATTTTTATTATTTTCTATCTTTTTTAGATATTCTTCGGATATCTTTGCTTTGTACTTTCCGTATAATTCCAAGTCATCTATTGTCATATCAAGCGCTTTTGCCACTTCTGTAATCGGATACAGTTCAGCTTCCTGCGCGATCTCGATGTCTGATTTCATAATATTGGGTTCCTCCTAACCAAAGTTCCATTTTTCAGTACCAGTTCAAGTACCATTACCAATTTACCTATTTTAATAGAATACCATTTATCAAGTCTACTGTCTATAAAATTATAAATGTTCTTCCATATAATTTTGGAACTGTTCCATACTCATCAGAATACGGCGGGGTTTTGTTCCCTCCTCCGCACCAACCACGCCGGCATCCTCAAGCTGGTCTACAATGCGCGCCGCGCGGTTAAATCCAATCTTGAACACGCGCTGAAGCATACCAATAGACGCTTTCTCCTTCTCAATGACAAACTTTCCTGCCTCCGCAAAATAGGTATCAAATTCGCTGCCGCCTCCTGAGCCTGCACTGCCCGCAGCTCCTGTTAAGGACTGCATGCTCTTGATCTTCTCCTCAATATCATTGCTGTATGTAACATTGCCAAGCATCTGATTTTTGAGAAAATCAACGACATCCGACACTTCTGAATCGGACACAAACGCCCCCTGCACGCGCGCGGGTTTTGTATATCCCTGTGGATAGAAGAGCATGTCACCCTTTCCTAAGAGCTTTTCCGCACCATTCATATCCAGAATCGTCCTTGAATCCACGCCGCTGGATACGCTAAACGCGATTCTGCTTGGCATGTTCGCCTTGATCAGACCTGTAATGACATCAACGGAAGGTCTTTGCGTGGCGATTACCAAATGGATTCCGCAGGCACGCGCAAGCTGCGCCAGACGGCAGATACTCTCCTCTACTTCCCCTGACGCCACCATCATCAAGTCTGCAAGCTCGTCCACGATAATGACAATCTGCGGCAGCTTATGTAAGGGTTCTCCGTCTGGGTTTGTCTTTCCCATCTCCGCAGCTTTGTTGTATCCTTTTAGATCGCGCACATTCAAATCCGCAAATTTTTTATAGCGGTCATTCATCTCTGTAACGCCCCAGTTTAGTGCCGCTGAAGCTTTCTTTGGGTCTGTCACTACAGGAATCATCAAATGCGGAATCCCATTGTACACACTCAGCTCAACCACTTTGGGATCGATCATAATAAGCTTTACATCCGCCGGATTTGCCTTGTACAGGATACTCATAATAATCGTATTGATGCACACTGATTTACCAGAACCTGTTGCGCCAGCGATCAATACATGCGGCATCTTTGCAATATCGGTGACCACTACCTGCCCGCCGATATCTTTTCCCACCGCAAAGGCAAGATTGGATGAAAAATTCTGAAATGTGTCTGATTCCAGTAAATCCCGCAGTGCTACAGCGCTGGTTTCCTTGTTTGGCACCTCGATGCCCACCGCCGCTTTTCCCGGAATGGGTGCCTCGATTCGTATATCTGTCGCCGCCAGATTTAGCTTGATATCATCTGTCAGCCCTACGATTTTACTGACCTTTACCCCCTGCTCTGGCTGCATTTCATATCTTGTGACAGAAGGTCCCTGAGAGATATCTGTGATTGTGACACGAACGCCAAAAGTCTGTAATGTCTGCTGTAAATGCAGCGCTGTCTCCTTTAATTGATTCGCCGAATCGCCTTTTTTGCCATCGCCTTTTTTTAATAAATCTAAAGGCGGCAGTTGGTATGGCTTGGGTGCTTCCTCCTGCTGCTCAGTCGCTGTCATTGGCAGTTGGATTCCTGCTTCGCTCACTGCTTCTTGCTGCTCAGGTGTTCTTTGTGCCTCTGCGGTCATAGATTGCTCTGCGACCGGCTGCGGCAATACTGTATCTTCTGTCACTGGCTCAGGCATACTATTGATTGCCTCTGCATCATATTCTACAGCGTCAAATCCATCCCAAAAAGAACGCTCTGCCGATACGCCGGGATTATCAGTAAAATAATCCGCCATTTCGCTGTCAGTCTCTGTATTGTCAGTAAACCCATCCACTTCTTCGGCATAAAGTTCTTCACTGTACGCAGTCTCTTCCATCTCTGAAAATCCACTGTCCGCATCTGCTGGCTCCATATATTCTGTATTTGGGTATTGCGTTTCTATATCCGCTGTATCTGTATATTCTGCCTCTGCATACGCTGTATCTGTATATTCTTCCTCTACATACACAGTATCTGCCCCTTCAGGAGACATTGCCTCATGATATGGCTGAACCTTAATCTCCTCAAATAAACCAGCATCTGCGGCCCCCATCTCCTCGTCCAGCAGAACAATCTCATGAATATCCTGCCGTCCTGTATTTTGGGGCATTCCAGCCTTGAGCGTAATCGCAGAGCTAGACACCACGCCCCGCGCTCTCTTATCCATTCGCCTGACATTTTCTTTGGGCAGTTCGCTTTTCTCTTCTCTCACCCGTTTTGAACGTTTGGAATGCGCTTTTTCCTTGCGTATTGGCGTCTCATAGTCCTCATCTTCCTCCGCCTCATAATCGTCGTAGTCCTCATAGTCCTCATAGTCCTCATACTCATCACGCAGGCTTTGTCTGTACTCTCTCATTCTTACTGCGTCCTCCTTGGCAGTCTCAATCAAATAAGAGCTCCCCTTCTTAACGCCTGAGAGAAAACTTTTTTCCGTGATAAAGACAATGCAGATAATTCCAAGTACCACTACGACAAAAAGCGTTCCGCCAAAGCCCATCAGCTTATACATGCCATGGGCAATGCTGCCAAACAGCACGCCGCCCCCGGCGCGGTGCTCCGACGATGTTTCATAAAGCTCCTGAATCAAAGAGCCGCCTTTGAGCATCGCATCCTGCTTCATCAGCATGTATGCCAACACGCCAAGCAGAAAGAACAGGATTACACTGCTCACCATTTTCACGACTGCGACAGTGTTTCCCCTGTTGGAAATGCCAAATGCAAAGCCCACAAAAATAAAGACAGGTATGAGATATGCCAGCAGACCGAAAATGCCAAACATCGCGTTGCTGATGCCTGTAGCTGCCGCGCCCTTTATGATTCCTGTAATACACAAAAATATAAAAATCGCAGCCGCAAAAATAACGATCAGCATCACCTCATTTTTTACTGCAATATCAACACTTTTTCTCGCAGTCTTTCTTCCCCTTGCCTTGGATGTTGTTTTTCTTGAGCCCTTTGCAGTGCTTCTGGATGTACTTTTTTTTGTATTTGTTCTGCTTCTTGATGCACGATTTTCTGTTGCAGATGCCATAATACTTCTCCCCCTAAATGAGTTTTACAAAATATTATAGCACTTTTTTTGATACTTGTCATAATTTATTTCATTTTTTTCGAACTTTTTTTCGAAACATGATTGATGAGCTCGTGCAATTTTGCAACTGCCTGCGAAATTCCGCCGATCTCGTTAATAATTCCTTCTTTGACTGCCTCCTCACCTTCCAGAACACTTCCTACATCTTTGGTAAGCACCTCCGTCTCCATCATCAGTTCCTCATACCGCTCCTTTGAAATCCCGCAATGCGTGCATACAAAACCAGTGATGCGGTTCTGTACGTCCCTGAAATAATTAAATGTCTGAGGTACGCCAATCACCATTCCATTCATTCGCACTGGATGTACTACCATCGTCCCCGTAGGAACAATAAAGGAGTAATCTGTGCTGACCGCAATTGGTACGCCAATGCTGTGACTGCCTCCTAAAACCAAAGAAACCGTAGGCTTGCTGAGTGATGCTACCATCTCGGCAATCGCAAGTCCTGCCTCAACATCCCCTCCCATCGTGTTTAACAAGAGCAGAACACCGTCAATCTCATCACTGTCCTCGATCGAGGCAAGCTGCGGCAAAAGCAGTTCATACTTTGTCACTTTGGACTGGTTTCCTGCATTTTCATGCCCCTCAATCTCTCCTATAATAGTAATCAGATGAATTTTGTGATTGCTGTTATTCTCGTCTAATGTTACTTGGCTTTCTTTCTCGATTTTTTCATCCTTATACTTTTTATTTTCTAATTCATCATTCTGCTGTTCCATCCCGTAACCTCCCTTTTATTCTATCTTAATTGAGCAGGGGAAACCGTGCCCGTGAGCATAAAAAAGGCTCCTATTTTCAGGAGTCCTTTTTAGTATGTACACTTCTATGATTTTTTTATTCAATATCAAAATAATCTTTGCCAGTCATATCTTTCACATCATAATCGTCATCTTTACCAGTCGGTTCAAACGCATAGTCCATCTCTTTATGTTCTCTGCGTTTGGGGACTGGCAGCGGATTTTCGAGATACTGGACTTTATTCTCCTCCAAATCATCATAGTGGATTTCTTTCATGGAAGTATCTGGCAGAATGCTCACGCTCTCTTCCGCAGCATCTGGCAGCGGCGGACTTGGCATCTGCTTGGTGTTGCTGTCAGCCTTCTCTGCATGTCCGCGGAAGAACGAACAGACAGCCAAGACAATCATCGTACATCCAAGTGCAGCAAACAAAAGTTCCATATTGAATACTGTTACTTCCGAAAGGCTTTCAATATACATTGGAAAAATTGCAAGAATCAGACCTCCCGCAAAACCTATCAACCTGTTTGTCAGATTCTTGAGCATCATGTACACTAGTAAAATCGTCAGCACCTGATACAAAATATTCAGATAGACGCCCGCAACCGTAAAATTTCCAAATATCAGAAATGCCAGATACAGATTGCAGATGTAGAAAGACTTTATATGAATCCCCTCTGAAAAAGCAGACTTTAAGCCATTTGTGTCAATGCTTACCTTTGCTGCATTATAGATATTTTCACTGATATTTACTTCTGTCATCAATGCATTTACATAATAGATTCTCACAAGAACAGCGATACTTGACAGTAGGATTATAAACAAACCTGTCAGCCAACTCTTTTTATTCATAAGCAATTCATACTCAAATATGCGCAAGCGCCTGCTCAATATCCGCGATAATGTCGTCAGCATTTTCTATTCCCACTGAAAACCTGATCAAATCCGGCTGAACGCCCGCTTCGATCAACTGTTCATCATTCATTTGCCTGTGGGTATGGCTTGCCGGATGGAGCACACATGTCCTCGCATCTGCTACATGCGTCACAATCGCAGCCAGCTTCAAATGGTCCATAAAGGATACACTGACCTCTCTACCGCCCTTTAAGCCGAAAGAAATGACGCCGCAAGTGCCATTGGGCATATATTTCTGCGCCAGCCCATAGTATTTATTTCCTTTTAAGCCCGGATAGTTTACCCATGCCACCTTTTCATTCTGCTCGAGCCATGCCGCTACTTTTAAGGCATTTTCGCAGTGCCTTGGCACCCTTAAATGCAACGTTTCGAGACCGATATTGAGCAAAAAGGAGTTCATTGGCGAAGGAATCGATCCCAAATCCCGCATAAGCTGGACTGTCGCTTTGGTAATATAAGCCTTCTTGCCAAATTTTTCGGTATAAGTAACACCATGATAAGACTCATCGGGTGTTGTCAGACCATGAAATTTGTCACCGTACTTTGTCCAGTCAAAATTGCCTGAATCAACGATCGCACCGCCGACACACATCGCGTGGCCATCCATATACTTTGTCGTAGAATGTGTGATGATATCTACTCCAAACTCAAACGGGCGGCAGTTGATCGGTGTCGCAAATGTATTATCCACAATCAAAGGAACACCGTGCGCATGAGCAACTTTTACAAATTTATCAAAATCCAGCACTACCAAAGCGGGATTGGCAATCGACTCTGCCACGACGCATTTGGTATTCTCCTGAAATGCTTTGTTCAAGGTTTCCTCGTCCGCATCGGGATCTACGATTGTGCATTCAATCCCCATCTTTTTCATGGTGACAGTTAGCAGGTTAAAGGTTCCGCCATAGACTGTGGAGGATAACACGACATGATCGCCTGCCTCACAGATATTAAACACTGCATAGTAATTTGCTGCCTGTCCTGAAGAAGTCAGCATTGCTGCCACGCCGCCCTCTAGCGCACAGATTTTTTCCGCGACCATATCATTGGTAGGATTCTGTAATCTGGTATAAAAATACCCTTCCTTCTCAAGATCAAACAGCTTTCCCATCTCATCCGAAGTCTCGTATTTGTAGGTTGTGGACTGATAGATTGGCAGAACTCTTGGTTCCCCATTTTTCGGCTGCCATCCCGATTGTATACATTTTGTCTCAATAGAATATTCCTTGCTCATGCTGCCAGCTCCTTTTCTTATGATATATCGTAAATCTTGATATCTTTCTCTTTCTGATGTAGTATATCACAAGATACGGTTCAGTTCAATATTACAAATACTTTTCTATCGTCCCCTGCTGTATCACACTTTTTCCTATCAAGGTGATCGCCTGTTGTGGACAAATATTGATACAGCGGTAACACATCGTACACTGGTTCGATGCTTTTGCCGTTTTTTCTGCCATTTGAATATTATTCATTGGGCACTGCGCTGCGCATTTTCCACAGCCAATACACTTTTGTGCATTGATTTTGAGCTTGTTCGTATAGTGCTGCGTTTTATGCCCAAAATACAGGCGCTGGCCAAATAATCCCGCTAAATGATACAGAAAACCGATTCCCTCCTGCGGCGGCTTGCCGCATTGTATATCCTGCACTGCCTTGTTTATTTTATTTTCTGCTGCTTTTACCAACATTTTATTTTTATCCAGAGAACGCTTCAAAGCCTTTTCGTCTGCGATACTGTCCGGCATTTTCAGGTGGAGTCCCCCTTGAATCTGCGCTCCATATTGGCGCAGCCTGCGTGCCAGTATGCCCGCACCGTCTCCACTGAACAGTCCCATAGTTGCAATCACAAAAATGTTTTTCCACTCCATAGATCTTTGTTATCATCTACAAAATCCTTTAACATTTTAGGAATGCTGCTAAATTGTACAGAATAACTAAAGACAATATCTTTATTTTCATGAATACAATTGACGATCCTTTGATCTGTCAGCGCGCAAATATCTGCTGTTTTGTCATACTGATTCAGAAAAACTTCCAGAGCATACCGTGAATTTCCTGTTCCGCTAAAATAAATTCCTAACATATTACCTCTCCGTGTTTTTACACGCCTCTATACTCAACAATATCCTCCAGAGGCTTTCTTGGACGCTGTGGCGGCGTTTCATCTGGATAGCCTAATGCGACTGCTCCAACAAGCTGATGTTGTGTTTGCAGATATGAAACTAATTCCTGATATGCAAAGCAGGTGTTGGCAATCCATAGTGTTCCTATCCCCAGTTCCTGTGCTGCAAGCAGCATATTTTCAATCGAGGCTCCAATAGAGAGCGTGTCGCATAGTTCTGCAATGCGTTCGTCATTGTCTGCTGGCAGAAACGGAGACTTTGCATTTGTGTTCAATACGACAATAATAATGGGTGCCTGCTGCATACAATTCAGAGTGTTTCTCGCATCAGGAAGCCCATAGCGTGATTTGGGCAAATCTGTTCTGCCCTGCTCCTCCCGCTGTAATCCTGATGCCATTGCATTTAATAACTCCTGCTTTTGTATACCGCCAAAAACTATGTATTTCCACGGCTGCCTGTTTTTGGCAGACGGCGCAGCTCTGCCCGCATTTAAAATTTGTTCCAATATATCTTTTGGAATATTTTTGTTTTGAAATTTTCGGATGCTTCTGCGGTGATAGATTGATTGCATTTTCCCTCTCCATTATATAGCAGATCCTTCTGTAAATAAATTTGTTACGCTGCCGCGTTGGCATTAATCTGCTCAATCACATTCCGTATCCCCAGCCACACGGTCATATCTGTAAAGATATCCACTACACTTCCATAATCTGTAAACGGGGACTCCTGTAATACAGACAGATCTTTCATTATGCCATTATGCACGATATACTCTACAATCTGATTGACAAAATAAATCTGCCTGTTATCAAAATTTGCACTGTCGAGATATGCCGAGAATGCCTCCTTGGCTGCATTCATATCCAAACCGACAATTTCTCGGACAAACTCACCCAGAGGTTTTTCTCCATACTCTCTTGTATAGTCCTCTCTTGTGCCCAGCTCACTCCATAATATTTCCTCAAGGCTTCTGATATCCGCTTCTGTCAATGGCTGATTCGACTTTAGTTTTGCAATGGCAGCATTATCCTGATGTCCCCGCACATAATATTCCGCTTTCGCTTTATAGTTTGCCAGTTCATCATTTTCTAATTCCGCATCCTTCCATTGCATATTCAAGATATCATCCGTAAAATCTGTATCATACCGAACAGTTGCCTTTGGTATATATTTCATTAAATTTCGAAGTTCCAGCCGAATCTGTTCAAACTCATTGATTCCTGCATTCTCCAAATAATCAGTATGGAGCAGCTTCTGTATCAAGTCTGTCTTTGTCTGTATTTCAGGAATATTTGCAACATTGGCAATTCCTCTGACACGCTTTAACAGGTCCGTTCTTGCCTTTGTATACTTTTTGCCCGCCAGATACGCAAGCTCCATCCCGTACATCAGCGCGTCAAATCTGACTGCACTGGCATCCTCATCATCAGGCAGAATCAACGGAGCAAGCTCTGTCTGAACCCTTAATGTGTCTTCATATTCAATCCTGTCATAACCCGATGATACAGAATATGTATCCACATATCGTATATGCTGACGAACTGCGAAATTTTCCCTGTTCAATTCACATACCTTTCCTGTCATCATTTCCACCAGCTTATTTCGGTAAGCCTTGAGCCGCTGTGTCTGATACTCGACCGCCTGAAGTTTATACGCTATTTGAAATTCCAAATGAAAAACAGCGCCCTGCAAAGCAATCATATTCGCGGTTGGTTTTTCGTGATTTATACGGAAAAATGCAAAATTACCACAAAAATCAAAAATATAAAACTTATTCTTATCAGCACCATCTATCAGAGCTGGACAGAGCCTTGTCCCGCGTCCAATCATCTGCCAGAATTTTGCTTTGCTCATCACCTTTTTAAAAAATACCAGATTCAATACTTCTGGAACATCAATCCCGGTGTCTAACATATCTACAGAAATCGCAATTCTGGGTAATTTATCCGATTCAGAAAACGCATCAATCATACTCTGCGCATATTCAATAGAATGATCTATTACTTTTGCGTACTCATCTGGCAGATGGGGGTATTCTTTATGAAATACTTCAAGAATTTTTTCTGCATGATTATGATTTTTCGCGAAAATAATCGTCTTTCCAATATGCTGCCCATAGTCAGTACGAATACCTTCTGTCATAAGAATATGGAGTACCTTCTTTATCGTGTCTTCATTAAAAATCCATGTATTGAGTGCAGAAGCACTTATACTTTCAGGAATTTCACCGTTTTCTGCCCCGAACGTTTCCTCATATTGTATCTTCTCTTCTTCGGTAAGCTCATCATAGACAATCCCCTGCTCTATGAATTTAAGCTCTGTCTCCACTGATTGAAAATCAACAAGATACCCGTCCCTAACAGCCTGTGCAAGCTCATACCCATATGTAGGAACGCCATTTTCAAGCTCAAAGACAGCGTAGGTATTTTTGTCGATCTCATCCTTAGGCGTCGCTGTCAGCCCCACCAACGGCGCATCAAAATACGTGAATATATCACGATATTTATGATAAATCGACCTGTGCGCCTCATCGCAGATCACAAGGTCAAAATGACCACAGGAAAAAATTCTGCCCTGCTCGTCCCTTGTCTCATCAATCATATGGTACATTGTCTGATAGGTAGAAAAAATACAATGGGCATTGTAATCCCTGTTCTTTTCACATAGATTGCTGCACGACAAATCAGGAAGCATATTCACAAAGCTTCGCTTTGCCTGCGTTACGAGTGCATTTCTATCCGCAAGAAACAATATATTTTTCACCCAGTTCTGTGCCAGCAAAACACAGCACAATCCAATTACTGTCCTCGTTTTGCCTGAACCAGTCGCCATGACCAAAAGTGCCTTTCTTCTGTTTCTGTCATCAAAGGCACTGCACACTGCCTTTACTGCTTCCTCCTGATAATATCTTCCTGCTATTTTTTTGTCTACTGCTGCGCCTTTTAAACTGGTACGCAGCTTACGCAAATTAAACCACTTTTCCAAATCCCGCTTCGAGTAAATCGCTGCGCATGTTCTCTCGGGATACTGTCCGTCTATAATCCTTGTCTCAAACCCATTTGTCAAAAAGATAACAGGTCTGCGTCCATACTCTTTTGCCAACGCATCTGCATACAGAGCTGCCTGCTGCCGTCCTTTGGAGACGTCTGTGCAAGTCTTTTTCGCCTCGATAATTGCAAGCGGTCTGTGTGCATCATCATACAGCACATAATCCACTTTTCCTGTTCCTGACTGGCTGGGCATGTCCTGTACCGGCACTTCATTCACCCAGTCTTTGCCTTCCGTCCAGCCGGCATCATCAAGCATAGAATCAATGTAAATTTTTCTAGTTTCATATTCCAACAGATCAATAGGTTTTGTGATGTATTGCGTCACTTGTGCTTCACGTCTGGCAGTCAGCGCTTCCTTTAGCGCTTTATTCTCAGCGATGAGTTCCTTTAAGCTGAGATCGGCAAATTCAGGTGCTGCCTGAACTGGCTCTTGCTTTTGTAATAAAGTATCGTCAAACGAACGCTCTTCATAATGATCTGCATAGCAGTATGCAACAAAATCCAAAAAAATGAATAAATCGCGCAGACAAAGCGCTGCCTGATCGAAAGTAATCTTCTTTCCTGTATGGGCAGCAGTATTCCCCATCCGCCGGATAAAATCCAGACGTTTCCAAAGGGCGTCATCCACAAAATCCCGAAATTCTTCTGTGTGCAGCAGGCTGTTTAGATTATCCTGATATGGCATCACAAGTGACTTGTCCACAGAATACATCCATTTAACCGCAAATTCCATCGCACGACGGCAGTTTATGACACTTGTTGCAGGGTCAATGCATAGAATCCTCTCTGCGGATATGGCGACATCGGAGAAGGCGTTGAATTTGGGGTCTTTTTTCAGATAGTCGAAATTGGTCATGATGGAACCTCCCTATCAAATATTACTCACTTCTTTTTTAATATCAGCAGTTTACAACTTTTTAAAAAAATAAAATACAAACTCAATCTCTTGTAGTA
>ERZ779622.52-NODE-52-length-81971-cov-35.839799_pt1 | contig 81971 bp, 79 predicted proteins | sample MGYA00514188_ERZ779622 | MGnify/ENA primary metagenome ERZ779622 (study PRJEB29562, sample SAMEA4376702) | mouse gut metagenome | isolation source: Cecum | study: EMG produced TPA metagenomics assembly of the A DSS colitis mouse model was used to assess the... | reverse complement strand
CGGGGCACAAATCAGTAAAATCAAGCGTTGTAGAATTAATCAGCAGACACTAAATTAATAGCCCAGGTCCTCGCCTACAAGATAGACTTTAATTCTACCAGGATGCATGCTTCTCCTTGTCACGACAATCTGGCAGCAGAAACATTCCGGGGAGAGGCAGTCATGGCACACGCCAGTCGCTGCGCAGGGGAGATTTCGCTCCAGCCGGACAGCGTTGGCGGGAGAGGCTGTATTTCTGACTCTAGCTGCGCCGCTCTCCACATCGGGAACAACTTTGTTCATGCCGGCAACGATGATAACGTTGGAAGGTCCCTGAATCAGACAGGCGACACGGTTGCCGTTGCCGTCGATATTGATCAGCTCACCGCCCAGGGTGATGGCGTTGGTGCTCATGAGAAAATAGTCGGCAAGAACGGTTCTGGCGTAAATCTGCCGTGATTCTTCCGGCGTTTTAGCGGCGCTGCGGTCCAGCAGTTCATAGGAGCCGCCGTGAATAGCGTCCATCAGACCGCATTCTTTCAGTGTCTCACTGCCGCCCCAGCCGATGATTGCCCCGGAGGGCATTTCGGAAAGAATCGCATTGACGCAGTCTGACGACGTCTCGAAGTAATAGCCTTCCATATTCCTTTTTTCCAGATTTTTAATAATGGTTTCTGCCTGTCTGGCGAGTGCCGTTTTTTTCGGTGACATCTGTATCTCCTCCATACCGTAAGATGATTTGTGAAGCTTTTCCTTATTGTATCACTGTATCTTGCAGCGGCGCAAGCGGGCAATTGGTATCAGACGTTACTGGATGTTACTTTTCAGACCCGCGCCATGCACTCGCTGCATGGTGTCGGAGCTGGCGCAAAAATGCCGGTTTCCTGGCATTTTGTGTGCATTAAGTGTTGCAATTCACATGATTGTCCGCAAATTGGTGCAATAGCTGGTGTGTGTTAATTGTAACTATTAGACGTGCATTACCGATTTTACAGGCAGAATTGACAGTTAATTTAGAAATATATATAATAAAATGAGAAAATAATAGACGAAATAAAGGAAAGAAAAAATTTTCAAAAAAATTTTCAAAAATGTGTTGACAAATTATATTCAGGTGATATAATAAACTCATAAAGAAACACTTCACATAGATAAACTAAAAGAAAGAGAGGTACGGTCCACCAAAAACTTAAAGTAACACATCAGAGAACTACAAGTGAATAGGAGACCACAAAGAGACGAGCGGAATCGAGTACATGTAAGAGATGGCGAATCAGAGAAGAGTCCCGGGAAAGCTCCCATAGAAGAAGAGAAGAAGAGAAGAAAGCGGATGAGAGAAAAGAGAAGATATCCGAGAGGGAGAGAGGGAACAGACGCCACAGTATCTAGGATACGAGAGAAGAGATGGAAAGAGGACGTGAGGGAAAAGACGGAGGTAAAGACCATTGGACAGTGAGTTTTAGAGACGGGTATTGATTCCTTAGAGAATGAATACCCGTTTCGCATTGTCTTTTTTTGATTTGTTCTGTAAATCTTAATAAACTCGGGGTGGCTTTTCCGCTAAAAATAGGTTATAGTATACTTATGCATACTATATCTTGTATGCAGCAGATTTTGGGAGCGTGATATGTGGAAACCATTTGGATAAAAGATTTCGGAAAGGACATGGATACAGTCGATGGGAAAACTGCGCAAGAGGAGAAAAGGATATTCGGACGAGGAACTGGATGAAGAAGAGGACGATTTTGAGGATGACGAGGTTGAAGAGGAGGACGAAGAAGAGATAGAGGAAGATGACGAGGACGAAGATTACGATGATGAGTCGGAACGCCGAGCATACAGGCATAGACGAAGGGTCCGCAATCAGATTATAGTTTATCTGGTGATCTTTTTCGTGGTTATGGCTATTGCGGGGGGCGGGTTCGCAATCGGAAGGAAGGTATTCTCGCTTGTTCAGCAGAAACGGCAGGAGGCTGAGATGGCAAAGGCGGAGGAAGAGGCGGCGGAGGAAGAGCCAGTGGAGGAGGAAATGGTGATTGACACGCCGGAGCCGGCAGAAGAAGAGCCGGTAGAGGAGGAAGATCTTTTGGGAGGTCTGGCAGAGTCCTATTATTCTGAGATGCCGATTGAAACTAAGGTAGCGGGGCTCTTCATGGTAACGCCGGAGTCAATCACGGGTGTCAGTACAGCGACCAAGGCTGGAGACGGCACGCAGGAAGCTTTGAACCAGTATGCGGTAGGCGGTCTGATATATTTTGGTCAGAATATTGTGGATCAGGAACAGATCACAACGATGCTGTCAAGCACGGCTTCCAAGAGCAGTTACCCGATTTTTCTCGCAGTAGACGAGGAGGGCGGTGACGTCAGCAGGGTTGCGAACAGTAAGGTTGAGGTAGAGAAGGTAGAAGATATGGCGGCGGTCGGTGCGGGAGGAGACGCTTCCAAGGCTGCAGAAGCCGGCACAACGATCGGTTCCTATTTGAAGGAAATAGGCTTTAATGTAGACTTTGCGCCGGTTGCGGATGTCGCGGGAGAAGGAAGCGCGCTTGGAAACCGCTCCTTCGGATCAGATCCCCAGATGGTGGGGGAGATGGTTGCCAGTGCAGTAGGCGGAATTGAAGGAACGGGCGTGAGCGCCTGCTTGAAGCATTTTCCAGGGCTGGGAAGCACGACGGAAGATACCCATGACGGAAGAGTGGAAATTACGAAGTCGATAGAAGAGCTGCGCACTTCGGATTTTGTGCCGTTTTCCGCCGGTATAGAAGCCGGGGTGGATTTTGTGATGGTGAGTCATGCCACCGCGCCTGCGCTGGATGAGGATAATGTGCCAAGCTCCCTGTCGAAGAAAGTGATCACGGATGTTTTGCGGGGTGAGCTGGGCTTTGAAGGCGTGGTTATCACGGATGCCTTGGATATGACGGCGATTACGGAGTATTATACGCCGGAGGAAGCAGCGGTGATGGCATTGGAGGCAGGCGCAGATATGCTTCTCATGCCGGAGGATTTTGAGAAGGCGTACAATGCAGTGCTTGCGGCAGTGCAGGACGGGACGATTTCGGAGGAACGGATTAACGAGTCCCTGAATCGGATTTACCGGGTCAAGTGCAAAGACAAGCTAGATAATTAGACACGAATCTAAACGTAAATGTAAACGGTGGGAATGCTGCATTTTCACCGTTTTTTTTGTGCGGTATTATCTGGCAGCAGTTGATTTTATTGTCTGTGTGTTTTATAATATACTTAGTATTACATAGTGTTTAATGAAGGATGCTATAAAATGGAAGGACAGGGGATTGGTTCCGGGCGTTTTCCGTCGCAATTTCGGTATGTGCAGAGAGCAGAAGTGAAGATTATTATGAATGATAAATATGAAAGACAAATGAAGAAAGGTGTGCTGGACATGCTTGTCCTGCGGCTGCTGAAATCGGAAGCGAAATACGGATATCAGATTATTCAGGAGATGAGGGAAAAGAGCGGAGAGACTTTTCTGCTCAAGGACGGTACACTGTATCCGATTCTTTACCGGCTGGAGGATGATGGGCTGGTGGTAAGTAAGTGGAGCGAAGCCGTGGGGAAGCAGGTGCCGAGAAAGTACTACGAAATTACCGAAGAGGGAAAACGGGCGCTTGCCGATATTTGTGAAGTCTGGAAGCGGATTTCGGATGGAGCAGCAAGGATTATGGAGGATTAGGCAATGGATGAAAAGCGGTATGTAAACGCTGTTGCGAGAAAGCTTAAGTGTGGCGGAAAAAGGAAAAAGGAGATCAAGAGGCAGCTTCTGTCAGATATTCAGATGCGTGAAAATCAGGGGGAACGGCTGGAGGAAATTATTTCCCGGATGGGTAAGGCGGAGGAGATTGCGGAAAGTTTTAATGAGAGTATTTCAGTAAAGGAGCAGAGGCGGTATGCCGGAAACAGGGTGTTGAAAATTGTGATTCCCATTGTTCTGGCACTGACTTTTATTGCAGTGTCAGTTTACTGGATATTTCCGAAAACCGTGGATATAGAGAAGAGTAGGGTTTTTGACAAAGAGGAAGTCGAAGCCGCGATGAAGGAAACGGTCGAGCTGCTGGATGCGGAAGAGTATGCCGTATTACAGGAAAACGCCATTCCGCAGATGCAGTCGTTTCTAAATGCGGAGACAAGAGAAAGTATCCGGGAAACGCTGTCTGATGACTGGGGAGAGCGAAAGCAGTTCGGCGCGGTGTATATGGCGGAAGTGATACAGGGAAACACGCACCTGGCGGTCGGAGAGATGACGGTTACCTATGAAAACGTGAGCGTTACTTACCGGCTGACGTACGACGAAGATATGCGTTTCGCAGGGATTTATGTGAGGTAGGGAAATGGCAGAAATGATTTTTTCATCAGTCGTGCTGCTGGTCAGTGCGAGTCCGATTATCATTCTTGGGTTTGTGCAATATCGGAGCAAAGAGCCGGTCGGGTTCTGGGCGGGAAAGAAACCGCCACGGAAAGAGGAGATCACGGATGTGGGTGCTTATAATCGGAAGCACGGTCTGATGTGGATTTTATATGGACTGGGTCTTATTGTCTGTTATGTGTGCGGGATGTCCTTTGGAGGGCTTACTGCAGCGTATTTGTGTATGGCGGAGGTGTTTGGCGGTCTTCTTGCGATGGCTGCATATCATAACAGGCTGAACCGCATGTATTATAGAAAGCGGGAGGATATCTGATGTGGTTCTGGTTTTTTATGACAGTCAGTAATCTCATATTGCCGGTGCTGATGATTGTGCTGGGAAAGGTATTTATGAAAAAACCGCCAAAACAGATTAATGGCTTTTACGGTTATCGGACGCGGAGATCAATGAAAAATCAGGCTGCGTGGGATTTTTCCCATTTATATTGTGGAAAACTGTGGCGGAAGATGGGATGGTTCATGCTGCCTGTGTCAACGACGGTGATGTTTTTGGTGATTGGAAAGAGTGATGATATCGTAGGCGTGGTGGGTGGGGCGGTGATAACAGCGGAATGTATGGTCTTGCTTTCGTCGATAATTTTGGTAGAAAGGGCGCTGGCGAAACAATTTGATGGAGGGATAAAACAGAAATAAAAAAGCGCGAGACGGGACTCGAACTTTATTTTGCCCCGAAAAGCCCATAAAATCAAGGAGGAATGCGCGTTGTCTACAGGGTGTTTACAATCTTCTGTAAGAGGTCGGTAAACTTATTTTATTTCATGCCGAAATAGTGTATAATATTTATAAACACAAGAAAAGGAATTGCGGATATGGATATAGAACAGCTTCAAAAGCTATTAAATGTTTCGTCCAATATAAAATGGTCAAAGCATTGCTTAGAGCGCATGCAGGAAAGGGATATCAGTATTGCGGATGTGAAGTCTTGTCTGCAAACGGGCGAAATCATAGAGGATTATCCAAACGATTCCCCTCACCCCAGTTGTCTTATTTTCGGACATACGAAAGAAGATAAAATATTGCATATTGTTGTCGACTCAGATAGTAACAGTCTGTTTTTCATAACAGCTTACTTTCCGAGTACCGATAAGTTTGAAAAAGATTTAAAAACAAGAAAGGGGCAGTAATTATGTGTATGTATTGTAAATGTAAGAACATGATGCCATCATTGACAACGCATGTCGTAAATTACAAAAACTGCATTATCATTATCAAAAATGTACCCTGTGAAGAGTGTGAGCAATGCGGTGAGAAATATTATTCGGATGAGGTTGCAGAGCAAGTGGAATCTCTTGTGAATATGGCGAAACAGTTTATGCAGGAAATTGCTGTCATTGATTATTCCAAAGCGGCGTAAAGTTATGTCAAAATGGTGAATCATATATATATATACAACCCGCTTACAGAATCAGAGACGTACAACCTTATAACAAAGGCTTTATATTTTTATGCCGCCTTGTTGTAATCAATAATCATAACTTCACTGATAATTTTTTCTGCCTGTTTGCTTAATTTTTCAATTTCTTTCATAGTTGCCATTGAAAAAAATTCCTCGCCGCATTGGGAACATTTTTTACATGGAACATTTTTCACAATCAAGATACCGTTTTCTAATTTTTCAACATAGATTGTTGTTGCTTCAATCATATGATTACTGCCACAAGTAAAACAATTCATATTTAACGCCCCTTTCTTGTTTTAAAGTCCGGCTCCCATTCTTCAATACTTGGGTAGTATGCCGTTATTATATGCAGATTGATATTATCGCTTGCAACAACTACATGTAAGTATTTGTCGTTTATTGACATTCCCAATAATAAGCAACTGGGGAACGGTTTATCATCTTCATATTGTTTTATGATTTCACCTTGCATAATGACTTTTATAATACTGTCTGAATCAATATTTCTTTCCTTACACCGTTTTATAACATGTGCAGTCATTATAATAGTATCGTCTGTACACAGCTTTCTTAAATCGTTGATAAGCAGAGCCACTTTCACACCTACTTTCTATAAAATATTATATCACACTTAAAATAGGAAAGTAAAAGAAAATTAAAGTCAGGATAAACGGTACAGTTTATTCTATTTGAAAAATATAACCCCTTGCTAATTTTATGCAGGGGCGGTATAATGAATAGCGAGATAGATAATAAAAGGCAGGATGTAGGGAACGCCAATTCCCTACATCCCTATGCAGGAGATAGCCCTCCCACACAGCATATTATGCGCCAACTCAAGTATAGCGAATTTTCCACACTATTTCAAGGGAAAACTAACGCGTACTTAGGTTTATGGTGTTGTATTTTCAGCGGTGTAGGAAAGAAAAATCCTGCGCCGCTTTCTTATTGTTTATCTCGGCAGAATTGGCAGAGGGGCATAAAACTATGCCCCCTCTGCCGGACTGTTCGGGATGTTCTGATAAACAATTACTTATGAAAGAGAGGTCATGAAAAAGAAATAATTACGATGAAGAAAAGATTTTTAACAACTGTTTGATTACAGTATCAAAGTATTCCGGACATACGTCCGGGTCGGACATGGGGCTTCGCCCCACACCCCATAATTTTTTTGAAACAAGACAAACAAAAACAGATACGGAGGTATATGATTATGAAGAAATTATACAAAGTTCTTGCAACAGCATTTGTAATGGGACTGGTTCTCACATCTCCCCGGACGGCGATTACATCACACGCATTTGGATTTAATGCAGATGCACCTGAACATTCAAGTGACGATGGGAGAGACGGTTCTATTGACGATACATTAGGCTCTGGCTCTTCTGATTCCGGCAGCAGTTATTCCGATTCCGGTTCCTATGACAGTGGTTCTTCGGACAGCGGCTCTTATGAGTCCAATTCCTACGATGGGGGCAGTTCCTACAACAGCGGTTCTTCGGACAATGGCACTTCCAGTGCGCCGGCTCCCAGAACGAACCCCAATGACGTGACAATGGGCGTTGAGGGCGGCCAGAAGTTCCGTACAGTCATGGCAGGCGACCATAAGTCGTTCCAGATATATCACTGCGGTATCAGCCGTGCAACCTACACCGTAGGCAATGCGGACGGCACGGGCGTGGCTTATAAGACAGCGGCACTGGTAAAGGGTGAAGACAATCTCTGGTATATGGACATCACTTTTGCTGACGATGTGGACACAACCGGCTATGCGGTAGGCATGACAAAGGGTGACGCTAATTATCTGTATACGGAGCTTGGTGTAAGCGGGATTAAGATTAACGGCACATTGGCATTATCCACAGTTCCTGTACAGTAAGAATAATGACAATAGCAGGGGGTGCCCCCTGCTATTGCTTATTATCATTCGTTTTTCATATCTTCCATAAAAGAAAGAGAGTGTTTTTCACAATCCACTCTCTTTTACATTTCTTTTATATTTCAACCTTTATTAATCTACAATCATTCCTTATTTATATAGGTGGTCGCGGCATACGCCGCGCCCTCACTCACGGGGAGAATCCCCGTTCCCCTCATCTTTTTTGAATAATAAAATTACCTACAACCCTTTATCGCACTTCTTCTCTTCAACTCTCTTAGATATTATCGTCTACTAGATAAGGTTTGTTTAGGAGTTTTTTTATTAAATTTTTATAAAGTGTCTTTTAGGCACAATGGCCATCATGAAAAAAGATACCGGTATCGACTATAAAACGGAAAGGAGAATCAAGGTGCGCACCATATAAGGAAACTTGTATGGATAGACAAAATATACATGTAATCAAAAAGACACAAGCAGAATTGTGTTGGAGAATTGGCATCCCTGACTTGGCAGGACGTGGATCTGCAAGGCAGGGTGGTCCGAATCTGCAAGACTGAGACCAAGGCATACCGGAGGGACGAGAATGGAGAGCGCTGCGGTGCCATGGTATACGCTGTGGTGGAAGGCGTCAAGACAGTCTATTCCGTCAGGGAAGTGCCCCTGCTCCCGGAGGCGGTCTATATACTGGAAAAGCTCCGGGAACATCATGCCAGGTGCGGATATAAGAACCAGTATCTTGCCTACGACGGCAGGGACACGGTGCGGGTCAGGTCGCTGGACAGGACGCTGCGGAAACTCTGCCAGTACTGCGACGTGAAGTATTTCAACACGCATATGATAAGGAAGACTTTCGCAACCATGCTGCATGAATCCGGGATGCCGACACGGTATATCAGCGACCTGATGGGGCACTCGGACATGGTGACGACGGAGCGGAACTATATCCTGAGCTACCGCGATAACTATAACGCGCTGCTGGGGTATATGCAGAAGGGGCTTGACTTTACGCTGAGGGGAGGTGAAACGGATGGAGCTGCAGGAGACACGTAATGAGTACGATATGCTGAAGGGGAACGTGAACAGGATGTTTCTCACGGAAGAGGTGGCGGAGCTTGTGAAGATGTATGAATATGCACAGAAGAGGCTCGAAAAAATCTACGAATACCATTATGGAAGATTAAATAACAACTGATATGTAACTGCAAACAAAAAATACCCGGAACAATTCCGGGTATCGTTTAGGTCAGAGCGCGAGACGGGACTCGAACCCGCGGCCTCGACCTTGGCAAGGTCGCGCTCCACCAACTGAGCCACTCGCGCTTGTTGTCCGTTTGTATCGCTCGGACATTTATTAATATACTATAGAGGTTTGGATTTGTCAACAAGAAAATTAAATTTTTTAAAAAAGATTTGACAAATATGAAAAATGGTGTATTATGTTGGTGTAAACGAAGAGTAGAAAGTAGAAGAGAAAAGGGAGGAAAAGAAAATGAAAGTAATGAACATCGACAACCCTGAAAAGTTTTTTGATGTAGTAAACCAGTGCAAAGGAACGGTTGAGCTGGTAACCAAAGAGGGAGACAGACTGAACTTAAAGTCTCAGCTGACCAAGTATGTGGCGCTCACAAAGCTTTTTGCCGACAATGCGATTCCGGAGATGGAGCTTGTTGCGCATGATCCTGAGGATGTGAACCGTCTGCTTGATTACATGGTAAATGCGAAATAAATAAGAGTAAGAACTATGCTGCTGTGTGGAACTTCCGCGCAGCAGTTTACGCTTTGGGACGAGGAATATCATGCACAATGAACTGACAAAACAGGATATCCGTAAGATGGAGGAAGAGATCGAGTACCGTAAGCTGGTGGTGCGTCCGGCGGCTCTGGAGGATGTGAAGACGGCGAGAGCACACGGCGACCTGAGCGAGAACTTCGAGTATCATGCGGCGAAGAAAGTGAAGAATCAGAATGAGAGCCGCATCCGCTATCTGGAACGGATGATAAAAACTGCCGTGATTGTGTCCGATGAATCCGCGGAGGACGAGGTCGGCATGAATAACACGGTGGAGGTCTTTATCGAGGAGGATAATCTCACAGAGACTTACAAGCTGGTGACGACGGTGCGTGGTAATTCCCTGGAGGGACTGATCAGCACGGAATCGCCGCTTGGGAAGGCGCTGCTAGGGCATAAGGTGGGCGACCGCGTTTATGTGGAACTGCCCGGTGGAGGCGGCTACTACGTGGTGGTAAAATCCATCGAAAATACAATTGATGACGGAACGGATAAGTTGAGGAGCTTCTGAAACAGGGGCTCCTTTTTGTATGCAAAACCGTATGCAAGCATTCGTTTTGCATCCATTTGCTTCTAACTCCGCTTATGCGCGCATATCTTTAAAAAGAAGTGACAAGCCCTGCTGGTAGTGTAAGGGCGGGTAACGGACAGGTTTCAGGAGATGGCGGGAGGACAGGCGTATGTATGAGAACAGAAGCGTATCGGAGACAATCCGGGGATTGCAGACAGACGCGGAGAGGGGGCTGAATGCGGCAGACGTTGCGGAACGCAGAACAAAGTACGGACCGAACCGGTTAAAGGATCAGGAAAAGAAGAGCCTTGCCGGCAGGATTGCGGCACAGCTGAACGATCCGCTGATATTGATTCTGATGGTGGCAATGGCGATTTCCATGATGTTAAATGAATTTGGAGATGCCATCATTATTGTGGCAGTGGTTGCGCTGAACGCGGTGGTGGGGATCATCCAGGAGGGCAAAGCGGGACGCGCGGTGGAGGCTTTGAAGCAGATTTCGGAGCCGAGAACGACGGTCCTGCGGGACGGCGCACATCACAATATACCGGCGCAGGAACTGGTGCCCGGGGATATAGTGGTTTTGGAAGCGGGAAACAGGGTTCCGGCTGATTTGCGATTAATAGAGAGTATCGGGCTTTTTGCAGAAGAGTCTACTCTTACAGGAGAGTCTGTGCCGGTGGAAAAGGATGCGGGATATACAGAGGATGGGACGGCGGACACCAGCAGCAGAAACATGGTATATATGTCCACTTATGTGACGAAAGGGCGGGGGCTTGGTGTGGTGACGGCGACGGGCATGGACACGCGGGTCGGTCATATTGCGGACATGCTGCACGGGCATAAGGAAAAGCTGACGCCTTTACAGGTAAGGCTTGGCGAACTGGGAAAGGTATTGAGCGTGCTGGCGGTAGGCATCTGTGTGCTGCTCTTTGTTGTGGCGATTCTGCAAAAGCGTGATGTGGGGGATATGCTTTTAACCTCCGTGTCGCTGGCGGTGGCTGCCGTGCCGGAAGGGCTGCCGGCAATTGTGACGATTGTGCTTGCACTCAGTGTGTCCAGAATGGTAAAGGCGAAGACGATTGTGCGCAGACTTTCGGCGGTGGAGACGCTGGGCGCGGTGGAGGTAGTGTGCTCGGACAAGACAGGGACGCTGACCCAGAACAAAATGACGGTAACGGAGTGCTATCTGGACGGGAAACTTACGGAGAAAGCAGGGTTGAAAGAACTGTTTGAGGAGGCAGATACGAACGGGGCGGCGCTTTCCTGTGCGGCGCACTTCCTTCTGGGCTGTGTACTCTGTAACGACGCGGAGACAGGGGAGGAGGGTATGGGTGATCCTACTGAACTGGCGCTTCTCCATATGGTGCAGGACTGTGACGTCAGGGTGGAACGGCTGAGGGAAAGATATCCGCGCATAAATGAGGTCGGATTTGATTCCGGGCGCAAAATGATGACTACATTGCACCGGATGGGAAGTGGGCAGACGGCTTATACCAAGGGCGCGGCGGAGCGGATTCTGGAAAACTGCGGGCGCTGTTTCAGGGGCGGCAGCATGGCGGAACTTACGGTGACGGAGAGGGATAGGCTGCTTGGCATCCAGAAGCGTCTGATGGGAGAGGGACGGCGTGTGCTGGCACTGGCGATGGAGCCGGAAGGCGGTATGAAAGAGCGGGGTATGGTGTTCCTCGGCTTTGTCAGTATGCAGGATCCGGTCAGACCGGAGGCATTGGCGGCTGTCCGGGGGTTTGCGCAGGCGGGGGTTTCCACGGTGATGATCACGGGAGATCACCCGGACACGGCGTTTTCCATTGCAAAACAGCTTGGGATTGCAAGCCGCGCGGAGGAGTGTATCACGGGCAGGGAACTGGATCATTTGAAAGATCAGGCTTTTTTGCAGAGACTGCCGCAGCTTAGGGTGTTTGCGCGGGTGACGCCGGAGCATAAAGTTCGGATTGTGGAAGGCTATAGAAGTTTACATAAAACAGTGGCAATGACCGGGGACGGGGTCAACGACGCGCCTTCTTTACAGGCGGCGGATATCGGAATCGCCATGGGGCAGGGGGGGACTGACGTGGCGAGAGGAGCGGCGGACTTTGTACTGATGGATGACAACGTTGCCACCATACACACGGCGATCCGGGAAGGACGGGGTATCTATGAGAACATACGGAAATCGGTGTTGTTTCTCCTTTCTTCCAATCTGGGAGAAATACTGACCATGCTCCTGACGATTGTGGCAGGGCTGCCGGTGCCGCTTACTGCCGGATTTATCCTTTGGATCAATCTGATCACGGACTCCCTGCCGGCATTGGCGCTGGGGGTGGACGACAACGATACGGAAAGTCTCATGCGGGAAGCGCCGCGGAAAGGTGACGAGTCGCTGTTTGCCCGAGGGGGACTTATGTGTGTGGTCTGCTATGGGCTGGTGATCGGCGGCATCAGTCTGGCGGCGTTTTTGAAAGTTCCCTACGACCGCATTGTGATGGAAGGTCTGCCAGTAAGTTTACATAATATACTTGAAGGGCTGAAAATTTCAGCCGTGCTGGCAAAAGCGCAGACCCATGCTTTCACGGTGCTCGGCATCAGCCAGCTTTTCCATGCGATCGGTATGCGGGATGTGAACCGCTCTGTATTCCGGATGGATCACAGAAGCAATCCACAGATGCTGCTTGCGCTTGCGGTAGGCATTGCGCTGCAGGCGGCGGTGACGGAAGTCCCCTTTTTGGTTACGCTCTTTGGCACTGTGCGGCTGAGCATGGAGGAGTGGATTCGGCTGATGGCGCTTTCTGTCACACCCCTTCTGGTGCATGAACTGCTGGCGGTCGTAGGAATGGCAGGGACTTCGGTCAGGCGTACGTCATGCCAGTGCGTGGAGGGCAGGGAGTAACGGGCATAGACCGAAACGCCGGAATAGGTTTAGACCGACGTGCGGAAGGTGAGAAGCAGCAGGCGTAAGCCTGGAGAGCGGTGACAGGTTTAAGCCGGCGTGCGGAAGATGAGAAGCAGCAGGCGTAAGCCCGGAGAGCGGCGGCAGGTTAAACCAGTGTGCGGAAAGCGAGAAGCAGCAGGCAGAGCCCGGAGAGCCATGACAGATCGATGCGCAGAGCCCGGGAGAGAAGACGGCCGGAAAGGCACCCAACGATAAAGAGGAGAAGGTTGAAAAGGCTGGCGGAAAGGAACAGGGCAATCTGGGAAATGTCAGCAGCAGGGAAAGCCATTCCAACAAGAACGCTGTCAAGGGAGAGCGCCAGGCTTAAAAGCAGCGCTTCCCTGGCGCTTAAAACCTGAACATCGGTGCGGTTTGCCTCTTCGGGCGAAAAGTAGACTGTAAAAATAATGTTGATCTGTTTAATCTGACAGCCCCAGTTTCCTATGAGACTGGGGTGCTTTTTTGCGATGATGCGGACCAGGCTTTCAAAGAGTTTCGCGATGCCGATGGCGGCAAGCATAAAAAAGGAGAGAATGGGAAGGATGCCGGATGGCAGCAGGGAGCCGACGATCTCGCCGATTCTTCCGGCGGCGGTGATAAAAAGAGCAGGAACACATGCCAATATAAGAAAGGAGAGGGCTTTGATGTGCACCCGCCCGGTGCCATAGGAAAATCCTGCTGTCAGGGAATCCAGAGAAACGGCAAGCAGAAAGAGCAGCAGGGAGGAAAGGGAGAAGGACATGGGAGTCACCTCATTACGGACTTATTATATTGTATGGGAACGGAATCGGATGTTGAGGGTCAATAATCTGAAAAAGATATCCCCGAAATGATTTACGCTTTCTGGAAAAAATGTTATAGTATACGTGATAGCAATGAGCAGGGGGGAAAACGGTATGGAACTTATGTTTATCGGGGCAGACCATGAGGTGACAGGGAGCTGCCATTATCTTCGTGTAGGCGATAAGAATATTCTGGTGGACTACGGTATGGAGCAGGGGGCGAACGTGTTTGAAAACTGCGAACTGCCTGTGGAGGAAGCGCTGATAGACTATGTGTTCCTCACCCATGCGCATGTCGATCATTCGGGGCTTCTGCCTCTTTTGTATGCAAGGGGGTTCCGCGGTCAGATTTTTGCGACGGCGCCCACCTGCGACCTGTGCAGCATTATGCTTCGGGACTGCGCGCATATTCAGATGCAGGAGGCGGAATGGAAGAACCGCAAGGCGAAGAGAAGCGCGGAAAATGCTGTGGTGGAGCCGCTCTATACCATGGAGGATGCAGACGGGGCGATCAGGCGCCTCATCCCCTGCGATTATGACAGTGAAGTGACGGTATGTGAAAATATAAAGATCCGCTTTACGGATATCGGACATCTGCTCGGTTCTGCCAGCATTGAGGTCTGGGCGACGGAAGACGGTGTGACGAAGAAGCTGGTATTTTCCGGCGATATCGGAAACAGTGACCAGCCGCTGATCAAAGATCCGAAAAACACGGTCAAAGCGGATTATGTGGTGATGGAGTCCACCTATGGCGACAGGCTGCATTCCACGGAAAAAGTGGACTATGTGGGAGAACTGACGAAGATTTTACAGACCACTTTTGACAGGGGCGGCAATGTGGTGATTCCTTCCTTTGCGGTGGGCAGAACGCAGGAAATGCTCTATTTTCTGCGCCAGATTAAGGATGAACGGCGGGTAAAAGGCCACGAGAACTTCCCGGTCTATGTGGACAGCCCGCTGGCGGTGGAGGCCACCGGGATTTTCCATAAAAACGAGACGAGATGTTTTGACGAAGAGGCGATGGTTTTAGTCAGAAAAGGGATCAATCCGATTACATTCCCGGGACTTCGGCTAGCCATTACAAGCGACGAATCCAAGGCAATCAACTTTGAGCATACGCCGAAGGTTATCATATCCGCTTCCGGCATGTGTGAGGCGGGGCGTATCAGACATCATCTGAAGCATAATCTGTGGCGTCCTGAGTGCACGATTCTGTTCGTGGGCTATCAGGCTGTGGGGACACTCGGCAGAATGCTTGTGGAGGGCGCGAAGGAGGTCAAACTGTTCGGGGAGCCAATCGAGATCCGCGCTGATATCGCGAAGCTGGTCGGCATGAGCGGTCATGCAGATAAGAACGGGCTTTTACAGTGGGTGGATGGCTTTGAAAAGAAGCCGGACAAAGTTTTCGTGGTACATGGTGAGGACAGTGTCTGCAAGCTCTTTACGGAGTGTCTGAAAGTGGAGCATGGAATGGATGCCTATGCGCCTTACAGCGGCACCCGCTATGATCTGATAAGCGGTGAGTTTATCCATGAGGCGGAGCCTGTGGCGATCAGGAAGAAGGCACGCGGTATTTCCGACGTCTTTGCAAGGCTTTTGGCAAGCGGGCAGAGGCTTATCGCTGTTATACACAAGAACGAGGGAGCCGCAAACAAGGATCTGGCGCGGTTCGCGGATCAGATCAATTCGCTTTGCGACAAGTGGGATCGGACATGAAGATGCGCTAGGGCATCAGAGGACGATGCCCAAGTACAACTATATTATGTTCGGAAGAATGCAAAGAACGCATTCTTCCTGAAGGGTTTACATTATGAATCAATGAAATGCCGCAGGTTTGCGAATTAGAGAAAGATTGGTTTACATAATATAAAATGAATGGAGAACGGGGAGTGAGTCTTGCAGATCACATTTTTATAGATATGTGCAGGGATATATTGGAAAACGGAACGAGCACGGAGGGGGAGAAGGTGAGGCCTCACTGGCCGGACGGGGAGAGCGCTTACACTGTGAAGAAATTCGGGGTGGTGAACCGTTACGATCTGTCGGAGGAGTTCCCGATTATGACGCTTCGCAGGACGGCGATTAAGAGCGCCACGGACGAAATGCTCTGGATCTGGCAGCAGAAGTCCAACAATATCAACGATTTGCACAGCCATATCTGGGACGAGTGGGCGGATGCGGACGGCAGTATCGGCAAGGCATACGGCTATCAGATGGGCGTGAAACATCAGTATAAAGAAGGCATGATGGATCAGGTGGACCGGGTGATTTACGATCTGAAAAACAACCCGTTCAGCCGCCGTATTATGACCAATCTGTATGTGCATCAGGATCTGCATGAGATGAATCTGTACCCATGCGCTTACAGCATGACCTTCAATGTGACACAGAAGAAAGGGCATGAGAAGCTGACGCTCAACGCGGTATTAAACCAGCGTTCGCAGGATGTGCTGACGGCGAACAACTGGAATGTAGTGCAGTATGCGGTGCTGGTGCATATGCTGGCGCAGGTGTGCGGCATGGAGGCCGGAGAGCTTGTCCATGTGATCGCGGACGCGCATATTTACGACAGACATATACCTATTATAAAGGAAATGATTGAGAGACCCGTTTACGACGCGCCGACATTCTGGCTGAATCCTGAGATTACGGACTTCTATCAGTTTACGCGGGACGATGTAAAGGTTGAGAATTATATGACGGGTCCGCAGGTGGCGGATATACCTGTGGCGATCTAAAAGGAGACACAATATATGAACGCAATCGTAGCGGTGGACAACAACTGGGCGATCGGCAGCAAAAACAATCTGCTTGTCAGGATTCCGGCGGATCACAAGAATTTCAGGCAGGAGACGACGGGCAAGGTGGTAGTGCTTGGGAGAAAGACGCTGGAGACGTTTCCGCAGGGGATGCCTCTGCCGAACAGGATAAATATTATCCTGTCCACGAATCCGGATTATAAGGTGAAGGACGCCGTGGTGGTACACAGCAAAGAGGAGCTTGATACGGAGCTGAAAAAATATCCCACGGAGGATGTGTATATTATCGGCGGGGAGAGCGTTTATCGGATGATGCTTCCGGCGTGCGACGTGGTACATGTGACGAAGATCGATCACGACTATGAGGCGGATGCGTATTTTCCGAATCTGGATAAAGATGACGAGTGGGAGATTACTGCGGAGAGTGAGGAGCAGACTTATTTTGATCTGCCGTATTACTTTGTAAAATACGAGAGAAGAAAGAAATAATCAGTGGGGGAGTCTGTTAAGGGCAGACGAGAAGGCAGCAGGAATTGATATAAAGGAAGGGTACACAGGTATGGGGCAGGAGACAAAGAAGACGACGGCGAAGAAAGGGACGGAGCTTTCTCAGGCGGAGGCGGCGCTGCAGCAGAAGAACGTAGAACTGGAGACGGCAAAGAGCGCGGTGGAGAAGGCGGAGAAAGCGAGAGATATTTTTCTGGCGAATATGTCACACGAACTGAGGACGCCGATCAACACGATTCTGGGGCTGAACGAGCTGATTCTGAGGGAAAGTCAGGAGGAAGCGGTCAAGGAATACGCGAGAGACATCAGGCAGGCGGGCAATATTCTGCTTGCGCTGGTCAGCGATATTCTGGACTTTTCCAAGCTTGAGGCGGATAAGATGGATCTGACGGAAGGTATCTATGACGTCAGTTCCCTTCTGAACGATCTGATTAACAGTATTTCGGTGCAGCTGCGCCGCAAAAAGCTGGATCTGGTTCTGGATATTGCACAGGATATTCCCTATAAGCTGTTTGGGGATGAGATACATATCAGACAGATTATCGGGAATCTTTTGTCAAATGCGGTCTGTTATACGGAGAAGGGCAGGATTACGCTGCATGTGAGCTGGAAGGAGCTGCCAAAAGACTCTGTGGAAATGTATGTGATCGTAAAGGATACGGGAATCGGTATCAAGGATGAAGATATTCCGAAGCTCTTTCGTGCGTTTCAGAGGATGGATTCCGCAACCCGCAGCAAAGAAGACAGGACGGGGCTGGGGCTCGCCATCACGCAGCGCCTGATTGAGATGATGGGCGGCAGGCTGGAGGTACAGAGCGTATATGGAAAAGGCTCTGCATTTTCCTTTAGAATCATACAGAAGATAGTGGACAGGGAACCGCTCGGCGATTTTGAAAAGCAGTATAAGGACAGTCTGCGAAGCATTGAGGATTACCATGAAAAATTCATTGCACCCATGGGAAGAATCCTGATTGTGGACGATAACGCCATGAATCTGGCGGTGGCGCAGGGGCTTTTGAAAGGCACGAGACTGCAGATCGATGTGGCGGCGAGCGGCGAGGAATGTCTGGAACTGATTAAGAGAAAGACGTATCATCTGATCTGTATGGATCATATGATGCCGGTGATGGACGGCGTGCAGACGCTTCATGCCATCCGTGCGCTGGAAGGAAATCCGTCCAGGGATATTCCGGTAATCGCCTTGACGGCAAATGCGGTGGCGGGGGCGAGAGAACTTTATCTGAAAGAGGGCTTTCAGGATTATCTGACAAAGCCCATAGACGCGGATAAGTTTGAAAATATGCTGATCGAGTATCTGCCAAGCAACGTGGTTTACCTGACCAACAACAGGGATATCAACGACGAGTATGAACAGACGCAGGAAGAGGGAGACGGAGAGTTTGATATCAGGGAAAGTCAGCTTTATCTGATGGGCTTTAACCTGAGAAACGGTCTCAGATATATGGGCGGCGACAAGGCGCTTTATGGCAAAGTTTTGCGCGATTTCCACTCCATTCTGCAGGAGAAGGAGACAGCCCTCAAAGACTTTCTGCAGAAGGGAGATATGCCCGGCTATACGATTATCGTGCATTCTCTCAAGGGAAATGCAAGAAATGTAGGTGCGGACGATCTGGCGGATGAAGCCTTTGAGCTGGAGAAGATGGCGAAGGCGGGACAGCTTGAGGATGTGACGGTGCGATCCCCGATTCTGTTCAGTATGATGAACACCATGAGGAACAGTCTGCGGGTGTATCTTGAGACGGAGGATGCAGGAGAGAAGGCGGAGCAGCCAGTGTCGGAGGAGAGTGCAGGGAGCATTACAGAGGATGACTGGGTCAGGGCGCTGCATGAGCTGGCAGCGAGACTGGACGATTTCGACGGGGAGAGCGCGGCGGCAAAGCTGCGCGAACTGAAACGCTATGACCGACCCGAGTCGGACAAAAAAATGCTGCGGCTCTGTGAGAAAGCGATTAAAGATTACGCTTACGATATTGCCCTTGAGGTGGTCAACGCAGTGCTATGAACGGGCTTGACTTTTAGGGACAAAAGTATATTATATAAAATTAAATATAGGAATTGTTCAGTACAGGATTTTGTATGCTGAATGGTTACGAAACGACAGAGGAATGACTGAGGGAGAGGAGTTGGCTATTATGGAAAAAAAGAATCTGGATTGGGCGAATATCGGTTTCGGCTACCATGAGACAGACAAACGCTTCGTGGCGAATTACAAAAACGGTGCGTGGGATGAGGGCGCGCTTGTGGATGACGCCAATATTGTGATGAACGAGTGTGCGGGCGTCCTGCAGTATGCACAGACCTGTTTCGAGGGAATGAAAGCTTACACAACCGAGGATGGGCGTATCGTGACTTTCCGTCCCGACTTAAACGCGCAGCGCATGGAAGATTCCTGTAAACGGCTGGAAATGCCGGTATTTCCGCAGGAGCGTTTTATTCAGGCTGTGACGGATGTGGTGGCTGCGAACGAGGCTTATGTGCCGCCCTACGGTTCCGGCGCAACCCTCTACATCAGACCTTATATGTTCGGTATCTCTCCGGTGATCGGTGTGAAGCCCGCGGATGAGTACCAGTTCAGAGTGTTTACCACACCGGTGGGTCCTTACTTTAAGGGCGGCGTGAAGCCGATCACGATCAAGGTGAGTGATTTTGACCGTGCCGCGCCGCATGGAACGGGACATATCAAAGCTGGTTTGAATTACGCGATGAGCCTTCATGCCATTGTGACGGCACACGCGGAAGGGTATGATGAGAATATGTATCTGGATGCGGGCAGCAGGACGCATGTGGAGGAGACCGGCGGCGCGAACTTCCTGTTCGTGACGAGGGACAATAAGGTGGTGACGCCGAAGTCCGACAGCATTCTGCCCTCTATCACCAGACGTTCGCTGATGACGGTGGCGAAGGACTATCTGGGGCTCGAGGTGGAGGAGCGTCCAATTGCCTTTGAGGAGGTAAAGGACTTTGCGGAGTGCGGTCTGTGCGGCACGGCAGCCGTTATTTCTCCGGTAGGAAAGATTGTGGATCACGGAAAAGAGATTGCTTTTCCCAGCGGTATGGCCGAGATGGGACCTGTCACGAAAAAGCTGTACGATACGCTGACGGGGATTCAGATGGGCAGGATCGAAGCGCCCGAGGGATGGATTCACGTGATTAAATAGGCTGTCGGACACAGGGAGGTATTTGCAAGATACGGCATGGCTGCAGCATATGACCAAGCCGCTGCCGATAGGAAATGATTTTAGGAAACGAATGGGATAAAAGGGAAAGGGATTAGGTTGGGATGCATAATAGGCATACGATTTAATCCTTTTTTCAGACCATGTGGCAGAAGGATGCGGAAACGCACTGACCGTTGGGTAAACGTTTCGGATTGGAGATAAAATTGAACGATACGGAAATCAGGGAGCGGTATCCCTATTTGTATGAGACCCATCTGCATACGTCGGAGTCCAGCGCCTGCGCGAGAAGCACCGGGGCGGAGATGGCGCGTGCCTGTAAGGAGTACGGGTATACCGGTATTTTTGTGACAGACCATAACTGGGGTGGAAACACCTGTGTGGACCGGGGGCTGCCGTGGGAGGCTTGGGTGGATCAATTCTGCCTCGGATATGAGCACGCGAAGGCAGAGGGGGATCAAATCGGGCTGGATGTGTTCTTCGGCTATGAAGCAGGTTATGACGGTACGGAATTTCTGCTGTATGGCATCGATAAGGAGTGGATGAAGGCGCACCCGGAACTTCAGTCTGTATCCGTGGAGGAGCAGTACGGACTTGTACATGAGGCGGGCGGGCTGGTGATGCACGCCCATCCTTATCGAGAGGAAGCTTATATTCCCGAGGTGCGGCTTTTCCCGGATTTTGTGGATGGCGTGGAGGGAATCAATGCCGCGCATCTTTGGCATTCCGCGGCTTTGCGCGACAAGACGGTCTATGATAAACGTGCTGTCGCTTATGGGCGGGCGCATGGGTTTCCCATGAGCGCCGGTTCGGATATTCATTCCACGAATCTGTTCGGGGGCGGCATGGCGTTTCGCAGGAGGCTGCTCTCGGCGGCGGATTATGTGCAGGCGGTGACGGGCGGCGAGGATTATGTGATGACGGATGGGAAAGTGTGGTATGATAAGACGGGAAAAGCCATAAAATAGATAATAAAATTATGAAATTTTATGAATATCCATAGCAGTAATGGCGAAATGGGAGAAGGTTGAAAGAAAATCTTTCAACCTTGATTTGAGGGTCAAATATGATAAATAAGAGATGGAAACGGGCAGCAGTATATATATTGTGTATAGTTATGTTAACCATAATGCCTGCAGGCTGCGGTAACGGGGACGGGTTTGGCACGAAGGTGGTACTGACTACGGGATTTGAGAAGGATGAGATATTCCGAATTGAGACGAGTTCTTGTAAGCTGCCGGAGCTGATGGTGTATCTGACCACGATTCAGAACCGTTATGAGAGCGTGTACGGGCAGGAAATCTGGGAGACGATTGCGGACGGCGTGACGCTTGAGGAGAATGTGAAAAATATCGCGCTGGCGCAGATTGCCCAGATCAAGACCATGAACCTGATGGCGGAGAAGTACGAGGTGGAGCTGGACGAGGAGGAGCGCGCGCGGGCGGAGAATGCGGCGAAGGCGTATTATGACACGCTGGGAGAGCGGGAGATCGAGCTGATGGGCGTCAACGAGAAGACCATCAAGTCACTCTACACGGAGCTGGCGCGGGCGGAGAAGATGTACCAGTACACGATCAAGGACATCAACCCGGAGATCAGCGACGACGAGGCGCGAACTATCACTGTGCAGCACATTCTGATCAAGACTTACGCGTTGGATGGGACAGGAAAAAAGATCGAGTATACGGAGGAGGCAAAGCGGGACGCCTACAGGCGGGCGATCGAGGCGCTCGGGCAGGCGAGGGAGAGCGAGGATTTCGACGCGCTCATCCGCAAGTACAGCGAGGACGATAAGTCAACCTATTCCTTTGGAAAAGGGGAGATGGAGGAGTCCTTTGAGACGGCGGCTTTCAATCTGGGAACGGGCGAGATCAGTGACGTGGTGGAGACGGAGTTTGGCTATCACATCATCAAGTGCATCAACACCTTTGACAGGGAGGAGACGGACGCAAACAAGATCAAGATCGTGGAGCAGAGACGTGAGGAGGCGTTCGGGCAGGAGTACGATGCTTATGTGGCGACGCTGACCAGAAATCTGAACGAGGAGCTGTGGGACAGCGTGAACTTTATCCATGACGGGGAAGTGACGACGCAGAATTTCTTCGAGGTGTATTCACAGTATTTCGGGAGCTGAACACTCCCGGAATACGCTAGTTGGTTTCCCTGTCTATGTCATTTTCCACCTGCCGGCTGATGATATCCAGAGATTCCAGCCAGTTATCCAAAATATCGATGGGTATTTCCTCAGCATCCTGATATATGGAAATCTTTGCCCCGGCATGATAAAGGTCCGCAATCATTTGACGAAAAAGCTTTTTTCTGTCAATTTCGTTTATATCCTCCAAAGCATCATAGTATTCCAGATCAAATCCTACCACAAAATCACCCTGGTCAATCCGCTGTTTAATCGTGCCGATGGACAGGGAATCGTCAAATTTTCTGATGATTTTTATATAGCTGGCGACGGAACTGTCTTTCTCAATTTTCAACTGAATGATATCCATTTGTATGTTCCTCTGTGTTCTGGGTTTTTGATTGTCGGGAGTGCGTTTCTTACAACTAATATGTTATCAATTTTTCCAAATCCGTGTATTTGCCGTACGCAATATTTTCCATAAATGTAATAAAGGAATCTTCTATATTTGTTGCAGAAAAAATAATGTTATCATAATTAAATGGTATTTCTTTATCTCACAGGTGTCATCTGATCCAGAAATTCTTCCAGCGAATCCGCAAGCTTCTCTACATTTTTGGAATCGTAATCTGCCTGGACGATTGCCCCTGTGCCAGTTTCCATGCATAAAGCCAAATCCATATTGCTATAGATACCCATATGAAGATACTTTTTTCCGTTGATCTCAAAGATACAAGTCCTTAAATCCCGCAAGATATCCCGGCTGTCGCTTATGGGATCAAAATTTACGCTTTCTCCATGATAAAAGCCCTGCAGCTGCAGAAAATAGTATGAATTATAAAATTCTTTTGCGGCGTCGGGCAATGCCAATTCCGGCTCGTTTTCTAAATCCGAAAAATCTGTCTGCTTATCCTTTTCCTTGTACATCCACTGAATATATTCCTCCTCATCCGGTTCGCCATACCATAAGGAAGACTTCTCTTCTTCATCATATGGGACAGCAGGATAAGTCCCCCTGTAGTTTTTATAGCACGCAAAATACTTGTCCAAATATGTTTTTAGGCATTCTTTAATCATTGTTTCCCCCATTCTGAAGCGTTTTGTACCGAGGAATGTGAATCAAACCACAAAGCCCAAGTTTTCATTGTCAAAGACACTAAAATTATAACATACAACCGACTTTACCACAATGACGCATCTCACGGGATTTTAGAAAAAATTTATAATTCCCGAAACCCGCATAAAATGGGACGAATCCCAGAATTACTAGCACTCGTTGCCGTCGAGTGCTAATTTCTTCTTGACTTCTTAATTTAGGCGTATTAAACTATGCTCTAGGTAATCAAATCCCCGGAAAACAGGATTTGTTCGGTGTAAGGTGCGGGTGGAAGACATACCGCATGGCAAGGTTTATGAGAGAAAGGAACGTGAGCAATTATGGCAGCGAAACATGGCAGTTTATCGATCAACAGCGACAATATTTTCCCGATTATCAAGAAGTGGCTGTATTCCGATCACGACATCTTTTTCAGAGAGCTGATCTCCAACGGATGCGACGCGATCACAAAGCTTAAAAAGTTGGATATGATGGGCGAGTACGCGCTGGCGGATGATTACAAGGCGAAGATTCAGGTCATTGTCAATCCGGAGGAAAAGACGTTACAATTTATTGACAACGGTATCGGCATGACGGCGGACGAGGTGGAGGAGTACATCAATCAGATTGCTTTCTCCGGCGCGACAGATTTTATTGAAAAATATAAGGATAAGGCGAATGAAGACCAGATCATCGGGCATTTCGGACTGGGCTTTTATTCGGCGTTCATGGTGGCGGACGAGGTGGAGATTGACACCCTGTCATGGCAGGACGGCGCGCAGGCGGTGCATTGGACATGCGACGGCGGCACGGAATTTGATATGGAGGATGGAACCAGGACGGAAGTAGGTACAACGATCACCCTCCACATCAATGAGGACTGTCTGGAGTTCTGCAACGAATATAAGGCGAAAGAGGTCATCAAGAAATACTGTTCCTTTATGCCTACGGAAATCTGGCTTTCCAAGGCAAACACTACGGAGACCCAGATCATCAAAGAGGATGAAAAGCTTTCTACCGACGAGGTCGTGGAGGAGATCAAGAAGGAGAAGGAGGAGGACGAGCAGAAATTAAAAATCAAGAAGCGTCCCGAGCTTCTCAACGAGACGCAGCCGCTCTGGGCAAAGCATCCCAACGAGTGTACGAAGGAAGAGTATCTGGAGTTTTACCGCAAGGTCTTTCAGGATTACAAGGAGCCGCTGTTCTGGATCCATCTGAACATGGATTATCCGTTTAACATGAAGGGCATCCTCTACTTCCCGAAGATAAATATGGAGTACGAGTCCATTGAGGGAACCATTAAATTATATAACAATCAGGTGTTTATCGCGGACAATATCAAGGAAGTGATTCCCGAGTTCCTGATGCTGCTCAAAGGTGTGATCGACTGCCCTGACCTGCCGCTCAACGTGTCCAGAAGCGCGCTGCAGAACGACGGTTTTGTCAAGAAGATCAGCGAGTACATCACAAAGAAGGTGGCGGATAAGCTGTCCGGCATGTGCAAGACCGAGAAGGAAGAGTACGAGAAATACTGGGATGATATCAGTCCCTTCATCAAGTTCGGCTGCCTGAAGGACGACAAGTTCTGCGAGAAGATGACCGACTACATCCTTTTCAAGAATCTGGACGGCGAGTACATGACGCTGCCCGAGTGTCTGGAGGTCAACAAGATCGATCCCGACGAGGCGGATGACGCTGAGAATGCTGCGGGTGAGACGGCTGCGGCCGGTGACGGAAATGCGGAAACCGCAGGAGAGAGCGGTGGACAGGACGAGCCGGACAGCGCGGCGGCAGGCGAAAATGTGGAAGCCGGAGCGGTGGACGAAAACGGCGAGAAGGTGGAAGCCGAGGTCGTTGACGAGGCTGAGAAAGTGGACGGCGAGGTACTTGACGAGGACGGCGAGCCCGTCGAGGAGGAGAAGAAGGAGAAGGTCATCTACTACGTGACCGACGAGAAGCAGCAGAGTCAGTATATCAATATGTTTAAGGCGGCGAAGATGGACGCGGTGATATTGACCCACAATATCGACCAGCCCTTCGTATCCCAGCTAGAGGCGAAGAACGAGGGCATTAAGTTCCAGCGTATCGACGCCGACCTGACGGACACCTTCAAGGCAAAGACGTCCAAGAAGGCGGAGAAGGAGATGGAGGAGCAGGCGGAAGAGATCGCCAAGCTGATGAAGAAAGTTCTCAAGAAGGATCAGATCAAAGTGAAGATTGAGAAGCTGAAGAACAAGAAGATTTCTTCCATGATCACGCTCTCCGAGGAGTCCCGCAGGATGCAGGACATGATGAAGATGTACTCCATGCCGGGTATGGATATGGGGAATTTCGGCAAGGAAGGGGAGACGCTGATCCTCAATGCCAACCATCCTCTTGTGGAGTATGTGTTGGAGCATCAGGATGGCGAGAATGTGAAGATGATCTGTGAGCAGCTCTACGATCTGGCGCTGCTGCAGCAGGCGCCCCTTGAGCCGGAGGCTATGACCAAGTTTGTGGCGAGAAGCAATGAGATTATGATGATGCTGACGAAGTAAAGAAAAATAGACAGCATGGCAGTAGAAACAGGACAGAGAATCGCTTTTTTAAAGAGACGGTTCTCTGTCCTGTTTTGAATTATATTTTGTAACAGGAGCCGCCTATTTGGCAATACAGGATCCCACGAAGGGATAAATGTTATTTCGCTTAAAAATAAACTTGACTTTTTTCAGCCATTTCTATACAATAAACCCATCAGAGAAATTCTAACAGAGGTGCGTTCCGCACGTTCAGGACAGTTTCTGTCGGATTTTTCTTTTACTATAACACAGAAGATGCGGTAGGAACGGAGGTGTGTACCTTTGAACATGTTTGGCGTATGGGCGGTTAAAGCCGGGCGTCATGTCAGACGTGTAGGGTTGTGTTTCTTTCCTGCCAGAGTACGGGAAGGAGAAAACATGACACGGAGAAGGCATGCATGGAAACTATGGAAAATTCTGAGGTTTGGACACAGAGGAAAGGTACAGAGAAATACAGCCCGAATCTGCCGGTACGGTTTCTGATTTATCTGGCGCAGGAATATCAGGCAGTGATTGAGCAGGCAGAAGAAAAGCTTTTGCAATACTGGAAGTAAAAAGAGAAGGCGGGGCAAATCATATGAAAAGAAGGATGAGTGGATGGAAAAGAGCAGCGGCGTGCAGTCTATGTGCGGTGGTTATGGTGAGCGCGGCGGCTTGCGGGCAGGGTGCGGGACAGGATGGCACGATGGATGGAGCCGGGCAGTCGGGCGTGGAAGGCACGGCGGAGACAATCGGTCAGACCGGCTCGACGGACGGCGTGCAGGGTGGACAGGCAGGCGCTGGCACGGACAAGGCAGCGGACGAAAACGGGCTGGCGGCAGTTGACGGGATCGCGTATCAGGTCAATACGGATATCAGCGGTCTGGACGACAGCCATCGGATTTCCGACACCCTTTTCGGGCTTTTTCTGGAGGATATCAACTATGCCGTGGATGGCGGCATGTATGCAGAGATGGTGAAGAACCGCTCTTTTGAGTACGGCATGGAGGCGAGGGACGCGCAGCTTCACGGTTGGGAAGTGACAAACGGGGCGGTGGCGTTTTCGGTGAAGGACGGGAGTGCGGACGGCACGGCGCTCAACGGGAACAATCCGCAGTATGCGGTGGTACATAATACGGGGACTTCTTCGGTGAAACCGCACGAGGGTATCCGAAATGGCGGCTTTGTGGAAGGTATGTCGATTGTGCAGGGAGCTTCCTACGATCTGTCTTTTTACTGTAAGTCCGAGGACGGCTCGGTGGACGCGGTGACGGTGAGTCTTTGCAATGAGGATGGGACGGTTTACGCGGAGCAGACAATAGAGGGCGTCACCGGGGAATGGCAGAAGTTTGAGGCGACGATCACGCCGGATGTGACAGAAAAGAGGCATGTCTGTCTCGCGGTGGAGATTCCCGCGGGGGCGGCATGCTTTGATATGGTTTCCCTGATGCCGCAGGACACTTATAAGGGACTGCCCGTCCGCAAGGATTTCGGGGAATATCTGGAGGCTTTAAATCCGACGTTTTTACGTTTTCCCGGCGGCTGTGTGATTGAGGGACGGGACGAGGAGAGTATTTACAGCTGGAAGGATTCCATCGGTGACGGGCTCGCCTTTGAAATTAACGGGAAAGAGACGGTGGGAGACGTGGCGGTGCGCCCGCAGGGCAAGAGCATCTGGCAGGGATCCAAGGCGCATCCCTATTATACGACTTACGGGCTGGGCTTTTATGAGTATTTTGAGTTTTGCGAAGCTCTCGGCTGTATGCCTGTGCCTGTTTTGAATGCGGGCATGACTTGTGAGATACAGAGCCCTTTTTATCAAGTATACAGCATCACGGACGAGGCGTTTAAGCAGTACGTGCAGGATGCCCTTGATCTGGTGGAGTTCTGCAAGGGGGACGGCAGTACCAGATGGGGTGCGGTGCGCATTGCCATGGGGCATGAAGAGCCCTTTGACCTGAAATATATCGGCATCGGCAACGAACAGTGGCAGAGCGAGTACCACCAGCACTACAGGCAGTTTGTGAAGGCATTTGAGGAAGCGAAGGCGGCTGACCCCGCGCTTTATGGGGATGTGGAGCTGATCGTGGCGAACGGCACGGCGTCTGACAGTACGGAGGGCTGGGCTTATCTGGCGCAGAACCCGGACCAGATCACCACGCTGGTGGACGAGCACTATTACCAGACGCCGGAGTGGTTCCTTGCCAATACGGACCGGTATGACAGTTACAACAGGGACTTGCAGGCGAAGGTGTTCCTCGGCGAGTACGCGGCGAAGGCAAATACGCTGGATGCGGCGCTTGCGGAGGCTGCGTACATGACAGGGCTTGAGAAGAACGGGGATGTGGTGGAGATGGCGTGTTACGCGCCGCTTTTCTCCCACGAAAAATTGAACCAGTGGGTGCCGGACCTGATTTTCTATTCCAATGACAGCATCTTCGGGTCGGTCAATTACTATGTGCAGCAGATGTATGGGAACAATGCGGGGCAGTACAGTCTGGAGACAACACTAATCGGTGCGCCGGAACAGACTCTCTATGAGTCGGCGGTGGATGCGGACGGAGATGTGATCCTCAAACTTGTGAATGTGTCGCAGGAAGAGCAGACCGTGCATGTACTGCTTACGGGCAGGGAGATGTCGTGTTTCCTGCCGGAGGCGGATGTGACGGTGTTGGCGGGAGATGACCCGAAAGCGGCGAACAGCTTTAAAGATATGGCGGTGATGCCGCAGGAGGGCAAGCTAGCGGTATCGGAGAATTTCGAGTATCAGGCGCCGGCTAATTCGCTGACGGTGATACGGCTTGTGTCATTGAAAGACTGAGCCGTTTTCGTCTGCGTCCCCCGCAGAGTGTTTGGGGTGTGAAAAGCGGTATTTCTCATTCCGATCTGAGGCATAGCAGAGCTGTGACGTGGTGGTCTGGGTGCAAAGGGGCTTATACAGCCCCTTTGTAGGTGTTTCCCCAATCCATCATGGCGTCCAGAACCGGGCGCAGGGATTCCCTCCAAATCTTTTTTCGGTTCATTAAACCGCCATGGGCGGGTTGAACTTTGCCACGGTGGATGAGGACGGCGCTCCGCAGATCCGTCTTTCTGCCCAATGGTTATCTGAATGCGCAGAGTGACGGGATGTATCGCGGAAGTATGGAAATAAAAGGAGTTAATGTTAACCGGCTATGAATCTGAGAGAAGCCCTGCAAGCGCATCCCGTCCATCCCGATAGGCTGATGCCGCTTCACGGTAAAGACTATGATAAAAGGTAACAGCAGCCTGCCGTCTCTCCTCGGCAAGAGAGGCGGCTTTTTCCGTATAAAAACGGTCATAGAGATGTTCCAGTTTATACTTGTACTCCTGAAAGAAGGAGGGCGCGTCGTCATTTGTTCCGTCCGACACTATACCGTCCGGCAGGAGGGAGTAAAGCGGCTCCGAGACGATGCCTTTGTAGATCAATGTGCGTGCAATCCCCATGGCTCCGGTCACGTCCAGCTTGTCCGCGTCAAACAAAATTTTAGCCTCAGGACTTTGGGGCTGGTTGTTTTTACGGTAGCGGTGGGTTCGGATACATTGTCTGACCTGCTCGGCGTATTCCTGGTCAAAGCCGTGCTCCGTCAAAAAAGTGAACGCCTTTTCGCTTCCTACAGCCGCATGGCAGAGCGCCGGATTTTCAAACTGCTCCTTCCGTCCGATATCGTGCAGCAGGCAGGCGGCGATCAGGACGTCGTAATCCACATCTTCCAGTGTCCCTGCGATTTCCAACGCATAATACAGAACACGGTAGACGTGTTCCCTGTCGTGAGCACTGTCATCCATGCAGGAAAGCATATAATTTTCCAATAAAGAGTAAGTTCCTCTGGTCATGTCAGCTCCTTTGCCCTGGCAATATCCGGCATATGGTATCACATGAGCCGGGTGTTCTTTTGATCCGTTTTAGCCCTGCAGGTGCAGTATGGCTCTTCCGAAACTTCAGATATTGCCATTGTATCATAGGGAAGATGATAAGACAATAATCTGAGTCAGGTGGACAAAGGAAGGAACAAAGGGACACTCGCCTCGAAATGGCAGCGCCCCTTTTATGCGGAGTCAGAAGGTCTCACCCCGGCTCCGCTATCCTGCTCACGCCCACATAGATTTCCGAAATCTTATACCAGGTCGGGTAGTCGACGATTCCGGACTGGGGGAGATTAAAGACGCCTTGGAATACCCTGACAGCCTCGGCGGTGCGCGGACCATAGACGCCGTCCGCGGTGACGCGGGGAATGGCGGGATAATTCTGGGCGATGCGGTTCAACTGTTGCTGGATCTGCAGCACCTTATCCCCGGAGGCTCCGATGCTCAGGTTATAACCGGGCCACGAGGAGGGGACGCCGGAGACGGCGACAGCGGTGTTGATATACATGTCGCTGCCATAGTAGTAGCGGATGATCTGGATCGGGGAGTAACCCTCGTCGCCCAGATATTTGGAGCCCCACTGGCTTAAGCCGTTGCAGGTCACATTCCTGCCGTCGCAGTAGGAGGTGAAGATGGGCTGGCGCACGCCGGGTCGGGAGAGGAAGTTTGCGAAAATGGAGTCCACCAGTCTGTCAATGTTTTTGTAGATGTTGCGTCCGCGGATCCATTTCTGGTCGTAGGCAGTGGAGGAGGTGATCGTAAAGTTATATCCTTTGTTCCTGTACAGAGAAACCTATGGTTTTAAGTAATGGGGAACAGGGGAGAAAAAAGAGGTATCTGTATAGGGAACTGGTGATAAAACTGGAGCCACGAAAATATAAGACCATTGGGCAGCCATATGAGATATTAGGCTTATAGATGACCAAAATATTGTAATATAAGGCACATAATAAAAATCGTTGCCATTATGACGATTCAGCGTTACCCTCACACCCTGTTAGAAACAGGGATAGGTGAGGGTATTTTATGTAACCAGTCAAATTAGATTATAGTACATTCTCTACGGGATAATTGAGAAATGGGAAAAATCAATAAAGGCAATATTGTCTTATGGGCAAGCGTGTCAAGGGCATGGTTTCAGTCTGATATCATAAGATACCTTAGTATTTCACAATTATAATTCACCGGTGATAAAGTTTATGCGGTTATCACGACAATCCGGCATAGGGAAGGAGGGCGGTCTTTCCACCTACCCCGGTTTTATCAAATTTTTACATGGAGGACAGATTATAGTGAGCGTTGAATTATCGGAAGTGCAATGGGAAAAGATTCTGAAGGGCATGGAGAAAGTGATCGTCGTTTCCGTGTTATTGGAAAATGACTTTGGGACACAGAAAGATTTCCTGTCGGCTGATGCGGTGTGCGTGATAAAGGAGATAAGCTGCGATATACGGGATATGTTTATACATATGGAAAAATCCGGCAACAGCCGCGCCCGCGTGATTGGCAGAAACGGGGCAGGGAAAAGGTTATTATTTCACCGCGGGAGAAAAGGGAAACACATGAAAAGAAAAAGATAGGTCGAAAACAAGCCCGCCGTCACTTCGTACAACATTGCGCGTAAACTCTGGCTATTCCCACCACAGACACCACATTTTTTCAGCGTTAGAATGTATTTGTAGTTAAGAAATGAAACAAAAAAACGTAGAAAACGGAGGAAAAGAGTATGTGCATGACAAAGGTAGCGGTATTGCGGACAATGTTGGGAAACAGGGAAATCGGGTTTGAACTCTGGAACAAGGACAAAGGCGAGGTCGTTGAGATGACAGCCAAGGAGATCAAGGCGGCACTGTTAAAAGGGGATTCGATTCATGGTCTGGTGGTTGGAGACGATGAGGAACTGGCACTGGACAAAAATTTCTTTATGAGAAATTTAATGGAACACCGCCATGTAAACAATTACACACCTATGCTTGAGGATGAAAACTGTGTGGCAAACGTGGCTTACATCGTGACCGGCAAGGCAGACGGCGGCTATGAGGTCATCTCTACCAAGTGGGAACGTAAGGTCGTGACAGAGGATATGCTGAAAATGTTCCTGTCGATGGGTCTGGTGTTCGGCGGGGCAAAACTGGAAGGTGATAAAGTGGTACTTCCTGTTTTGGAGGGCAGGACAGCTAAGCCGGAGAAGAGAGCAGAGTCAAAGAAAACAGAACAGAAGCAGTAAAGACAGGGGGCGGGGTGTCGGGAGACACCCCCTTTCACAAGGAGGTCAACATGGACGGACTCATTGTATTATGTGGTGTTTCGCTTGCTTTGATTGATTTATGCGCTATCGCATATCTGTTGAAAGCATTTGCCCAGATGGTATTCAAGTTTGTGGAGATACAGAAGTTATTGGACGATTTCGGGGAACAATAACAGCCGTAAGGTCAGAAGATACCGACTGCCGGAAAGTTGCAGGCGGTATCTTTTTATTTTCGACTTTAACAAGTGCTTAAAAATAAAAAGTGTATATATTTATTTTTTATGTTTAGTTTACACAAAATGCAATGTAAAATGGACAATTCCGATGGAATGGGGAGTGTATGTTTAAGGTATAGGCTAAATGTACAAAAAGGAGGGGTCAGGCATATGGCAGGGGAGACGATCGCTTATGTCCGTGTAAGCACGGTAGAGCAGAACGAGGAAAGACAAGTGGAAATGCTTAAAAAATATGGGATAACCAAATGGTATATAGACAAAGCCAGCGGAAAGAATGTCGTAAGGACAGAACTACAGAAACTTAGGGAATTTGTGAGGGAGGGTGATGTGGTTTACGTTGTGGACTGGTCGCGGCTCAGCAGGAGTGTGGAGGACTTGTTAAGACTAATACAGGAATTTAACGGCAAGTCGGTCAAGCTGATATCACTTAAAGAAAATTTCGACACATCCACCTCAATGGGAAAACTGATGATAACGGTTATCGGTGCAATCTATGAATTTCAACGCGCCTATATTTTAGAAGCACAGGCGGAAGGGATAGAGATTGCAAAACAGGAGGGAAAATACAAGGGGCGCAAGCCAATCGAGGTAGACAATTTATCTCTGATATGTGAGAAATGGATAAAAGGTGAGATTACAGGCACACAGGCGGCGGAACTAATGAGCGTGTGCAGGACAACAGCCTATAAAAAGTTGAAGCAATACAAAGAGCAGAAGGACAATGAAAAAGACGAAAAAACAAAAAGTCAGCATTGTTTGCAGGGGTGTGACAAGGTAATAAATCAATAAAAAGTGAAGATTTATTCCATACCGTATTTTGGTGCCTGTATTTTAAGTTGTCAGGGCATATTGAAAAGCGATCAAATACATAGCGGTCAATACATTTGATGAAAAAGGGGATACATTCCCGATACATTAGGTGTTTCCCTGCATGATCAAAAATAATGGGTTTGTTGGTGGTAAATTGGAGGAGGGGCAAAATTTTTGCAGACTGCTCCCGAACAATCTTTTTCTACATTGCCCAAAATCGGTCAATACAGTATTTCAAAAACAAGGGATACATTGAGGTGTCAAATTTTTTGATAAATTTTGGAAGAGATAAAGAACCGATTTTCTCTAGGTAAAGACCAATTTTCAAGGACATTATTTATCAAAACAGGCATACCGAAAATCCCTTGACTTCCCATAGTCCAAGCGTTACCCTCTTACTCCCAAGTGGAGAAAGGAGGCGGGCGTATGAGCCAGTCAGAAAACAAAATCAATGTGGAGGAGGCAAGAGAAAACTTGCAGGACGCGCTAAGTCTGTTAATTATTCTCGAAAATGATTTAACAACACAGCAGTCAGACGAAATTTACCTACGGGCAGTCAGAGTCATACATAATCTATTAAGAGATGTACAAGCAGAATTGACAGGGTAAGCAACAGTTTATTTGCTGATACTGGAAAGAAAATATTGCAAGCGTGACCGTTGCTCATCATCAAGCATTGACACATCAATACTTGCACGGGATGTTTTTTCAATACCGAGAAGATAATCAACAGAACAATGGTAGAGGCTTGCGAGAGCAACGAGGACTTCCACACTGGGAGTCCTTTCACCGTTTTCATAATTGGATATGACACTGGGATTAACGCCGACAGCATTCGCCACTTCCTTTTGTGATAATTTGAGATTACACCGCTTTTGTTGTAAGCGTTCGCCGAGACCCTGTATCATGGTAACATCCTCCCTTTGTTGAAATTTTAGAGCATTTTACGTTCCTTTAGGACATCAAAACTATGCTAAAAGCATTGCGAAATTTGCTTAAAGGCGATATAATAAAATAAAAACATAAGAGGAGGGGCTATGACTACAGATTTTAGTGAGAAAGAGAAAGAGGTGTTAGTGTTAGAGATTGTTGACGCTTGCATACAATATTCTAAAGAGCATGGGGAAACCTTTCAACAAGTCCTTGAAAAATCGGTGTTTGTAGGTGAAGCGAGGGAAGGCATTTCAGAGATGGTATGTAAAACAATGGAATCGTTACATACAAAAGGATACATAGAAGGAACAGTGGAATTGTCATATCAATCTGATATTGACCAAGAAACGTGGGAAGAAAGCCCTACAGATACAATAGATTTTGAATGGATAAAACTTGAAGATATCAGCATAAGCACCAAGGGCAAAGTATTATTGGGGAGTGAAACACTTAAGGCGTTAGGCAAAAGATTTATAGAAAAGGCAAGACCAATAATAGAAGTTATTGCAATAAATACCATAAGCAACACAGTTAGCAAAGCAATCAGTGCAATATAGTTTCAGTATAAGCATATGATATTAAGAATTTAATATAGTTAAGGTGGGGGGGTGTCAATAGATACCCTCATTCATTATCAAAAAAGACATAAAGTATGGAGGAAAAACAGCATGGATAAAAAGGGCATAACTTATATGAAAATCATCATTCCAGTAATGGCGGCAATAGTAATAATAGGAGGAGCTATAGTTTACTCTACGAAACAGCCAAAAGCACAGGAAGTCATGGCACCAATCGAGACCGAGCAAAGTGTAGTAACCGAGTCCGAAGTGTCAGAACCCGCCCCACAGCCCGCCCAGCCCGAACCAACCGAACCCGAGCCAACCGAGCCCGAGCCAACCGAACCCGAGCCAACCAACCCCGAACCAGTTGAAACTGTTGAAGATTTAGAAGATGGTATCAACTCCACCCATACCGACATAATCTTAGGTGATGACGAGTACAAAGGTGACAGCGGAGTAGATGCATTACAATCTGAATATGACAGTTTATCGGAAGAAGATCAAGCGGCAGTCAATCGGATAGAGGAGAACTTAAAGAAAAAGCATCCCGAGTGGTTTGCCGACACCCCCTCCACAGGCACAGGCGAAGGCAATTATGAACATGTAGGCACCCCTGACAATGGTGAACTCCCTCCATCTACATTTGGTCAAGGAGATTACTCAGGTTTAGAGGGTGGACAGGTATATTAAGCATTTAGAAATGTGGAAAGCTACCGAACATTGTTTGGTAGCTTTCCACATTTCACTAAAAAATATTTTTAATTTCGTTACAACATCTATTTGTAATTTCCGATGTTTCGCGGTATAATAGAAAAAAAGGATAAGAGGGAATTAGTAAATATGAGTCTTATAATTTATACAAATAGAAAAGACATACCTAGTGATGTACGATATATTCATTCTAATGATACATTCTTTAATTCTGTATCATTAAAAAATAGTGCAACAACAGAAAAAATACTTAAAGATATAGACAAAGCACAATATAATTCTCCGATAACATTCATAGGCAGAGATATGCAATTAGGAGCATTAAATAAAAACAATTTAAGCACAGGATGTAAAACATTGTTAAATATAATAAGCAATCCCGACAAGTGTTTTAATATAATTGAATGTGGCAAAAATGTGTTGAGATTACTTCCGTTGATAACAACCGGACATATATTATGGGAATATCCGGTGTTGCATCTTATAGGAACATCAGAATGTGATATTATAATAGATAACAAACACTTTATAGATTTTAAGCAGTTCTTAAGCTATGTAATGGATAATCATTAAAGGAGTAAGTATATGGTAATCAATACAATATTTAATGGGATAACTGTAAATGTAGAACTAAATAAAGGTGTAAATTTATTAAGTGGGAACTCGGGGACGGGTAAAACATTGTTAATGCAAGCAATAGAATTGTATTGCTTAAATGAAGGTATTAGTTACACTTTTGGAAAATCAGAGTTTGCAAATTATGCCCCAGAACAAATTGTGAGCATTTGTTCAAATTCAGATGTAGTATTATTAGATAATGCAGACTTATATATAACAGAAGATTTATTAAAAGAAATAAAATGTGGAGACAAGTTGATAGTTATAAGTCTTAAAATATCTAATAAAATTAGTATGAAAAATGTAAGAGAATACTTAGTTAATTATGAAAAAATGTATTTATCATTAGAGGAAATATAGGGATGAAGAAGATTTTATTTGAAGATGCAAGCAATACACCAAGCTCAGTTTTACTGAATAGCTCAGTTTATGGGGAAAATATTTATTTTTCAGAGGGATGCAGTAAAATATTAGACAAGTGCATAAGTATAATGAATCCTGATAATACAATTTATATTTTATATGATGTTTCACCTAATAATACAAATACAATAACAGGATATAATAAATTAAAGGAAGCTATTAGAGAGAATGGGCTTAAAAATGTATATGTTATACCTATAATTTGTATAGAATATTATATCTGTCAAATGTTTTATAAGTTTCATTATTTCAATTATAGTAAGAATTTAAGTGATTTAATAGATAATTTAGTAAAAACCTTTAATTATAATGAAGTATTAGATAGAATTAGCAAGGATAAAAATTTATCAGAGTCACTGGAGCATATTTATAAACATATAATTGAGAATCAAGGCATGATATGTATACATAATAAATTTAGGTATGATTCAAACGGTAAAACTAGAATCAAAAACGATCCTAGAGGTATCTTTTATGTAAAAGATTGTAACTGCGATAGACGCTATTGTAAAATAAATTCAACAGATAGTTTGGAATTGAAAGCCAATAGATTGTATACAGAACTTCCAATTTACATTGTAGATTCTAATGATAAACAAACAATATTGAAAGAAATGCAAATAGAAATTTATCCGACAACAATTGATGAAGTATTACAGAAACAACAGGATTTTTATGATAACATATGTGAAGAAATGGGAATCAATTCAATCAAAGTATAAAAGTAGTAAAATAGCATCAATTAAGTAAATCTAAGTTGGGCTTTTGCACATACATAGTGTGAAAGTCCTTTTTTCATACCCAAAATTCATGTTGAAATAAAATTAAAAAAATTTAGAAATTTTGAAGAAAGGCAGGCAAGCATATGAAATTCCAATCCCACATCCCCAAAACCAAGCATACACTTATATTTCTATCAATATTCCTACTTGCATTAGCAATAGGCATCTCAATTCCATCAATAAAGGTTTATGCCACGGATGGTAACGCAGACGAAGGTGAATCCGATCAAGCCAGTGGTGAATATTCTGGTGGCCCCTCATATGCAAAGACTGGTTGGATAATGTACATAGTAGATAAAAATGGTACACCAGTTTCCGATGCAGTTTACATTTCCTGTGGTGGTGAACCACAAGGCATAAGATTTTTAACAACTCGCCTAGGTGGTCTAAATCCCCGTCAAGTAGCAGGACCGGTTCCATGGGTATCAGTTATTGGTGCTGATGGAGCCCCATTTGATAATGATCAAGATTTCAAAGGCATAGATATAAAGGACTGGCTGTTGGAGGATGATGGAGCAGGCACCAAGAACGTGTTTAACGTGGTTTCTGACTATTGGAGTGAGGATAAAGCCATAGCCATGGCAAAAAACAACCATTCCCTAATCCTAGAACCTTTCTACTGGATGACAATAGGCGGTCTGACAATATGCGCTACTGATATGAACTGGGGAATAGTATTGTCAACTGCGTACGGGGGAGGAAACTACGGTCCTCAACCCTTTACCCTTTTCACGAACACAATATTTCCACAGTGTGCAAGGTTTCAATACCCACAATTTGGTTTACAGACTAGCCCAAAATATGGTAAAGTCACCAATGCAGAAATGGTAACATACGCACTGGGAATTGAATCAATCACACCAAAAAATAGTGCCATACATACATACTGGGAGGTATCCCCTGGCAACCCAGAGCCACGTATCCCCAATAAAACAGGAACATGTAACATCGTAAAGGGCTATTATAAAGAGAATCTCACTACAGGAGTCAAACAATCCCTAGGAGTTTACTACGAACTAGATGTAACAAGTAACATCATAGTAAGTGGCGAACCCACCTTTGAACTAGTGGAGTGTTAATATTTTAATCGTCCAAAACGTATTATTCAAAAATTAAATCATACCCCGTCAAATATCCCATCAAAAAGTTTCGTCAAAATTACCATATTGATTTTGGAATAACGCCTGTTTAGCTTTTCCCAACGCATCGGGCATAAGTTTACATAACAATAAAATCCGTCCAAATTCTTCTGCCATTCTGCCAATGGACGGCAGGATTTTTTTGTGCTACCCTACCCCAAAAGGGAGGGGACAAGAATGGGCGTGGAATACATCGAAGGCGGATTCAAACTAAAAATCGGAAGAAGGCGGACGCAAGTAACGACATATGAGAATATGCCGCTACAAACGTCAAGCCCCATAAAAAAGGATAAGCAAAAGGAAATCAAACGAAACATTCCAAGCGACTATGCGAAATTTAACTATTATAATCGAATGAAAAAAAGGCGGCAGGAAATCCGCGAAATCTGCTGGAATAATTTCGATTTGCCCGATGTGGTAATGCTAACACTTACCTTTGACCAGAAAGGCAATGTAGACAAGAACTTTACACAGCTTGAAGACGCACATCGAGAGTTTAAGAAGTTTATTCAGCGTGTAAACAGTCACTATGAGAATTTCCAATATCTTACAACATTTAGTAGACAAAGCAACGGAAATTGGCACTACCATGTAATGTGCAATTTCCAACATAGCATTGCCAATAAAGAAATTACGAAGCTTTGGAAGAACGGGATTACTTATGTCTCTTATATAAATACACGAGAAAAGTACAATAGTGCGGTTCAGTATCTCACTCATAATATGGATGAATCAGCAGACGCATTAAAGGGGAAACATGGGTATCTTTGTTCGCGGTCGGTTGAGCGGGATATCAAACTTGTTTCATGGAGAGCAGAGCAATCTGATGAGTTTGAGGAAGCGTTTCAAAAAGTGAAACAGGAAAAGCGTACAATTTTGTACGAGACCAGAAACCCGTTAGGAATCAAGGGAACCCGCGTAAACGAGGAGACAGGGGAGGCTTTCGAGGTGCATCTTCAAGACAGGGAACTCACTCCGGCACTAGAGTATGCGGGCTATGAGAAATGGGAAAGCATTTACACCCATCTGACATCTTCAGCGGATTTTTCAAACAAATTTAAGACGCTCAAGCCCGCCACACTCCGCCCTAAAAAATTCAAGCGGACTAATTCGTAATAATGGCAGAACAGTATACCGCGACATTCGATTCAATTTAATATATACGTCCCCTCTAAAGCGTTGGTGGACACTGATTACAAAAGATGGCAAAGAGACAGTGTGAAAAAACGGATAACCAAGTCCTCTGGTCAGATAACAGTATGGTAAAGGTGTAAAGTAAAAACCACTGACAGCCAAAACAGCAATTATGTGATAGGAAAGCAAAAAATTTGATGGAGGGAAAGTGAAATGTTTTACACACCGTTTCTTTATGAGATGAATCAATTAAGGATAGGCATACGCACGAATGTCAGACCATCAGCCACAATGACTTTGTGCTTTAGAAGTCCTCATGCCTCATGTAAGACAGACAACTGGCTCGGCGGCAAGCTGCTCAGACTGTACACTGCTTATTACAGAAAAGTTATGCGGGAATCGGGAGGAAAATTCTGGGACACGGATACGGGGAAGCAGGAGAAAGACTTGTATAACACTTGACGGAGGTAAACTGACATATGATGGGGATCAAATTAAAAAGTCAGCGTAGAGGTAACTGGATAGGCATAGCGATTGTTTATCCGAGTGGAGCAATGGAAACAGTCGCAATGATTCTGATGCCGCCGGACAATGACTGGCGTGCCACCATAGAATTTTATGACGAACTAATCAGATTATATAAAAAACGTCTCAGCAAATGTTTATAGTTTCCAATGCTATCGGTATACAGCATTGACCGAAAAGAAAGCCTGCTCTCATATGCAAAGGCTTTCTTTTTGCGTGTATGACAATATTCCCAGAATAAAGAAAAGAGAGATTTTTATACAAACCTCTATTTCTCATTTTATGAAATGCCAAAAATGGATTTTAATATTATTTTATGAAAACACAAATTTTGAGCCATCGGGTAAGTTTTATTTTTTTGAAAAAGGAATGAAAAAAAGGGAGTTCCAAGGAGGTCAGCGCGCAGAAATGGAAAAGGTGGAGAAGATGGTGGAGAAAGTTTATCATTTTTCATTTGCCGGCATTGTCCGATGTGCAGACAACAATCCAATTTTTCAATTAACCCGAATAGCGGCATGGTTTATGGGGCATTGGTCAAGGAACAGGGATAGCGATAGAGTAACAGGATAGACAATCACAATTCACCCAACGTAAATATCAACCATGCCACAATCTGAAATATCAGCCGACTCCTAAAGAAAAATCACCGATACATATCGAATCAGTCGGTCTCGTCACACCGCTGTCAGACCTTTTTGCAAAAAACTTCGCCTCGTCCGTGTTCAGTGCGGACTCGTACCCATAAAACAGGGGGATATAGAAACAGGGCTTATGGATATAGGTGTTATCTTTTTATATTTTGGAGGTAACACTTATGTATCGCAGTAAGGCAGATTCAGAACAGGCAAATAGTGCAGAATACGGGAAATCAAAACCACATAACTATGTAAAGAGTAATCGGCTAAGAGATGTTTACATGGATTTAGGAACAGAGAACAGAATAGTTTGTTCGTTAACGTATCAAAACAGGCAGGTGCAGGTTACTCTTGCATTTCCCGAACAGACAGACACGAAAGCGGAGCAGGATTTTGTCAGCAGGCTCAAAATGGTTTATCTTGAAAAAATCAAAACAGAGGCTTGCCAAAAGGAGAATTTGGCGTTACCATCTCCCACCACGAAGGAAAAGGACTAAGGAAAAGGAGGAAAATGGTCATGCCTAAAAAAGTGAGAACCTTGTTGAGAGTATCATCAAAGCAACAGTTACATGATGACGACATACCCATGCAGAGGGCGGAGGCGAAGCAGTACATAGCCAGGCGCGATGACTGGGAGTTTGACAGGGAGTATATTGAAAAAGCGGTATCGGCATACAAGAACAATGTGGAGGAACGGGAAGTTTTGCAGGAAATACTGTCGGATGCCCGTGACCATCAGTTTGATGTTCTGCTCACCTATATGTCGGACAGGATCGGCAGGCAGGAAGAATACAGCTTCTATGTCGCCACACTGAATCAGCTCGGCATAGAGGTCTGGACAATCAAGGACGGTCAGTTAAAAACAGAGGAACATATCGACAAACTGTTAAACTATATCCGATTCTGGCAGAACGAGGGAGAGAGCAAAAAGACAAGTATGCGTGTGAAAGATACGCAGAAAGAGTTGGTAAAGTCTGGAAAGTTTGTGGGTGGAAAAGCGCCATACGGCTATCGGTTAGTCCCTTCCGGCATGGTCAGCAATCACGGGAGGCTGCTCAAGAAACTTGAGATTGTGGAAGAAAACGCACGGGTAGTCAGATTGATATACAGTCTGGCAGTTAACAAAGGCATGGGATATGAGAAAATAGCGAAGGAGTTAAATGCGCGAAACATTCCGGCAATTACGACAGACAAGTGGAAAGCAGGAACCATAAGAAGTATCTTGACAAACCCTGTCTATATGGGCTATCTGGCAATAAACAGGAGAATCAACCATAACGGGTTTATCAGATTAGACAGGAAAGACTGGATTTATTCAGAGGAACAGATACCGGAACTTGTCATTGTTTCGCAGCAGACATGGGAGAAAACGCAGGAAATCAGAGAAGCCCGAAAAAATAAAATCAATACCTCGAAACAGATATCCGCTAAGGAGTATAAAGAGCAGTACAATGTGCCGTTTTCCACAAAAGGGAAACTTGCACTGATTGGTCTTGCCACTTGTGGATATTGCGGGAAACGCTTAAAGAACGGGAGTTATTGCAACCACTGGACGACAAAGGCGGGAGAAAAGAAAATATCCTACGCGGGCAGATATGTATGCCCGTCAAAATGTGAAAAGCGCAGCAGTTATTCGCAGAATTATCTGGAGGGGATCGTGTTTGGGGTGGTTGAAACTTATATGGAGCATCTGAGATCCATAGATATCACGGAAGAAATAGAAAAAATGCAAAGTCAGCAAAGACAGGGCATAGAGAAGGAACTGGGAACCATTCATAAAAAACAACAAACCTTACAAACAGATATCCGAACACTGGAAGAAAAGATACCAGAAGCAATCAGAGGGGAATATTATTTCAGTGCCGAGAAACTTTCTGCCATGATCAAGGAAAAGGAACAGGAAATGGTGGCGTTAGACAAAGAAGCGGAACAGGCAAAGAACAGGCTGTCACAGGTGGTAAATCAAAATAGCGATTTGGAGAAGTTTATCACCATGGTGCCAAATTGGAAGGAGGAATTTCAAAATGCAGATACGCAGACCAAAAAGATGTTGCTGTCTGCCCTCATTGACCAGATAGAGGTAAAAAACGATGATATCAACATCAAATTTAGGATACGACTGGAGGACTTTGTATTACTTGAAAGTATTGGTTTACCTACCATTCGGTATAAACCCGGTTCAAGGTAAAGGACATGATTGCCAGTGTGTTGGCATAGATGGCGTTCTCTGGCCATGTGGCGTAGATTTCGGATGACACCACATTCTTAATATAATCCCGGTAGCGAACATAGTAGTTGGGGGCGGTGGAGTCGTTAGGAACGCCGTCGTGCACGATGACGTATTCGGGAATGACCACCCGGCTTAAGACGATCTCGCCGGACTCATCCATGGGTTTGATCTCGTCCTCGGGAATCTTGGGCGGATAGTCTCCGTAGAGGGTGTGGTCGGGGATGGCGATGATCTCCTCCGCATCCCCGCTCGTCTCCGTCGGCGTCATTTCAATGTTCTGGACGGCGGTCACGTCCGGCAGCACCTCCACGCCGGAGACGATGACGGGCTCGTAACCGGGAGCGGTGACAGAGAGGGTGTACTCCGAGTAGGGCATGGGAGAGTTAGGGGTCAGGCTGTATTGCAGCGGCGGCGTTTTTAAGTCCACCGTGTCAGTCTGCCCGGAAGAGTTTGTTGTGAGCGTCTCTAACGTGGAATCCGGTTCTCCGGTGAAGGAGATGGTGATGGAGGCGTTCTCTATGGGAATCAGTCCTACATTCGCGGTGACATTGACCTGCAGTTTCCCGGTCATGTCAGACTCTGCCGCCGCGTTATCTCTGGTCTGTGTATTTTCTGAGTTTAGTCCTTCTCTGGTTACGTCCATACGGATACCTCGTTTCTAAATCGCATCTTACAATTCCAGGTAACATTTCAAATGCATACGAAATCCGGCATGCGTGTGAATTGTAATGATTGCATTTCTCTTACCCCTATGATATGCAATGAGGGTTGCACATGCTACCCGGAAAATGATATACTATCGATATGGTTGTAGATGAGATTTTAGAAGGCAAATTTCATACAGGTGACGGTTCGCTGGAGTTTTCCTGCCCGCGCATTACGCTGTCCCTTCATGCCGATACAGTCTGTGAGGGGGCTTTTTTCGTGTACGGACCGGAAGGGGCGGTGACGGAAGGGACAGTGACTGCTTCCGACCTGCGGATGACCTGTGTCACGAAGCGTTTCGGCGGCAGTGAGGACGAGATCCTTTACCGTTTTGACGCGGCGGGGATGGAGGCGGGACAGGAGGTTTCCGGCTCGTTTTGCGTTGTGTCGAACAGGGGGGAGTATGAACTGCCCTTTCAGGTGGCGGTGCTTTCGGATGAAATAGACTCCAGCCTCGGGAAAATCCGTAACCTTTTCCACTTTACGAATCTGGCGAGAAGTAACTGGACGGAGGCGGTTTCGCTCTTTTACGATCCCTGTTTCAAAAAGGTGTTTACGGGACACGACAGACAGTATCTGGCGGCTTACAAGGGGCTTAGTGCGATGCCGGGCAACGAGCATAATGTGGAGGAGTTCCTGCAGGAAATTCACAAGAAAAAGCCGGTGGAGTTTTTTCCCGAGGAAAGTGAGATACGGTTGGAGGAACCGGCGGGGGACGCGCGGTATGCCCTTGTCATAAACAGGAATGGCTGGGGGTATACGAGACTGCGGTTTCAGACGGAAGGGGAATTTTTAAAGCTGCAGGAGAAGTCGGCGGACGAGGGCTCTTTTGCGGGTAATATATACCGGCTTTATTATGAGATAGATTTGGAAAAGCTGCACGGCGGCATAAACTTAGGCGCGATTCTGCTTGTGCGGGAGAACGGGACAGTGCGCATTCCCGTCACCGTGGTGCAGCGCGTGCACGGAATCAGGGCGCTTGGCGCCAAACGGGAAAAGAAACAGCTCACGGTGCAGCTTATGGAATATTATCAGGCGCACCGCTTAAAAAAGATCGGGACGGGCACATGGCTTGCGGAGACAGGCAGGCTCCTGACGCGCATGGAGCAGCTTGACGATAAGGATGTGGCGTTGAAGCTGTTCCGGGGGCAGCTTTTAATGTCCCAGGAACGGGGCAGCGAGGCGAAATGGCAGCTAGAGAAACTGCGGGAGCAGCTGAATGCCGTACGGGAAGAAGAACCGGCGCTCTGGTGCTATTACCTTTACCTGACCACGCTGATCAGCGAGGATGATTCCTACGTGGATGAGGTGGCGGAGACGGTTTCACGGATTTACAGCCGGAGAAAGGGTGACTGGCGGATCGCGTGGCTGTTGCTTTACCTGTCTGAGGAGTATGTGGAGAGCGTTTCCCGCAGGTGGCTGCTTTTGGAGGAGCTGTTTATTCATCACTGTACCTCTCCGATGGTTTATATTGAGGCGTGGAATATTCTCTGTATGAATCCGGCAATGCTGCGCAAGCTGGATCTCTTTGAGGAACAGGTGCTGACCTATGCGGTCAAAAATGGCGTCATGCAGGAGGAAATCCTTCTGCAGGTGGTGTATCTCGCGGGGCAGAAGCGGGGGTATTCCGAGGGGCTGTTCCGTATTCTGAAAGGCTGCTATGCGCTGATCCCCCACAAGGAAGTCCTGCATGAAATCTGCAGTCTGCTGATCAGGGGAAACCGCAGTGGGGAGGTATACTTTCCATGGTTTAGCGCGGGTGTGGAGGAGAACCTGCGCATTACCAGACTTTACGAGTATTATATGATGTCGCTTCCCAAAGATTTTGACGGGGAGCTGCCCAGGATGGTGCTTCTGTATTTTGCGTACAGAAGCGATCTGCACTATGAGCTCACAGCTTATCTATATGCCTATGTATACAGGCGCCGTGAGGAACTGGCAGATATTTATGTAAACTATATGGCGGCAATGGAGCGATTTGTGTCAGAGCAGATCAGCAGAGGCAGGATCAACAGGGATCTCGCTTATCTCTACGAAAAAATACTGACCATGTCCATGATCGACGAGCAGACCGCACGGTCGCTTGTGTCCCTGCTCTTTATGCGGGAGGTCAGGACGGAGGCGGAGAATGCAAAAGAGGTGCTGGTCGCGTATGCCTGCCGGTCGGATATCAAGCGTTTTCCGATAACGGACGGCAGGGCTTTTGTGCCGGTCTACGACAACGACTGCCGGGTGCTTCTGGGAGACGGCGAGGGGAACTTTTTTACGGAGGGTATGGCGTATTCCGTGGATGCGTTGATGAAGCCGGCCCGGCTTGCGCCGATGATCGCGCCTTTTGTGAGAAATCATCTGGGATATGCGGTTTATGCCTGCTATGCGCGTCAGCATACGTTTGCGGTGCAGGAGGACAACGCGGATCTCTTTGTGCTGCTTTCCTCGTCGGAGCGGATTGAGGAAGAGGAAAAGAAGAAAATCTATCCCATGGTGGTAGACTTTTATTATGAAAAGGACAGAATGCGTGAGCTGGACGAGTATTTGCTAACTTTACACCCGGAGGATGTGAGCCGGCATGACAGGGGAAAGATTGTCCGTTTTCTCGTGAGCCGGGGGATGTATGAGAAAGCTGTCGAGTGGGTCAGACGTTTCGGTCCCTACGACATGGACGCAAAAACGCTGCTGAAGCTTGGCAGCAGGCTTCTGGATCTGACGGAGACGGAAGACGATCCGCTGCTCACGGGAACGCTTCTCTATGTGGTGCAGAAGGGCAAATACGACGACAACGTGCTCGACTATCTGGTGAAGTGGTTTGCCGGGGGCATCGGGCAGATGCGGGATATATGGAAACTGGCGGACTCTTTCGGCGTGGATACTTACAGGCTGTGTGAGCGGATGCTGATACAGATGTTATATACGGGCGTCCGGGTAAAGGAGCAGCTGGAAATCTTCCGTTCTTATACGAAGTGCGGCGGCAGCGAGCGGGTCAGGGCGGCGTTTGTATCGGCTTGCTGCCATGATGATGTGGTGAAGGAAGAGCCGGCTGACCCCTATGTGTTTGAGAGCGTGCGGCAGCTTTATCAGGAGGAGGCGCCCTTGCATCTCGTCTGCCGGATCGCTTATCTGCGCTACTTTGCGGACAGGGAACGGGAAGCGGATGTGCAGAAACTGTGCGGCATTTTTCTGGAGTCGCTTCTCGCACAGGGGATTGTGATGCCGTTCTATCGAAAGTATTTTGGATGTGTGCCGCAGCTTGGCGCTTATCTGGACAAGACTATGGTGGAGTACCGCACAGCTTCCGGTGCGCGGGTGATGATCCACTACCTGATCCAGGAGGAGGGTGCGGACGGACAGAAACATGCCAGCGAGGAAAGTACGGACGGGCAGGAATATAGCCATGAGGAGATGCGGGATATGTTCGGCGGCATCTGTGTCAGTGAGTTCATTCTGTTTTTCGGGGAGCAGCTTAGGTATTATATTACGGAGGAATCGGAGAACAGGGAGCAGCTTGTGGTGAGCGACGTGATCCAAAAAGGGGAAGCCGGGGAGGATATCTCCGAGGGGAGATTCAGTGTTCTGAACGATATTATGATAGGAAAGACCCTGCATGATTACGATACGGTGAATGATCTGCTGGCGGCGTATTTCAGACAGGATCATATGGTGGAGCAGATTTTTACAGTGCGTTAACAGTGTGAGAAGTACTTCTAATCACTCGCAGCAAAGGCTGCCTCGCGAAGAAGTACTAAGTCTGCGAGGCAGACTTTTCTCACACAGGAGAATGCCCCAAAAGAGGGCATTCTCCGAAGGTTAGGAGAGTAGTATGTTTCTGGGAACGAAAGAGGACGGCAAACCGCATAAGGGAAGTGTGTTTGTGGGGTATGATCTGGGGGAGCGGTATACCCAGATCAGCTATTGTCTCTTTGAAGAGAGCGACGTGGAGACGGTTGCTCCCGTGGTGGGGACGAAGCAGTACAATATCCCTTTTATGTTATGTAAACGAAAAGGCACCAACCAGTGGCTCTACGGCAAGGAGGCGGTCAGGAGCGCAGGGGATGAGACCATGTGCCCGGTGGACGACATTCTGAATTTTGCCAGAAAAGGGATGGAGATTGAACTGGACGGGGAGACATATGACCCGGTGGCGCTTCTGACTCTCTTTATCAGAAAAAGTCTGGGGCTTATGAGTTTCATTGTTCCGGTGGAGCACATCGGCGCCCTGCTGTTCACGGTGGACCGGATGGACGACCGCATGGTAGAGATCCTTTTGCAGGTGGCGGCAAACCTGCAGGTAAAGACAGAACATATTTATTTTCAGAGCCACACGGAGAGCTTTTACTCCTTTATGCTGTACCAACCCTCGGAATTGTGGGCGTATCAGGTGGTGGTCTGCGAGCATGACGGGAGATATTTAAAGACATATCGTATGGAATGCAACAAGAGGACCACGCCCATAGTGGCGCTGATCGAGGAAGCTTGCTACGAGACGGTTGTGGTGCCTGAGGAGAATGAGGAGGAGGCTGTAAAGGAGGACGCCTTCCGGGTGGCGGACGAGCGGTTCCTCGGGATTCTGGAAAAACTCTGCGAAGGGCGGATCGTCTCTTCGGCGTATCTTCTGGGCGACGGTTTCAGGGAGGAGTGGCATAAAAAATCGCTGCAGTTTCTCTGCCGGAACAGGCGGGTGTTTCAGGGCAATAATCTATACAGCCGGGGGGCGGTCTACAGTCTTTTGGAGAAGTTTGACGCTTCCGAGGCAGGAAAGACCCATATCTTTCTGGGTGAAGATAAACTGAAGGCAAATATCGGCATGCGGGTGCTGCGGCAGGGGAAGGAATCCTATTACGCGATTTTGGACGCGGGGGAGAACTGGTACGATCTGCACAAGTCCTGCGAAATTCTCTTGTCTGGGGAAAAGGAGGTTTCCTTCGTGGTCACGCCGCTTAACGGGAAAAATGTGGAGACAAGAACGATTCCCCTTGCAGGGGCGAGGGAGACGGGCGCGCCCTTTACCAGATACGCGCTGGATGTGGCGATGGCTTCCGCGGATACGGTGGCGGTAACCGTGACGGACCTGGGTCTGGGCGAGTTTTTCCCTGCGTCGGGACAGAAGTGGGAGGAGTCGTTTCAGATTATCTAGGGAAACGCAGTCAGCGTGGGAAACATTTTGCTCAGCGTTTTTCTGGGCGATGAGGGACGAAAGAGAAGATGGATGGTCAGATGATTTTGGGAACAGGCAGGCGGGCGGAAAACCCTTACTATATGGAGAGGTTTTATGTAAACCTGTATTCGGTGGAGGAGCTGTGTTTTCTCTTTGTGGACAGGGCGGAACTTCTGGATGCGGAGATTATGCAGCGTGGCATGGTCAGATGGCTTGAGGAGGAGTGCAGCCTGAGCGATCTTGCGCATACGCTGGATGCGCTGTTAAACAGACGCGGTTCTACGGCGGCATATGTGGGCGCGGTTCTGGAGTATGTAAATATCTACCCGGCGGACGTTACCTCTAGGACGGAAGAGATCGTGCGGGGAAACGAGGGTTTAAGCCCCTATGAGCGGCAGAAAGCGAAAGCAGACTATCTTCTCGGTGAGAAGCGGTATCTTGTGGCTTTGCAGCAGTACCAGAGTCTGGCGGGGGAGGTGCCCGCAAATGAAAAACTCCTTCTGGCGAGACTCTATTACAATATGGGCGTGGCGTGCGCAGGTATGTTTCTCTACAGTCAGGCGGCAGACTGGTTTATGAAGTCCTACCAGACAGACGGGAAAAAGGAGGGGCTTAAGATGTATCTTGCCGCGCTGCGTATGGGGCAGCAGGAGAATGCGTATATTGATTATATTGCGGCACATCCCGAATACCATGAACTTTCTTTGGAGGTGGAGCGGATGATGAAGCGGGCGGAAGGTTCTTTTGAGGGAACGGATGAAAACAGGATGCTTGTCACTTATCAGGTGATGAAGGAGGAGGGGGCGGGCGCGCTTGGCAGTTCTACGCCTTATTATGAAGAGATTGGAAAGCTGACTGCAGGGCTGAAGGAAAAGTACCGCAGGAGCATGAGATAGAACGCAGGGAGGAGAAAAATGGGCTTTATTAAAAGACTGCTTGACAGGTTCCGCAGGGACTATGACGAGGGTGACGAGGAAGAGTGGGGAGAGCTGGAGCCCTCGCGGGAGATAGATTTTGACAATAAGGAACAGAGAAGCGACTATGTAAAAAATTGTCTGGAGAAGATCGCGGATGCCACGAAGGAACTGGAGAACCTGAACTTCGAATACAACATGGTCACCTCCTACCTGAAAGATATGGAGGAGATTGAGGCGCTGCCGCCGGAGGAGAGTGAGCAGCTCAAGGACTGCGCGAAGCGGGTGTCCCTTCTGCAGGAGAGAAAGACGGATTTCATGGGACGTCCCCACCGGATCACGGATGAGAAGTACCGCACGGTGGAACGCATGGAAGACCAGATGGAGGAGGCTTTCACAAAGATCACCGACGCGGAGAATTATCAGGAACTGATCCGCAAGGACTTAAGCCGTCTGGAAGGCGAAAAGCACGCCTATCTTTACCGAAAGAATGAGGTGATGCGGCTGATTTCCGACACCAAGGGCATGACAATTATCTGTGTCACCGCTCTGGGACTGTGTGCGCTGCTGCTTTTGTTTCTGCAGTTCTTTCTGGAGATGGATACGAAGCTGGGGTATCTTGCCACAGCGGGCGTGGCGGCAGTGGCGATCACGCTGATCTATGTGAAGCATATGGATGCGAGGAAGGAACTTCGCAGGGTAGAAACCGGTATCAACAAAATCATTCTTTTACAGAACAAGGTGAAAATCCGCTACGTGAACAACACCAATCTTCTCGAATACCTGCATATGAAATATGGGGTGAACAGCGCCAAAGAACTGACGGAAATGTGGGAGAGTTATAAGATCGAGAAGGAAGAGCGGGAGAAATTCCGCAGGGCGGAGCTGGATCTGGATTACAGCGAGCAGGAGCTTCTGCAGATCTTAAAATGTTATCAGGTGCAGGATCCGGCTATCTGGCTGCACCAGACGGAGGCAATTCTCGATTCCAAGGAGATGGTGGAGATCCGGCATAATCTGATTATCCGCAGGCAGTCTTTGAGACGGCGCATGGACTATAACAGGGAAGTGGTGGCGGGCACATCCCAGAGGGATATCAAAGCGCTGGTGGAGAAGTACCCGAAATACGCGAAGGAGATTATGAAGACGGTGGAGGAGTACGAGCAGAAGTTTAATTCCTGATAACAGATAGGTAATTGCGAAACTCACTTAAGGTTATTGGAATTGCACAGATGGTTATGCCATTTGCACAATTATTATTAGGAATGTGATGAGTTTTGCAATTACCTGCCAAATTTTACGATAGAAAGGAAAGAGAAAGATGAGTACAGATAAGTATGTAAGCCCCTTGTCAGAGCGGTATGCGAGTAGGGAGATGCAGTATATTTTTTCACCGGACATGAAGTTTCGGACGTGGCGGCGGCTTTGGATCGCGCTGGCGGAGACGGAGATGGAGCTGGGGCTCTCACAGAACGGGAAGCCGGTGATCACGCAGGAGCAGATTGACGAGCTGAAAAGCCATGTGGAGGACATCAATTATGACGTGGCGAAGGCGAGAGAGAAAGAGGTGCGGCACGACGTGATGAGCCATGTCTACGCTTACGGGCAGCAGTGCCCCAAGGCGGCGGGTATCATCCATCTCGGCGCAACCTCCTGCTATGTGGGGGACAACACGGACATTATCGTGATGCGCGAGGCATTAAAGCTGGTGAAGAAAAAGCTGGTGAACGTGATTGCGGAGCTTGCGAAATTCGCAGAAGAATACAAGGAACTGCCGACGCTGGCCTTCACCCATTTCCAGCCCGCGCAGCCTACCACCGTCGGAAAGCGGGCGACCCTCTGGGCGCAGGAGTTCTGTCTCGATCTGGAAGATCTGGATTATGTGCTTGGGAGTCTCAAGCTTCTGGGGTCCAAGGGCACCACGGGCACGCAGGCGTCTTTTCAGGAACTCTTTGACGGCGATCAGGAGACCATAGATAAGATCGATCCCATGATCGCTGAAAAGATGGGATTTGAGAAATGCTATCCCGTGTCCGGGCAGACTTACTCCCGTAAGGTGGACACGAGAGTGTGCAACATTCTGGCGGGCATCGCGGCTTCCGCCCACAAGATGTCGAACGACATCCGTCTGCTCCAGCATCTGAAGGAAGTGGAGGAGCCTTTTGAGAAGAGCCAGATCGGTTCCTCGGCAATGGCTTATAAGAGAAATCCCATGCGCAGCGAGCGCATCGCCTCCCTCGCACGGTTCGTGATGGTGGATGCCCTAAATCCGGCGATCACCTCCTCCGTGCAGTGGTTTGAGCGGACGCTGGATGACTCGGCAAACAAGCGGCTTTCCGTTCCCGAGGCGTTCCTTGCGGTGGACGGGATTCTGGATCTGTGCCTGAATGTGGTGGACGGTCTGGTCGTGTACGATAAAGTGATAACGAAACGCCTGATGAGCGAGCTGCCTTTTATGGCGACGGAAAATATTATGATGGATGCCGTCAAAGCGGGGGGCAACAGACAGGAACTGCACGAGAAGATCAGGGAGCTTTCCATGATCGCGGGAGCCAATGTGAAAAAAGAGGGAAAGGAAAATAACCTGTTGGAGCTGATCGCGGCGGACCCGGCATTCAACATGAGTCTGGAAGATCTGCAAAAGACCATGGAGCCGTCTGCTTATGTGGGACGTGCGCCGCTGCAGGTGGAGAAATTCTTGAAAGAGATCGTAAATCCGATTCTGGAGGAAAATAAGGAATTGCTGGGGGTGAAGGCGGAGATAAGTGTGTAGGATTAGAGGGGCAAAAGGGCATATTGCAAAAAACTCCCTTGTGTCGGTTTCGTCGAATGGATTTTCTAAAATATTCCGGCAGGGTAACGCAGAGCGGACGCAATCCCCTCTACTCGCCATCCAGGCTCGAATCGGGCTTTTACGGGCATCCATGCCCGCAAATTGCTGGGTGCTAGACGGAATATTAAGAAAATCCGATTCTCCTGCGCATGACAACTGCGTGAGTATTTTGTGCAATATGCCAAAGCACCTTTTGTAATGACAGGTTGCCCGCGCCCTACACCAGCATAATCTTTTTATATTGTGCAATCCGGTTTCGGAAACTCGCGGCATCCGGGTTGCCTTTTACAAATTCATAATCCGAGAAGATGCGCGCGGTTTCTTCTTTGATCTTTGGCTCGTCCGCTGCGTCCGTGTCGGATGTGCGGTAGTAGTAGTCCGTCAAGAGCCCGCACGCCGCAAATTCCATCTGGATATCGTCTTCCTCCGCTTCGTCAAAAATAGACTGCGACAGGGCGTGGACTGCCGCGCCAAAGAAGAACGTCCCATCCCCGCTTTCTAAGTCTGCCGGGACAAAACTCTCCTGATCCGGGAGCTCCACCTTTTTCGTATAGTCGCTCATAAGGAGGGATTCAAACACTTCTTCTGTCCCATCGTCAAAATCAAGGATTTCCTCTTCGATATCCTCTTTTGCGTCCTCCCCGAGTTCCCCGTAAAGCCCGTCGGTAAAATAGGAAACAATCTGGTCCAGACCTCCGAACGCCTCAAACTCCGGGAGAAGGGAAGTGTAGGTAAAAAGTCGGCAAAATCGGGACATGGTCAGAAGCAGCCACTGGAGTTTCTGCAGCGTGGTCAAATCTTCTGCCTTTTCCAAAACCTGTTCCCGTATCGTCTTTTCATAAGGCATATGCGCTTCTTCCAGTTCCTCGATCCACTCGCATGCCTGGTGATCCTTTTTGGCAAATTTGTCATACAGGCTGTCTATCCCGCCGACGAGATTGTCAAAGCGGTTCAGGTAATAGAGAGCCTTTGCGGTCATGCCCTTTTTCTTATAATCCTTTCCAATCTGCAGGTAGTATTTTGCCACGCTCTCATAATCCTGCTTTTCCTGCGCGGTTTTCAGCGCATCCAGTAATTCGTCCGTGTTTTTTGTAATCATTTTTGCCTCCATGCCGTAGCCGCAAACTCGCGGTTGTTTTCATTACAGATCAAGTTGTCAAAAGATACTCTTTGCAATATGCCAAAGCAGATTTGCCGAAGCTTCTTTTGACACCTTAATCCAGTATATAAAATGCGTGTCTGAAAAGCAACATTTTTACGCTGCCTTTTTGCGAAAAGCAGGGCACGGAGGATAGGAACATCGGCAGACTGTGCAAGTTAGTTTAGACGAACCACCGATATTTTATCTGTGAAAAAACAACGAAAAGGCTTGCGCAGACAGGGCAGATGTGGTAGATTAGAGTGAAATATATTTGGGGAAAGCAAGGTGCAGTGATTGAAAAAGGAAGAGGAATTTGAGCGGGTCGCCATGCGCGTCTCGGCGGTGAGTATTATCGCCAATTTTGCACTGACCGTATTTAAGCTGTCAGCGGGTATTCTGGCACACTCCGGCGCGATCATCTCCGACGCGATTCATTCGGCGTCGGACGTGTTCAGCACCATTGTGGTTATCATTGGCATTCGGATATCGAGGAAGGAATCGGATAAGAACCACCCCTACGGGCATGAGCGGCTGGAGTGCGTGGCGGCGATTGTGCTTGCCACCATTCTTGCCTTTACCGGTCTGGGAATCGGGTATTCGGCGCTCAGGCAGATTGCGGGCGGAGATTACGCCAATCTGACGGTGCCGGGTCGGCTTGCGCTTGTGGCGGCGGCGGTTTCCATTCTGGTAAAGGAAGCCATGTATCAGTATACGAAGATCAATGCCAGGCGGATTGACTCCGGCGCGCTGATGGCGGACGCATGGCATCACCGCTCCGACGCGCTCTCCTCCGTGGGCGCGCTGATCGGTATCGGCGGCGCAAGGCTCGGGTTTCCGATCTTAGACCCGGTGGCGAGCGTGGTGATCTGCGTGTTCATCGAGAAAGCGGCATACTAGATCTTTATGGATGCGGTGGATAAGATGGTAGACAAGGCGTGCGACGAGGAGACGGAAGCCGCGCTCAGAGAATGCGCGGCGACGCAGGAGGGCGTGCTCGGCGTGGATCTTTTGCACACGAGAGTTTTCGGCAACAAAATTTATGTGGATATCGAGATATGCGCGGACGGGGAGGAGACGCTTCGGCGCGCCCACGAGACGGCGGAGCGGGTGCATGATTCCATTGAGAAGAATTTTCCCAAGGTGAAGCATATTATGGTGCATGTGAATCCGGGGGAAGTGTAGACATAGCTGCAGTTACTTTTCACATCCGCGTCATGCATAAGCTGCATGGTGTCGTTGCAAATTTCGCATAGAATTGTTTGGACAGAAAACTTGTGCGGCAAAGAAGAATAACATATAATGAAAAGAGGACAACATCAGTTCTGGGAGGAGTGCGGCGACGTATCGCCAGTGTCTCGGTTCACACACAGAATATCCCGGAGAACACTTGGCGGCTGATGTTGTCCTTCTTTTATTCTCACAGGCGACGAGCCAGGTGATTGCTTGCAAGCATTTCGAGTCTGCTTATGCGCGGCGAGTTGAGGTCTGTGTCTGCTGGTAGATAGCAGTCAGCGAATCCTGAAGCACCTGTGAGAATTGATATGATTTTTTTCTGCATATGCATCCATATCCAGTACAAGTATATTCACGAAACCGCCGGGATCGGGAGTAATGCTTTCAAGAGGACTTGCGTGAGGGGCTTCTTTTCCGGCCCCCAGTTCGTCGAGAACTCAGCCGGAAGCGGCGTCTACGGTATCCGCATAATACGTGTTGGTGGCAAGAAAAAATTTGATCGGAATCTGATAATCCGCTTGACAAACGAATGAATATATGTTTGAATGTTCATATAATAAATGGAAACGCAGGGGGAAAGACCAATGACGAGAAAACAGAAGAAGGTTTTTATCAGAATTTTAATCGCGGCAGTTCTTGTGCTTGCGCTGTTATTCATACCGATCGAGAATCCGTGGCTCAGGCTTGCGCTCTTTATGGTTCCCTATCTGGTGATCGGTTATGACATTCTGCGCAAGGCGTTTCTGGGCGTGATCCACGGGGAGGTTTTCGACGAGAATTTCCTGATGGCGGTGGCTACCGTGGGCGCCATTCTTCTCGGGGAATATACGGAAGGCGTGGCGGTCATGCTCTTTTACCAGATCGGGGAGCTCTTTCAGAGCTACGCGGTGGGAAAGAGCCGGGGGAATATCGCGAAGCTGATGGATATCCGTCCGGACTATGCCAACATAGAGGTGGATGGCAGGATAGAGCAGGTGGATCCGGAAGAGGTGGAGATTGGCACGCTCATTACGGTCATGCCCGGAGAAAAGGCGCCCATTGACGGTGTGGTGGAAGAAGGGGAAGCGTCGCTCAATACAAGCGCGCTGACCGGGGAAAGTCTGCCGAGACAGGTGGGAATCGGCGATCAGGTCATCAGCGGCAGCGTAAATATGTCGGGTGTACTGAAACTGCGCACAACGAAGGAATTTAGCGAATCGACGGTGTCCAAAATTCTGGAATTGGTGGAAAACTCCAGCATGAAAAAATCCCGCTCGGAGAATTTCATCACCCGCTTTGCCAGATACTATACACCGGCAGTCTGCTACGGCGCGTTGGTGCTGGCTTTACTGCCGCCGGTTTTGAGTCTGATTTTCGGGTATGGGCCGCACTGGTCCATGTGGGTGACAAGGGCGTTGACCACATTAGTCATAAGCTGCCCCTGCGCCCTGGTCATTTCCATCCCTTTGAGCTTTTTCGGGGGAATCGGTGGCGCTTCCGCCAAGGGCATCCTGGTGAAAGGCTCCAACTACCTGGAGGCACTCTCCGAGACGAAATATGTGGTCTGTGACAAGACGGGGACACTTACGAAAGGCGTGTTTGAGGTTACCGGGAAGAAAGCGGCATCCGGCTTTACCGAGGAGGAACTGATCGAGTACGCGGCGTGTGCGGAAAGTTATTCCGGGCATCCCATCAGCAGGAGCCTGCGGGAGGCGTACGGGAAGGAAATTGACCGGGAACGAGTGAAAGATGTGGAGGAAATAAGCGGTCACGGCGTCTGCGCCTATGTGGATGGGAGACTTGTGGCGGCGGGCAACCGCAGACTGATGGAACGGCTGCAGATTACGCCGGAGGAAGTTTCCGGGATCGGGACGCAGGTATATGTGGCGGTGGACGGCATTTACGCCGGATGTATTCTGATTTCCGACGTGGTGAAGCCGGGTGCGCGAGAGGCGCTTGCATCTCTTAAGAAGGCAGGTGTGGAAAAAATAGTTATGTTAACCGGCGATGCAAAGCCGGTGGCGGAAGCGGTGGCGGCGGAGCTTGGCGTGGACGAGGCGAGAAGCGAACTTCTGCCGGCGGATAAGGTGAACGAGGTGGAGAAACTGCTGGCGGCGAAGGGAAAGAAGGAGAAACTTGCCTTTGTGGGGGACGGCATCAACGATGCGCCGGTGCTCTCCCGGGCAGATCTGGGGATTGCCATGGGCGCGCTCGGTTCCGACGCGGCGATCGAGGCGGCAGATATCGTGCTGATGGACGACGATCCGGCAAAGATCGCGCTGGCAATGCAGATTTCCAGAAAGACCCTGCGGATTGTCCATGAAAATATCGTCTTTGCGCTGGCGGTGAAGCTGGCCTGCCTTGTTTTGGGCGCGGTGGGTATTGTCGGCATGTGGTGGGCGATTTTTGCGGACGTGGGTGTGATGATTCTGGCGGTAATCAACGCCACGAGGGCGCTTGCGGTGGGGCGGATGTCTGTGGATTCTCACGTTTTGTAACATTTGCTTAAAAAATTGTAATATTTGTTTCAAAAATTACTATGTTTTTCTTGCGCAATATGTGTTATTATAAAAAGGATGAGTGGAGGTGACCTTATTTATGAGCACAGATTTGCGCAAGAGAAAGATCACTTATACGATAATTTTAACTTCCGATTCTCCCGCGGCGCACCATCGGAGAATGCACATTAAGACGGGCGCGCTTGCGGTGGTTGCTTTCGTGGCATTTGTGGCGGTGATCTGTTATGCGGTTTATACGACCATCACCATGGGGGGCTACATAGAGCGGAACGCCAAACAGCTTGAGCAGCTTGTCCAGATGAAGGCGGAGAACGAGACGCTGACAGCGGAAAAGGAAAGCCTTGCAGGAAAGATATCTTCTCTGGAGGAGACACTGAGCCGCAAGGAAGAACAGGAGCACGAACTTGTGGCGGCGCACGAGGAAAACTATATTCCCAGAGGGTTTCCTATGAGCGGCGCGGCGCAGATTAAGGAAGAAGGCGCGGCGGCGGATACCGGTGAAGAGGAAGACGGAGCCGGCGAAGAAGAGAATACACTGAAGGTAGAGGCGAATGAGGAGTGGAAGGAACTCATTTTCGTGGCGGCGGAAGGAACGAAAGTGGTTGCCACCGCGCCGGGCACGGTGAAGGAAGTCCGGGAGGCGGAAGGCGAAGTAAGCTACGTGATAATCGACCATGGAAACGGGTATGTCACCACCTATCGGAATCTTGGCAGTCCTATTGTGGAGGAGGGCAGTCAGGTTGTGAAGGGTGTGGCACTTTTTCTGGTGGGTGAAGATAACACAGAGACGGGCTACAGCATCCGCAAGGATGACAGCTATGTAGATCCGCTCGAGTTGATTGAGATCAAAGGATAGGGAGGAAGCTATGTTGGGGAAAAAGTCGGCAGAACAGATTAACGCCAAAATAAGCAGTATCATAGGAGCTGATATGGTTGTGGATGGCGACATTCGCGCAAAGGAAGCCGTTCGCGTGGAGGGAAGCGTGACAGGGGACGTTGAGACGGAAGGCGCGCTCATTATCAGTTCCAGCGGTAAGGTGAAAGGAAACGTGAAGGGCAGCAGCATTATTATCGGCGGCTCTCTGGAAGGAGACCTGACCAGCGGCGGCAGAACCGAAGTGGCTTCTACAGGTAAGGTGATCGGCAATATCCGCACGAAGAGTCTGGTTGTGGATGAAAACGGGGTATTCCAGGGACAGTGTATTATGAATGCGGAAGGGCTCTCAACGGTGCCGGAAGCTTCTGCCAATGTATCCGAAACGGAAGAGCAGGGACAGGAAGAACAGAATTCAGATAAGTATAATAGCAAGTGGAATAAGAGATAAATAACGTGGATCAGATATCTTTATTTGACAGGGAAATGCCACAGCCTCTGGCGGCAAAGCTCCGACCGGGTACGCTGGAGGAATACGTGGGACAGGGGCATCTTCTGGGAAAAGGAAAGGTGCTTCGGAAACTGATTGAGCAGGATCAGGTGTCCTCCATGATTTTCTGGGGACCTCCGGGCGTGGGGAAAACCACTCTTGCAAGGATTATTGCCAATAAGACAAAATCTTCCTTTATTGATTTCTCAGCGGTGACAAGCGGCATCAAAGAGATCAGGACCGTCATGGAGCAGGCGGAAAAGAACCGCCAGTACGGCGTTCGGACGATTTTGTTCGTGGACGAGATACATCGTTTTAACAAGGCGCAGCAGGACGCTTTTCTTCCTTTTGTGGAGAAGGGGAGCATTATTCTGATTGGCGCAACGACAGAAAATCCATCATTTGAAATTAACAGCGCTCTTTTATCCCGCTGCAAGGTGTTTGTGCTGCAGGCGCTCACCACGCAGGAGATCAAAGAGCTTTTGTCGCATGCACTCACGGATCCGAGAGGTTTCGGAAATCAGACGGTGCATATCGATGATGAGACGCTTGAAATGATCGCTGTCTTTGCCAACGGCGACGCCAGAAATGCGCTTTCCACGTTGGAAATGGTCGTGTTAAACGGGGAGATGGACGCGGAGGGTGCAGTTACGGTGACGAAGGAAACGCTGGAACAGTGCACCATGCGAAAGTCCCTTCTGTACGATAAAAAAGGGGAGGAACACTACAATCTCATCTCCGCCTTACATAAATCCATGCGAAATTCTGACCCGGACGCGGCGGTCTACTGGCTGGCGCGGATGCTTGAGGCGGGGGAAGACCCGCTCTATGTGGCAAGGCGCGTGGTGCGGTTTGCCAGCGAGGACGTGGGGCTTGCTGATCCGCGGGCTCTGCAGATTGCGGTGGCGGCTTATCAGGCGTGTCACTTTCTGGGAATGCCGGAGTGCAATGTCCATCTGACGCAGGCGGTGGTCTATGTGGCGCTCGCGCCCAAGTCCAATGCCATGGAGGTGTCCTACAACGAGGCGAAGGAGGATGCGGTCAAAGATCTGGCGGAGCCGGTGCCCCTTGTGATCCGCAACGGCGTGACGGGGCTTATGCGCGATCTGGAATACGGAAAGGGGTACCAGTACGCCCACGATACGGAAGAGAAGCTGACGAACATGCAGTGTCTGCCGGACGCCCTTCTGGGGCGGGAGTATTACCGTCCTGCGGGCATGGGTGAGGAGGAGGCTCTGAAAAAGAGACTTGCGGAAATCAAGGCGTGGAAAAAGGCGCACGCACAAAAACATTGATTTGAAATGGGTTTTGCTTTATAATGTGAAAGTAAGAAACAGGAGCCGGTTTTTTACAACCGGCTCTTTGTGCGTATAAGCATCTCGATCTGTTTATACTACATAAAGGAGGAGTGTATTATGGTAAAAGCTGTAGTGGGCGCCAACTGGGGCGACGAGGGAAAAGGTAAGATCACGGATATGCTGGCGGAAAAAGCGGATATCGTGGTGCGTTTTCAGGGAGGAGCGAATGCGGGACACACAATTGTAAACAATTACGGCAAGTTCGCGCTGCATACCCTGCCGTCCGGCGTGTTTTACGGGCACATTACCAGCATTATCGGCAATGGCGTAGCGCTTAACATTCCGCTTCTGGTGGAGGAAATCAAGTCTCTGACGGACAGGGATGTGCCAAAGCCGAAGATTCTGGTTTCCGACCGTGCCCAGATTGTGATGCCCTACCATATTTTGTTTGACCAATACGAAGAGGAGCGACTTGGAGGAAAGTCCTTCGGCTCCACGAAGTCGGGGATTGCGCCTTTCTATTCAGATAAATACGCGAAGATCGGTTTCCAGGTGAGCGAGCTCTTCGACGAGGATGTCCTTAAGGAGAAGCTGGCGCGGGTGTGCGAGACGAAGAATGTGACTTTGGAGCATCTTTACCATAAGCCCATCCTCGATCCGAAGGAGCTGCTCGCTACGATGCGGCAGTACCGGGAGATGATCGAGCCCTATGTGTGCGATGTGTCATCTTATCTGGATCAGGCGATCAAGGATGGAAAGACTGTGCTTCTGGAAGGGCAGCTCGGCACGTTGAAAGACCCCGACCACGGAATTTATCCGATGGTGACGTCTTCCTCCACACTGGCGGCTTACGGCGCGATCGGCGCAGGTATTCCGCCCTATGAGATTAAACAGATTATTACGGTATGTAAGGCGTATTCCTCAGCGGTTGGAGCGGGGGCGTTCGTGTCGGAGATTTTCGGCGACGAGGCGGATGAGCTCCGCAGACGTGGCGGCGACGGCGGAGAGTTTGGCGCGACCACAGGTCGTCCGAGAAGGATGGGCTGGTTTGACTGCGTGGCTTCCAAGTATGGCTGCCGTCTGCAGGGAACCACGGATGTGGCGTTTACGGTGCTCGACGTGCTCGGGTATCTGGACGAGATCCCGGTGTGCGTCGGCTACGAGGTGGACGGTCAGGTGACCACGGACTTCCCTGTGAGCTGCAAGCTTGAGAAAGCGAAGCCGGTGCTCAAAAAACTGCCCGGCTGGAAGTGCGAAATCCGCGGCATCAAAAAGTATGAGGAGCTGCCGGAGAACTGCCGCCACTATGTGGAGTTTATCGAGGAACAGATCGGGCATCCTATTACTATGGTTTCAAACGGTCCCGGCAGGGATGATATCATATATAGAGAAAGTCCGTTGAAGAAGTAGAAGCAAAGTACGGAAAGGATAAAGGCAGCGGGAGTGGTTTCGCTGCCTTTATCTGCAGAGGCATAATAAGTTTGTGTGTGGGACAGAATAGACTTATTTGAGAATTGGAATGGAAAGAAGGCTATAAATGTATTATTAAAAGGAGGGAATCTTATGTTACTGGATAATAAGGTTGCGATTGTGACGGGCGGAAGCAGAGGAATCGGCTACGCCACGGTGGAGGCGTTTTTGCAGGAGGGAGCAAAAGTTGTGCTGTGCGCGAGCCGTCAGGAGACCGCTGACAAGGCGGTGGCGAAGCTGAAAGAGGCCTATCCGGACGCGGTGGCGGAGGGAATCTTCCCGAATCTGTCCGACTGGGAGGCGGTGAAGGCGGCATTTGACAATGTGGCTGAAAAGTATGGGAAGATAGACATCCTGGTGAACAATGCGGGTGTGTCGGAGAGCACCCCTTTTACGGAGTATACGGCGGAAACCTTTGAGAAGGTGATGGATCTGAATATCAAGGGTGTGTACAACTGTTCCAAGGCGGCGAGCGTCCATATGATTGCGGCGGGGAGCGGCGTGATCCTGAACACTTCCTCCATGGTGAGCCAGTATGGGCAGCCTGCGGGAATCGCTTATCCAACCTCTAAATTTGCGGTGAATGGCTTTACCCTGTCTCTGGCGAGAGAGCTGGGACCGAAGGGAATCCGGGTCAATGCGGTGGCGCCGGGCATTACTTATACGGATATGATGCGCCAGGTGCCCAAGGAGGTGATTGATCCGATGATCGCGCAGATTCCCTTAAGGCGTATGGGGCAGCCGGAAGATATCGCGAACGCCTTTGTGTTCCTTGCATCGGACAGGGCGTCCTATATCAGCGGAGAGGTGCTGCATGTGGACGGACTGGCGAGGAGTTAGTAAGAGTTATGTAAACTATATGCCGTATAGACAAAGTATGTATGAGGAAAGATGAGATGATAACGACAATCATATTTGATATCGGAAATGTGCTGGCGGATTTTACATGGGAAGCGCACTACCGCAGCTTCGGCTACAGCGAGGAGATTCTGCAACGTCTGGCGGACGCTACAGTCAAAAACCCTCTGTGGAACGAGTACGACAGAGGTGTGATGAGCGACGAGGAGATCATACGGGGATTTATCGAAAATGACCCCGGCATCGAGAAGGAGATTCGGGAGACGCTTCGAGACAAGGGGACTATGGTTGTCCGGAATGACTATGCGATTCCGTGGATACAGAAGCTGAAGGAAAAGGGTTACCGATGTCTGTACCTGTCCAACTTTTCCAAATCTTCTCACGTGCAATGCGCACCATCTCTGGACTTCCTGCCTTATATGGACGGCGGCATCCTTTCCTATCAGGAAAAGATCATCAAGCCCATGCAGGAGATCTATCAGCTTCTGATCGACCGTTACGGGCTGAAGCCGGAGGAGTGCGTGTTTCTGGATGATACGAAACATAATCTGGACGCGGCGGAGAAGTTCGGCATACACACCATCCATTTTCAAAATCAGGAGCAGGCGATAGAAGAGCTTCGGATGTTAGGCGTGGAGGCGTAAGCGTAAAATAAGAGTGAAATACCCATTGGCTGTGGAGACAGCCGGTGGGTATTTTTGCGATATTTTTAATTTTATGTCAGAAAAATCATTTTGACTGCGAATTATAGGTAACAAAGCAGATAAGGTGGTGGTCACAGTGGAAATCAATGAAAGAAATTTTGTCAGGCAGCTGAAAAAGAGAAACGAGCAGGCATTGTATTATGTCATAGACCATTACGGCTGGGTCTTGAAAACCGTTGTCAAAAGGCAGATGGGGACGCTCCCGCATCTGTGGGACGACTGTATGAACGACACGCTGTTAGCCGTGTGGGATCACATTGACAGCTTTGATCCGAAACGATCGACATTTCAGAACTGGCTTGCCGGGGTGTGCCGGTTTAAGGCGCTGACCTATGTGCGAAAGTATATTGACGCGTCAAAGGAAGATCTGGTGGAGCAGATGCCGGACTGGGAGGACGAGGCGGCGCAGCGGGAGTTTTTGCGGCGGGAATACGAGGAGGAGGCAGGGCAGATTCTTTCTTATCTGAAGGAGGAGGACGCCGAAATCTTCCGGCTGGTCTATCTGGAGGAATTGACCATGGATGAGGTGGCACGTCGGATGAACATGAGTAAGACGGTGATTTACGGGCGCATCAGCAGAGGGAAAAAACATCTGCGGCAGACCATTGCGGAAAGTGAGGTGTAGGGAATGTCCAGAATATATGAAATGTGTAATGACCTGGATTCGGCGGAGCTTTTAAAGGACAGGGAAGAGCTGACCCGGGAAGAGAAGGGGCGTCTGACAGAATTTATGAAAAGAGAGGGGATCCTTTCCGAAAGCGGAAAGAAAAAGAACAGAAATACAGCCGGCAGGATTGTGGGATGGGCAGCGGCAGCGGCGGTGATTGCGCTGGTGGTCGTGCCGAACACATCCGCCACGGCAGCGTATGCCATGGAGCAGATTCCCATTCTGGGAAGCGTGATCAGAGCGGTGACCATTCGGAATTATCAGTATGAGAGCGAGGACTATTCGGCGGATATACAGGAAGTGAAGCTGGAGCAGGGCAACGGGGAAACGGCTGTCGGGACGGAAGAGGACAGGCTGGAAGGCTCGATCCAGACGATTAATGAGAGCATTGAGGAGATGACGGACCGTCTGGTTGCCAGATTCGAGGAACAGGTGGAGCAGGGGGAAGGGCATAGCAGCATTTATGCGGATCACGAGGTGGTGACGAATACGGACACATGGTTTACCCTGCGGATTGATGTGACTGAGATTGCGGCAAGCGGCTTCCAGTACCAATACTATTATCACATTGACAAGACGACGGGTGAGATTGCTTCCCTGAAAAATCTCTTTAAAGAAGGCGCGGATTATATCACCCCGATCAGTGAAAATATCAAGAAGCAGATGCGGGAGGAGATGCGTGCGGACGAATCGAAAATGTACTGGATTGATTCGGAGGATGAGATCATAGAGGACTTTGAGACGATAAAGGAAGACCAGAATTTCTATCTGAATGAGGAAGGGCAGATTGTGATCTGCTTTGACGAGTACGAGGTTGCTCCGGGGTATATGGGGCTGGTGGAATTTGCCGTGGACGAGGATGCGGTTGCGGATATCAGAAAGTAACCCCATAAGAGAGGATGCCGCCGTCCATTGTGTGGAGTCAGGCGGCGGGGAAAAAAGAAAATCCTGCCCGGTTGGCAGTCCGGGAGTCTTTATACCGCTTTTGCGGCGGACTTCCGGCTGCCATTTGAACAGGATGCGGTAAGCGGATGATAGCGGCGATCCTTATTTCGCCATCAGCTCGTCTGCAAGAGCCTCGATTTGCGCGATGTTTTCCTCTGTCAAAGCGGAGCGGATCTGTACCGTGTTTTCCGTGTAAGTGATATCCTTGCAGCCCTCTAATCTGGCACGCATCGCCTTCGCCGCCATGGGCGCCCAGGAGCCGTTCTCCATCAGGGCGATGGTGCGCTTCTGATAGTTGTGGGAGATCAGCTCGTCGATAAACTCCCGCATGAAGGGGAACATTTCCGTATTGTAGGTGGTGGTGGCGAGCACCAGCTTGCCGTAGCGGAACGCGTCCTCCACACATTCTGCCATATCCTCCCTTGCAAGGTCTGCGACAACTACCTTCGGACAGCCTTTTTCGGTCAGTTTTTCCGCCAGCAGTCCGGCGGCTTTTTTGGTATTGCCATAGACGGAAGTGTAGGCGATCATAATGCCCTCCGACTCCACGCCGTAGGAGGACCATGTCTGGTATAAGTTTACATAATATTCCAAATTCTCTTTCAGGACAGGACCGTGCAGCGGGCAGATGATCTGGATGTCAAGCGCCGCCGCCTTTTTCAGGAGGTTCTGCACCTGCATGCCGTATTTGCCCACGATACCGAAGTAGTAGCGGCGCGCTTCGCATGCCCAGTCCTCATCCGCGTCGAGGGCGCCAAATTTGCCGAAGCCGTCTGCCGAGAAAAGCACCTTGTCTTTTGTGTCATAGGTGACCATGACCTCAGGCCAGTGCACCATCGGCGCGGCGATAAACTGCAAAGTGTGTGCGCCAAGGGAAAGAGAATCGCCCTCCTTGATGACCTGTCGCTTGTCGGCGTAGTCCGTGCCGAAAAACTGTTTCATCATGGTAAATGCGGGCGCGGAAGCGACGATCACCGTCTCCGGGTACGCCTTGACAAAGGCATCTATGCTGGCGGAGTGGTCTGGCTCCATGTGCTGCACGATCAGGTAGTCGGGCGTGCGGTCGCTTAGTACGGCTTTCAGGTTGTTCAGCCATTCTTCCTCAAAGTTGGTGTCAACCGTGTCCATCACGGCGATTTTCTCGTCTATGATGACATAGGAATTATATGCCATGCCGTTTTCTACGGTATATTGTCCCTCAAAGAGGTCGATGTCATGATCGTTAACGCCTATGTATTTGATGTCGTCTGTGATTTGCATGGTGGTATCTCCTTTTCGTTTGATTTTCTTACCAGAAAATTATATCATAAAAGGAGTGATGGCGGGAATTTATTTGGAAAGAATTTTGGACGATGCAGACAAATGCTTTTATAAGAATGAAATATTTCTTTTTCTTTATAGCGGGTGTGTTTATCGGAGCGCTTTTGCTGTGGGGGATTTCTGCGCGGCGGGACCGGGCAGATGTAGAGCAGACAGAAACGGCGGTTGACTATCCCTTTTCAAGGAAAGAGAAAGGATGGTTGTTAATCCTGCGGGAGAGCGGCGAAGAGGATGCGCAGGACGGGAACCCGGCAGAGCGGAAGTTTTGTATGTATGACGAGAGCGGACAGTTATTACAGGAATTTTCCTGCGGCATTGTCACAGAAGAAGTGGTTTTCCGATTTGATACGTTCTTTGACCATTATTATAACAAGGATATGGTTGTCTACCCGGCGGACGCGCAGGAGACGGGGGCGGATGGACTTTGTTATCAGTGGGACAGCGGGAAGCAGAGATTTGTGGAGGAACCCGTGGCGATCCCGTGGTATCAGGAAGGTTCTCTCAGGGACGAGGCGTTTTTGGTATGCGGCGTGGAGGGGGATCGTGCAGAAGAAAACGTGGAAACCAAGGCGATTTACAGAATCAATGAGAGGACTCGGGAATTGGTGGAGCTGCGCAGATGGACGGTGCGAGGGGATGCAGAGACGGGAGAAGAAAGCCTTTGCATCCGCGACTGTTTGGAAGAACAGGATATCTACACGGGGAACGTGACCAGATATGATACCGGTGAGTTGAAGAATGAGAAATATTATCAGTATTTGTTTTGGGAAGGACTTAAAAAATTTTGGAATGATGGCGACAGTCCGATTTGGATTTACAATGAGTATCTGGAGTTGGAAGAGTATGAGGATAAGGAGGCGTTTCTTGCAGTTTACGGTTTCGCGGCGGCAGAACCGTTTTACGAGTATTATGACAGGTTTCACAATCTGACCATGGAGTTATATTTCGACCCGCAGGCAGGACGGGGCTGCGGTATCCGATATTATTACGGTTTTAATGACAAACTGGAAAAAAGAGCCACCCGTGACGGGTTTGCATTTGAGGAGGTAGAGACCGGGATATGGGAACCTCAGGACGGGTTTTCCAAGCGGACTGTTTTTGGAGATGATGTCAGTAAATCTGCATTGGGCTACAGAGAAATTTACGAGTATACGGATGATGGCGGCTTATCTTTCTTTGAAGCGAGGGGAATGGATCTGGTCGATAGGGCGTCGATGGAAGTAAGTCTGCTCTCCATGGATTATATCTACCGCGATGACGGGACGCTGTATCATAGAGAATATCAGCATTACCCAAAATTCTTTGGCAGCGCCAGTCAGACGAAGTCCGGCGATTATGACGAACGGGGCAGGCTTATCTATCAGGAAAGTTATATCACGCACGGCGCGGCCGACGCATATTACCTATATGAAGGAGACCATATGGAGCCGCAATACCACTTGATATTGGATTGGGGCGGTGGTGGCGGAGGCGGCGCCTATGTGCGGATGATCGCGTATGACGGCGCCGACTGACTTAAAAAGAGGAACATATCATGCAGAAGACGACTGATTTTTCGCAGGGCAAGGTCTGGCAGAATATTGTTGCGCAGTCCATTCCCCTGATTCTGGCACAGCTTGTACAGCTTTTATATAATGTGGTAGACCGTATCTATATCGGGCATCTGCCGGGCGCGGACAGCATGGCGTTGACGGGTATCGGTCTGGTGTTTCCGCTGACGACCCTGATCGCGGCGCTCACCTTCCTTTTCGGGACGGGCGGCACGCCGCTTTTTTCGATTGCCAGGGGAGCGGGACAGGAAGAGCGGGCGGGGAAAATCCTCGGCAATACCTTTTCTCTGCTGCTTGGCACGTCTGTGGTGATGTTTTTCTTCTGTTATTTGTTTCGCAGACCAGTGCTTTATCTGTTCGGCGCAAGCGACGCCTCCTACCTGTACGCGGATGCGTACTTGAAAATTTATCTGTGGGGGACGCCTTTTACCATGCTGGCAACGGGATTAAACGGATTTATCAACGCTCAAGGATTCCCTCGCATGGGCATGATGACGACGCTTCTGGGCGCTCTGCTGAATCTGGTGCTGGATCCGGTTTTTATTTTCGGATTGGATATGGGCGTGGGCGGCGCGGCGCTTGCCACGGTGATCAGTCAGGCGGTTTCCTGCATCTGGGTGCTTTGGTTTCTGACAGGGAAAAAGGCGCTGCTTCCCATGAAAAAGACGGATCTGCGGGTGGACGGGAAACTGGCGAAGGAGCTCATGGCGCTTGGCATGTCCGGGTTTATCATGCAGGGGACGAACTGTCTGGTGCAGGTGGTGTGCAATGCGACGCTCAAGGTTTACGGCGGTGATCTCTATGTGGGCGTGATGACGGTGATCAATTCCACCAGAGAAATTCTGGCGCTGCCGGTCAGCGGCATCACAAGCGGCGCGCAGCCGGTGCTTGGATATAATTACGGCGCGAAAGCATATGGAAGAGTAAGGCAGGGGATTCGTTTCACCGCCGCTTTGGGAATAGGGTATACGCTGTTTGCGTGGCTTCTGGTGATCTTGACGCCGCATCTGCTGCTCTCCATATTTACGGAGGACGCTGCCATGATCGAGGCTGGTGTTGGCGCCATGCGGCTTTACTTTTTCGGTTTCTTCTTTATGGCGTTTCAGTTTACGGGGCAGTCCGCCTTTACCGCGTTGGGGGATTCGCGTCACGCCATTTTTTTCTCCCTGCTTCGCAAGGCGGTGATTGTCACACCGCTGACGGTGCTTCTGTCGAAATGTGGGCTGGGTGTGGACGGGGTGTTTCTGGCAGAGCCTGTTTCCAATGCCATCGGCGGGCTGGCATGCTTTGTGACAATGTATGTGACACTTTATCGGAAGCTGAAACGAGAGGGAAACATCTGACAATATGGTAGAGTTTTGACAAGCTGCGTGATTTTAAAGGGTGTTGAAACAGGTCGCCGATGCTGATCGTTTCACAATCAGTCAGACAGAAAAGAGGGAACTTTATGCGGGAAGAATTTGGCAGGACGGAAATGCTTTTGGGTGCAGACGCGATGGACCGGCTCGCCCGCTCCAGGGTGGCGGTCTTTGGCGTGGGTGGTGTGGGCGGCTATGTGTGCGAGGCGCTTGCGCGCAGCGGCGTGGGCGCCCTTGACCTGATTGACAAGGACAAGGTGGCGGTCTCGAATATCAACCGGCAGATTATCGCCACGCGCGAAACGGTTGGAAGGGAGAAAACGGATGTGATGCGGGAGCGGATTCTCTCCATCAACCCGGAGGCGCAGGTGCGGGTTTACCCTTGTTTTTTCCTGCCGGAAAATGCGGACAGCTTTCCTTTTGGCGAATACGATTATGTGGTGGACGCTGTGGACACCGTGACGGCGAAGATCGAGCTGGTGATGCGCGCGAAAGATGCGGGTGTGCCCGTTATCAGCAGCATGGGGGCGGGCAACAAGCTGGATGCCACGGCTTTTCGCGTGGCGGATATCTATGAGACAAAGGTGTGCCCTCTGGCAAGGGTGATGCGCAGGGAACTGAAAAAGAGGAAGGTGGAGCACCTGAAAGTGGTGTATTCCGAGGAAAAACCGATTGTTCCGGCGGAGGAATATGGGGCGGATGGGCATGACGGGTATGGAGAGGCCACGGCAGAACCTGTTCTGGGTGAGGGTGCGGAGGGAAGAAACAGTGAGGGTGTGCAGCCGGAGGAGGGGGTTTCGCATAATGGTGCGGCAGGCAGGGAAAGCAACGTGTCGCGCCGCCAGACGCCCGGCAGCGTCGCCTTCGTCCCTTCCGTGGCGGGACTCATCATCGCTGGGGAGGTGGTGAGGGATCTGGCGTCGGCAGCGCAGCGCTAATCATCCCGCCGTTTTTTCATCAGCTCAAACGACCAGATCAGAAGCCAGAGCAGAATCGGCATCCCGATGGTGGCGACCAGACATCCGGCAAAAAGCCGCCCGGAGTCGCCGAGGTCTAAGCAGGCTGCCACGAACGCGCCGATATACATGCCGACCAGAAGGACGACGCAGACGAGTGCCGCGATTTGTTTCGGGGTTGTTTTTCTTTTCGGATTTTCCGGCTTGCCGTTATCCGGCTGTCTTGTCTGTCGGGACATGTGATGTTCTCCTTTTGGGTTTGTGCATGTGACGAATAGGAATCAGGTTACTGTTACTTTTCCAGAATCCATACCCCATTTATATATGTAAAGGTTAAATTGAAATCCGTATTTATATAGCTGCCGACATATTCCACACAGACGCTGTCCGTGTTGACCTCAACCCATGTCTGTGACAGCATCGGGAAGTACCTTAAATTTCTGTATATACTTTGCCAAATCTGAAAAGTTATAGCGGTTTACCGGAAAATTTTCATCCATATGATTATCGCCTGTTTCCCTTTATCTGAATTATTAATAGCTGTTAAATTTATAGACTTAATTATATAGGATGCGTCTGGCATTTACAACGTATATTTATGAGCAGAAAAGAGTGGAAAAGAGGGAACGGTTTAAACAGATGAAAGGAATGCCGCCGATTGTATTTCATCCATGCATGTGATAGAATAAAAGCCATTGTACAGCGTTAGAGCCAGTCTGGAGAAAATGGTGGATGCTGTTTCAAAAACCGGCATGCAAACGAGCAGGAAAATGGAGGCAAAAATGCATAAAATGACTTTAAACGGCGACAACTGGCGAATGCAGATCGTAGGGGAAAAGGATATGTACGGCGTAAACGGGAAGACACTTCCTGCGAAGATTCCCGGTTCTGTCTATGGGAATCTGTTAGAGCAGGGACTGATGCCCGACCCCTATGACAGGATGAATGAGCTGGACGCGCTTCCGCTGATGGACAATGATTTTGTTTTTGAGACGGATTTTACGCTGACCGAGGAACAGCTTGCGGCGGACTATCTGGTGCTTCGTTTTGAGGGGATTGATACGCTTGCGAAAGTATTCCTTAATGGCAGAGTTTTGGGAGAAACGAACAATATGCACCGTATCTGGGAGTTTGATCTCGGGTGGACGGCATGTGCCGGGGAAAATACGCTCCGGGTGGAAATCGCTTCGCCGACCCGGTACATTGAGGAGGAGAACCAGAAGGTCTTTACGGGCGGTTCCACAGACGCCATGCGCGGGTTTCCACATCTGCGGAAGGCGCACTGTATGTTCGGCTGGGACTGGGGTCCGAGGCTGCCCGACGCGGGGATATTCCGGGAGGTGTCGGTTCTATCCGGGATGAAATCCAGAATTGAACAGGTTTACATAAATTTGGATGCTGAACGCGGACAGAATAGCACGACAGATTCGGTTGACATAAATTTTGACATTACATGTCGTATTTTCGGGAGCATAGGCGATTACGGGGACGAAAACGAGCTGCGAGTCGCGCTTTATGATCCGGACGGTGCGCTGGTGGCGGAGAAATCTTCCAAGAGCGGGACATTGCGCGGACCAGAGGAGCAGGTGGAGCGTGTAGAAAATGCGGGATATGAAGACAGGGATGACTGGGACACCATCACCGTGAAAAATCCGAGACGCTGGTGGCCGAACGGTTTTGGGGAACAGCCTCTTTATCGGGCGGAGGTGACGCTTTTAGACGAGGAGGGCAATGTACTTGACAAATGGAGCCGTCGGATCGGCCTGCGCACGCTGACAGTGAATACGGAAAAGGACGAGTGGGGATCGTGCTTTGCCCATGAGGTGAACGGCGTAAAAATCTTTGCCATGGGCGCGGACTACATTCCCGAAGACAATATTTTTTCCAGAATCACGCCGGAGCGCACCCGCCGCTTGTTGGAGGATGCGGCGGCGGCGAACTACAACTGCATCCGTGTGTGGGGCGGCGGTTATTACCCGGACGACTGGTTTTTTGACATCTGCGACGAACTGGGGCTGATTGTGTGGCAGGATTTCATGTTTGCCTGCGCGTCCTATGAACTGGACGATGATTTCGAGCGCAATATCAGCGCGGAGATTCAGGATAATGTGCGTAGAATCCGCCACCATGCCTGTCTGGGACTCTGGTGCGGCAACAACGAGATGGAGACGCAGACTTTGGACGGCGCATGGCAGCCTTCCATCAAGCAGAAGTGTGATTATATTAAGATTTTTGAATATATTATCCCAAAGATTCTGGAAGTGGAAGATCCGGTTACCTTCTACTGGCCGTCCTCGCCTTCTTCGGGGGGAAATTATGACAATCCGTGGGACGAGAACAGGGGGGATACCCATTACTGGGCGGTGTGGCACGGGAATAAGCCCTTTACGGACTATCGGAACTACTATTTCCGTTATATGTCCGAGTTCGGGTTCCAGTCTTTCCCGTGCTTAAAGACGGTGGAGAGTTTTACCGCGCCAGAGGACCGCAATATTTTTTCACGGGTGATGGAGATGCACCAGCGGAACGTGGCGGCAAACGGCAAGATTATGACTTATCTCTCCGCAACCTACCTCTATCCGACGGATTTTGGGATGCTTTTGTACGCGTCCCAGCTTCTGCAGGCGGACGCCATCTGCTACGGCATCGAGCACTTCCGCAGAAATCGGGGCAGATGTATGGGTGCGGTGGTATGGCAGCTAAACGATATCTGGCCGGTGGCTTCCTGGGCGAGCATCGACTACTACGGCAGATGGAAGGCGCTGCACTATGTGGAGAAGAGAGCCTTTGCGCCGGTGATGATTTCCTGTGAGGAGGTCGGCGAGCTTTCCGAGAGACCGTTCTGTGTGGCGCAGCCGGAACCCATCAAGAAGTCCGCGAGACTGCATGTGGCGAACGAGACGATGGCGCGGGTGGACGGTATGGTGAGATGGAGCCTGAGAAAGTCGGACGGCGGGGTAATTCTGGAAGGCGCGCAGAAAGTCAGCGTGGAACCGTTGTCAGGGCTGTGGCTTGAAAAAATGGATTTCTCTGCTTATGACGAGTTGGAGGTTTACATAAGTTATTCCTTTGAACAGGGCGGAGAGATTGTTTCGGAAAACACTACGCTGTTTACCGCGCCCAAGCATTTCCATTTCCATGACCCGAAGCTGTCATGGCGCAGGGAGGGAAATACCCTCGTTGTCAGCGCCGCAGCTTACGCGAAGTATGTGGAGATCGAGGGCGTGGACGGGGATGTGAAACTCTCCGACAATTTCTTCGACATGAATCCCGGGGAAAAGCGGGTGGAGATCGTTGCGGGAGACACGGCGGCGTTTACGCTTAAGTCGGTGTATCAGATACGGTGAGGGTGTATGCAGCCAACTCGAAAAATCATATACAGAGCGATGTTACCCGCGGAATAGTACAAGGCTGAGCTGCTGCCAGATCCACACCATGCACTTGCTGCCAACTGGACTTTGTACCTCATATGTGATATACTTACACTGTAACAATCAATAAATCACACCATAGAAAGTAGGTGACTATATGGGTATGAGTGATCAGCAATTTGAAGTTTACAATGCTTTGTTAACTTTTGTAGATGAACTGATAGACAGAGAGCAGGATGAAAAAGAAAGAGAAAAGTTAAAACTTCGCAAGAAGAATATACTTGCGAATAACAAAGAAATAACTTGACAAATAACTGGATGAATAAAAGTGTAAGGTCTGTTTCATTATTATGGCTTTACACTTTTTTCATTAGCTGATATGCACGCAAACTGTCCGAACAGATTTAGAACATTGAAAGAGGAAGGCTTGAAAAGATGCGGCAGGAAGAATCCAAAATGAAAAGAAACACAATATTTTTATCAGCCATAGCGGGAACCCTGCTTTTGACAGCCTGCGGGGGCGGTTCTGTGGGAAGACAGGCGGACAACGCCATCGTCGCTGATACGGACGAAACTGAAAATGGCATGGCGGGGACAGAAGAGAATACCGCCGCGGCGGAGCCGGGAAATTCCGTCCTGCCGGGTGAAAGTGCGGACCAGACGGAAGAAAATGCGGCGCAGGCGGATCAGAGTCAGAAGGAGGGCGCAGAGCAGGAAGAATCGGATCAGGACGCGGACGCCGGGCAGGGGGAAAAATCAGAAACGGATGAAACCGAAACGGATGATACACCGAAAAAAGCGCCGCAGTTACCGAAGACAGGCAGACAGATTGAGGATTTCGTGCCGGACGGCTGGGAGCTTTTTGACAGCGTGGAACTGGATTTCAACGAGGACGGCATTTCTGATTATGTGGGCGTGCTGCAGGCGGTGATGGAAGATGAGGAGGGGGGTCAGACATATCTTCTGCAATATCCCCGGGTTCTGTTTGCCATAGTGGGCGAGGGGAAAGCGGGGTATCGTCTGGACTTTCAGGATGGGAATGTCATACGCAATAAGGACGAAGGGGGCGTCTTTGGAGATCCCTACCAGCCGCTGACTGCGGAGGGGACGTCCTTTACCACACACACCTATGGCGGCAGCGCGTGGAGATGGAGCGAGAACTATACCTACTCGTACCGGGAGGGGACTTGGTGGCTCACATCGTCGGAGGAAGCTTACGGGTATGGCGATTATATTACGGATTACGAGAAGAACGACTGGGAGAGCGGCGTAGGAATCAGAAAAGAGAGAAGTGATGACTGGGGACCTATGGAGGAAAACTTTGCGCTTTCGGAAAACGGTGGCTGGGAGTCGGTCGGATATGACCTGGAATACGAGGTGCCGCTGGATGCGCAGATGACGCTGGAGCAGGCGGGAAAACGCTGGTGGCTTGCGCCTGACCGCGTGACGGACTGGGAAGTGAAGGAAAAGATAATTGCGGCGGATGTGACGGACCCGGAGGATATGACAGAGCTTCCCGGTGAGGCGTATATTTATTATAATGATGAGAAACGTGTCCTTTATATCTGTCATTCCGGCGCAGGGACAGAAAGGGATTTTTATTATCTTGTCATGTATGACTTGCAGGATCAGATATTGTCTGTGCTGGCACAGGAGGAATCCGAAATTCAATATCCGAGGTTTTATGACGGGAAAATCTACTATACGACTGAGATCGTGGAGGACGTCACATATAGGACGGAGGAGGACGGAAAAGAACAGATCACAAAAGAGGCGGATGCCGTCGGCGTCAGGCTGAACAGGATGGAGCTTGACGGGACGGGAAAAGAAGTGATCTTTGCGTACCGCTGTCTGGAAACCGTGCCGGGAATCATGGAGAGCAGGCTCCCCTATGTGTCGATGCCCTATGAGCTAAACGGGGGCGAGATTGTGGCGGAGGTGTATGTGGGTGGGGAACCCCATCCGTTCTATCGGATGAAAACCGATGGCAGCGGGCGGGAGAGGATCGGGCAGGTGCCGAAGTGAGATATAGGCGCAGGCTACGGCAACATGCCTTATACTGAAAACGGGTATTCTTTTTGGAGAGTTGACTGGTAATATTGTCATAGTTAATCCCCGCCGCTTACTCTATTGATAAAAGCGGGGAAATAGGTGTAAAATGATGAAGAATACAAATACGCTGTCACTCGGTGTCACGCTGCTGTATTCCACGCCCAGGGTATTCGGCGCGCTGGGCAGTATCCCCTATGTGAAGGGGAGAAGATAAGAACAGGAGGAAAAAATGAGCAGATATAAGAGAATATTTACCATTGTGATTGACTCGCTCGGCGTGGGCGCGCTGCCAGACGCCGCGGCGTACGGCGATGCGGGGACGGACACGCTTGGACATATTGCGGAAAACACGGATCCCTTCCGTATCCCCAATCTGCAAAAGCTTGGCATGGCAAACCTGCATTCCCTGAAAGGGGTGGACCCGGCGGAGAAGCCGCTCGCCTATTTTGCGAAACTGAATGAAGCGAGCGCGGGCAAGGACACCATGACGGGACATTGGGAGATGATGGGGCTGCATGTCACCACGCCATTCCAGACCTTTACGGAGACGGGATTTCCCAAGGAACTGATAGACGAACTGTCCGCCAGAACCGGGCGAACCATCATCGGCAACAAGAGCGCCAGCGGCACGGAGATTCTGGAGGAGCTGGCGGAGGAGGAGATCGCCACAGGGCATATGATCGTGTACACGTCGGCGGACTCCGTGCTGCAGATCTGCGGCAACGAGGAGACTTTCGGGCTTGACGAGCTGTACCGCTGCTGCGAGATCGCGAGGGAGCTCACCATGCGGGACGAGTGGAAGGTCGGCAGGGTCATCGCCAGACCTTATGTGGGAAAGAAGCGCGGCGAGTTTAAGCGCACAAGCAACCGCCATGACTATGCGTTGAAGCCCTTTGGAAGGACGGCGCTCAACGCCTTAAAGGATGCCGGGCTCTCGGTGATCTCCGTGGGCAAGATATATGATATTTTTGACGGGGAAGGGCTGACAGAGTCCAACAAGTCCAAGAGTTCCGTGCATGGCATGGAGCAGACCATCGAGATCGCAAAGAGGGACTTCACGGGACTGTGTTATGTAAACCTTGTGGACTTTGACGCCCTCTGGGGACACCGCAGGGATGTGGCGGGCTACGCGAAAGAACTGGAAAAGTTTGACGAGAAGTTAGGGGAGCTGCTTCCCCTTCTGAAAGAGGACGATTTGCTGATCCTCACGGCGGACCACGGCAACGACCCGACCCACACGGGGACGGACCACACAAGGGAGAGAGTGCCATTTCTGGCGTACTCCCCGTCCATGCAGGGCGCGGGAAGGCTGCCCGACGGGGACTGCTTTGCGCTGATCGGCGCAACCATCGCGGACAATTTCGGTCTGCAGATGCCGGAGGGGACGATCGGGAAGTCGGTGCTTGCGGAACTGAAGTAGGAGAAGTGGTTCGGTTGTATACGAACAGATACGTGTATCCTGTCAGCGCAGGACAGAGGTGAAATGCAGTAGGAAAAATGCATCATCGGAGGACAATTATCATAGAAAGAAAGGGGCAGACACATGGACAAGAAAGAAATTTTAAAGAAGGTAGATCACACCCTGTTGGCACAGACCGCCACATGGGAGGAAATCAAGGCAATTCTCGACGCCGGAATGCAGTATGGGACGGCTTCCGCCTGTATCCCGGCTTCCTATGTGAAGCGGGCGGCGGACTATGTGCAGGGGAAACTGCCGATCTGTACCGTGATCGGTTTCCCAAACGGCTACAGCACCACAGCGGTAAAGGTGTTTGAGACGAAGGACGCCGTGGCAAACGGCGCGGCGGAGATCGATATGGTCATCAATATCGGAATGGTCAAGGATGGTCTCTATGACGAGGTAGAAGAGGAGATCAGAAAGGTGCATGAGGCGTGTGACGGCAAAATCCTGAAAGTGATTATCGAGACCTGCCTTCTGACGGAGGAGGAAAAGATAAAGATGTGCGAAATTGTCACGAAGGCGGGCGCGGAATACATCAAGACATCCACCGGGTTTTCCACGGGAGGAGCCACTTTTGCGGATGTCGCCCTTATGAAAGAGCATGTGGGGGAGCACGTGAAGATCAAGGCGGCGGGCGGCATCGCATCCTTTGACGATGCGGAAGAGTTTATCAGGCTTGGCGCGGACAGGCTGGGAACAAGCCGTCTGGCGAAAGGGGTATAACCGGGAAGTGAAAAGAGGATGGAAAGCCCCCGGAACACAGGTAAAGTTCCGGGGGCTTCCTTAGGGGAGGATAAGTATTTCTTATCTTTTGCTTAGTGTTATTGTTGCCTGTTTTGCGGGGGTTATACATACTTTATAAAAAGTTTTACAACTTTTTTACAACTTTTAAATGAAGTCCCGATATGGTAGAAGTTTGAATATGAAGTCAGTGGTATTACACGATTGGTTTACATAATATTAATAAAAGGAAGGTATTAAATCATAGTAGAATATTATAAGCAAAACATAAAACGGCGGTGAATGAAAATGAAAGCCTGTTCACCGCTACTTTGATGAATGGAGGGAATACGAGTGGAAAGATAGGTGCAGTGGTCTTTGCTTGGCTTGAGGAAATACCATTTGATCAGTTATCTTAGATCGTGCATAAAAAAGCGATATATTTTTTGACACCATCTATATTATAGTAAGGAAGGTGAAATACCTTGGCTTGCAGAGCAAACTATTCTCTTATATCTTTTGCGATTTCCTCTATGGCAACGATGACGGTTTTTAGATATATGAAGCAAAAGTATACATTCTGGCTCTGCACATTAAATTTATCATAGTAATCACCTTTCTCCTTTTAGAAAATGAAAAAATATTTGTTTGAAGAAGAAGCAGCCTTGCCTTAGGACTGCTTTTTCTTATGAACGGGATATTCTCTGATTAATTTTTTCTGATTTCTTTAAGTTCCAGTTTTAACCCGCACATTTCATTGATCAGATTGTAGTCGATACCAGCATCGATCCATCTGCACAAGTCTCTATATAAAATATGATTTCCACCCAAAATATCACAAAAGAGCAGCATAGTGCTTTTGATGGAGTACCCATGCAGATTCATAAATTTTTCTATCTCATCGGATGATGGAATCGTTAAATAAAATGCAAGTTGAAGGTAAAAGTCAAATTTGGCTGGCAGGGTTCCCTTTGTATAACGCTTCCAGTTCTTCCTGTCTATTCCTTTTCCCTGCAGATAGTTGCTTACAAGGAGCTTCTCATAACCGTCAAAGGAAAAGCAGTCAGTATGGTTAAACCTGTTTCTATTTTTGGCAGGGTCATATATATTGTCAAATGTTGCTGTCAGATACTTGATCTTTTCAGAGGTATCCATGTTTCTCAGTTTTTCGCTGTCAATGATCTTCATGCCGTTTAACGGCAGGGAAGTAAAATCATATGTTGCATAGAACTTACTACGGGCAGCGGCAAGTTCTGTTATCCTATTTATGTAAACCATTTTATGCTTTTCCGCATCAGCTACAAGCGGGATTGACCATGCGCCTTTGAGAGAAGGGTCTTTATATAAATCTTTGTATAGGTCTTTATAATGCTGAAGTGCCCTACATCTGCTGCTTGCAATCTTACTGTCATTATGTTGCATTTGCTGTGGTTCTGTATGTTTTACCATATAGGCATAGACAGGCATTACATCCCGCTCATGGATTTCCTGTATAGAAGGGCCAGCGACATCCATAACAAGCCTGTCAAGTGGGTTGCGGGAATCTACGCTGATCCATATGCCATCAAAGGTAAATGGCATGGAAGAGTAGCGGTAGGCTTCCCTTGCCGCGGCAAATTCTTTCTGCTCCATGATGCCTGAATCAGTAAATTCATCTATCGTGTTTTGAAATCCTTCAAAATCTCCGCTAACAAAACAATCGTAGACAGAAGTATTCAGTGCTTCCAGTTCGTCATATAGCTGTCTGTAGGATAGTCTGTCTTTCATTTGTTGGTTTCCTTTCTGGAATAAAAAGATGCGTATGTCCTAAACAGATTATAGCAGTTATGGAAATGGAAGAAAAGAAAAACAAATACTGCAATTGATAAAGCCGCCTGCAAGATACAGGCAGCTTATTGGATATATCTATTTCTAGATCATAGATTGAAAACACGTTCATAAGTTATACTTTTCTTTCAACGGGTAGTAGATATAATCTACACGGATATCATTCCAGTTCTGCCTTGGGATTCTCATATTCTGGAAGAAACTGTCCCGTTTAGTGAGTCCTGATCTTTCCTGTCTGGAATAATCGTAACCCTGCTCATTTTCTTTATCCCGCAAAGAAAGGATTCTGTCGGCATCCGACATATACACCTGTAAGGTTATCTGTGGGAAAAATCCAAGATACCTCTCCAACATGAGATAGATGCAGATGATATTCTCATAAATTTTTTTGAGATACATATTGTTGCATTTATCGAAGATGCCAATGGTGATATTTTTCCCTGTCGGCTTTCCGATGAAGAAGAATCCTGCGGCTGTCATATTGAAAAGGGAATAGTAGTTCCTTCTGTATTCTTTGGGTGAGGAGATCAGGTCCCTTTCTCTTTCCAATCGCTCTTTTATGTCCAGATAACCAGAATAATCATCGTCAATCTGATATCCAAGAAAATTTCGCTGGTGATGATACAGGTCTGCGGTGATCTTATAGTAATCATCCATAAAATCAGATACACGGGGATAACCAGAGGCGATAAGTTCCTTGTCTTTGATGGGAAACTTCTCGTAAAGGTTTCTATATAACTGATAGACGGACATCTGGTTCTCTGTTGTAAAAACAGAGATGCAGTAATCTGTCAGGAAATTCAGCAGATTCTGTAAGGTCAGTTCCATGGAATGCTGCTCCATCAGCGGAACAGCCTGTCTTATGATGAATTCAGTCCTGTAAATATTGTGCCAGATTTTTCTGTTATTTAGTTTGACAGAGCAGGAATCCCTTGTGCTGCATTCGTGGTACATGGCAAGGGGAAACTTTGTCATAATATAAAGGCAGGTCTTTGTATCAGTAGCCTGTTTTTTGACTAACAGGCCATAGGAGAGCAGGTCAGCGATCATATCATTTGCCTTATGCTCATTAATTTGGTAGAAGATCCTGACCAGTGTGACTGCCTGCTTTCTCAGCATAAATCCGCCGCCTATGTAGAAAAGTATATTCAATATGGGTATATTCCTGTTAAAACATTCTTCTTTTGCCAGCCTGCTTTTGGTTCTGGCAGAAATATTTTCGTGCCTGTACATATGTGATTTCACACTCCTTTTTATCTGTCTGTAAGCACTTGAAAGGCTTACCTTACATCATAGATAAAAAGAGCAGACTGATAATCTGGCGGACAGATAGAGGGATGCGTTAGAAAATACTATTAGGGAAAATAGAGACAGGCAGAATAAAAGCCCCTCGGTGGAGGGGCAGTGGAACGTGATTATTTCCAGAACTTATCCATGTATTCTTGAGCGGTATCTTCTGATAAGGAGAATTTCACCATTAGCTGATTTTGGGTTTTAGTGTATGGAACTTCCATTTCCTGTAAGCTCTCAATCAATGCCTGAATACCCTTAATTTCTCCTTTTAAAACTCCTTCTTTTTCAATTTCATCAAATAAAGTACACATATTAACATCTCCCTTCTTGGATAATGCATTGTAATCAATCTTGAGTTTAGTGGCTCCTGCCACGGTCATGACCACTGTTTTGTCTACATTATGTTCCAAGGCATATTCTATGAACTTTTCCTTGGCCTCATTCTTTGTGATGCCTTTTTTCAAAACTACCTTCAGCATATCAAAAAAGGCGATATTGGTCATGTTGTGGAATATCAGGTCATTCTTCCTTGCTTCTACGAGAAGCATTTTGTAATCGTTGACAAAGGGCTTCATCCTATCAGGAATGTTTAACATTCCATGAAGGGTAGTAGCCCCGTCCCAAGGATTATCGCCGTAGTAGACAACAACGGTGATGACAGGAGTAAATCTGTCAGTCTGCTTCATTCTGGAAAGATATTCGTCATCCGTCATTTCCTCTTTTTTCTGGTATTTCTTTGCATTGCTGTCATACTGTTTTTTGTATGTGCCGTAATCATAACCCATAACCCGCATCGGCATGGCATAGTGTATATGCTCCTGTGATTCTATGCCGAGCATGACTAATTCTACGCCATGAGTCAGGGATTTCTTGCAGATCTTTATGCTGTCTCTGGAGGCTTTGATACTCTCGGCGTATTCTCTGTGCTCAAGGATAGAAGATTCTTCCGTGTCGGCATCTTCCAGTTCATCGGGGGAAATCACCTGTTCGCCGCCAAATAGTACTGCATTAAAGAGATCGGCAAACTGTTCATTGTTATTCCAATAATTCTTTAACACGGTATCAGGCTTTAAATCCTGTGTTTTCTTTGTCATCTAGAAGTCCCTTTCTTTTGTATAATTGTAGTATACTATCAAATCATCATGGTTTCAAGCGTATCTGTGGGAATAGTGGGAGATCAGCCTGTACGCTGAATCCCCCTGTATACTTGTTCTCTTTATTATGGCAGAGTTTGCTTATGTATCTTTATGCACTGGACAGTTAAGATTGTGACAGATTACTGTACAGATATCGTCATCGTCACTTGTCTGTGTATCATGGTCCGCGTCCTTACAGTATTGGCAGTCATCGTATATTAAAATTATGTAACATATGTGCTGAAAGGAATATTTTTGTAAAAATCACTAATTTCTAAGAGGCTTCTGGCATGATGGTGGGTACTTGACCATGCCCAATTAACAACTGCATAT